>PDWI01003077.1_pt1 | contig 24063 bp, 18 predicted proteins | sample 1430891 | NCBI WGS metagenome assembly PDWI01 (sample SAMN01162508, study PRJNA174530) | Oral metagenome, whole genome shotgun sequencing project. | biome: Marine environment; feature: Marine mammal; material: Swab sample of the gingival sulcus; isolation source: swab sample of gingival sulcus... | reverse complement strand
CAGATTCTCCACAATCCTCCTGCGGTCCTCAAACGCCAAACACGGCAGGCGCTTGTAACTGGCAATCGCCTCATCCGTCAGCAAACCAACCACCACCCGACCATACTTGCTCGCCTCCTCAATAATATTCAGGTGCCCCGGATGAATCAAGTCGGCACTCATGCCCACGTAAACTGTTTTTTGCTCTTTCATCGGCTCCTTAAAACTTATCTGTTTTCAGCTTTCTCTCTTCCTTCTCCCACACCAGTCACTTTGAAAAAGCGGAGAATCCCCTTCACTTCTTCATAACTCTTCTTCCACTGCGGATCAGGGCGTTTTTTAAGAACCACCTGATGAATCCTGTATGACCGCTCCGCCTTCTCAAATGCACTCTTTGCCTCCAAAGGCTTACGGTCATACCAAAAATGCTTCCCTTTCCTCATGTAATGGTCACCCATTTCCCGGCGAATATTTTTCTGCCGACTGTTGATGATATACAATGGCAAACTTTCTTCCAGCCAGTTCAAAAGCTCATCTGATTCGTCAAAATTGTTATCCAGATCCAGCATTCTCACAAGTTCTATCACCACCATGAGCCGCATCTCCGCATTATCACCCGATTTCACCTCCGCATCCTTCAGTATTTGCAGTGCCTTCCGGTAATGCTCAGCAGCTTGTTTGCGGTCACCCGACATCCACAGCCATCCAGCCCACCGGCGCTGCATATCCGCCCACTTGGTATGAATCCTGAACCACCTTTCCCTTGACGAGGCCAACTTGTCCGCTTGTTGGAAATAACTATCCGCCTCCGGGTATTCCTGCAGACAAGTATGCAAACTTGCCAAATTTAGCCTGGAAACCGACTCATAAGGGTGCCTCGTGGCAGCTTTTTCATACTCAGCAACCGCCTTGCGATACCAATTCTCCCGCTCCTCCCCAGCACAGGCATCCCCCTCCAGCCGACACAAGGTGCCAAGCTTAAGATGCCTGCGGAAATTAGGCTGCCGCCCAACCGCCTCCTCCAAAGCCGGAATCCACACACCCCGGGGCACACTCCCGGGATCCCACGTCCCGTCTTCCTTCGCCATCTTATTCTGGATCAACGGCATCCCCGCCCACAACTGCTGCCCACCAAAGCCAACTGCCCCCAAACCCAAACAAAACACCAGTGCTGCCAGCACCCGGTGTTTTACCATGCCCCCCGCCGCTTTGCAGGAAACAGGCAAAACCCACGCAGCACAGCAAGTCAATAGCAAAAGGTTCGGCAAAAGGTGCGTTCTAAAATCAAACATCACATGCACCGCCATAATCACCATACCAGCCATCCCGGCCATCAGCAATGCCACTTCATGATTCCCCCGCCGGATCTCATCCACGGACAACATCGACGCTAAACGCCTAACACGTATACTACCCAACAAGACATGCCCTCCCAAAACAGCAACAACCAACAAGAACCCCATCAAGCCATAATCAGCCAAAACCTGAAGATACTCATTATGCACAAACTCCGGGTTGGCCTCACCCGTATCCAAATTCGGACTCCAATAATAAAAACTCTGATAGGAAAAACTACGGCTTCCGGCTCCCACCAAGGGATAGTCCGCAAACTGCTCAGCCGCCATCGACCAAAATGCCAATCGGACATCCGAGTCAAACATCACATCCGCCCCCTTGGCCGTATGCTGTGCCCTTTCCTGAAACACCCACACACCCGCCACAGATCCCACAATAATACCCAAACACGCAACCAGCAACACCCCAGTCCTCACCATAGACCGATACGGCTTCTGATGCATCTGCACACTCATCCAAAGCAGCACAAGCCAAACACCGCCACCTACACCAAAAGCAATCACGGCAGAACGCGACTTCGCAACACACGCCACACCAAGAGCCAACACCCCTAACAAAACCAACAAAACACGCCACGGCATACGAAACCGCCCCCATACCCCAAGGCTCAATGCCAGAAAACCAGCAATCCCGCCAAAATTCGCAAAGCTCCCACGGTAGCCATACATCCCGGTCACCACATTCCCCTCAGAACGGGCAGCCCCACTCAACACCATCGCCAACGAATACCCGTCCCCCCCAGCCATCTGCATCAGGGCAGACCCCAGGTGGAGCACCAACAAAACCAGCACAGCGCACGCCAAGCTCCTTTGCACAGCAACACCCAACCCCACCACTAACAAATACACAATCCCCGCAGCAAAAATCAGAAACAAATCCTCAAGTGCCAGATCCCACACCGTGGAAAAAACAGCCCGGCCAAGAAAATACACCAAGCCGGCAGCCACGGGCAAAAGCAACCACCCTGCATAGCCGCCGGCATCCCCGCCAGCTCTACGCCCCGGCACCAGCACACCCGCCAAACCATACAACACCGCAGCAAGCCCCAGCAATATCAGCGAAGACGACTGCAACGGCAAACTCAAGGTCTGCCCCACCACCCCGGCGGCAAGCACACCCAAACAAACCAACACGATCACAAAAACACGCATATCAAGAACTAAGCACCTCAAGGAATTGTTTTTTCATACCGGCCAGAAAATACTCACGGGTAAAACGCTCGCGATACCTCGCAGCCGACGCAGCACCCAGTTTCATGCGCAATTTCGGGTCATGCATCAATCGCCGGATAGCACTCACATACTCCTGCACATTTCCCGGCTCACACAAAATGGCTCCCTCTCCATCCCCCACCACATGCGGAACACCACGCCACCTGTTCGCCACCACCGGCAGGCCAAAGGCCATCGCCTCAATCAACACAAGCCCAAACGTCTCCGTAGGATGCCTGCTGGGGAAAACAAACAAATCCGCATCTGCGTACGCCTGCCATTTGTCCGCCCCCTTCTTTACCCCTGAAAAATAAAACATTCCCTCCACACCAGCCTCCCGCATCGCCGACTCAAACGACGCCCGAAAAGCCCCAGACTCCCAGGCACCCACCATTACAAACTCACACGACTCACCAGCCTCCCGCAATCCACGCGCAATCTCCACCAAATCCAGCACCCCCTTATCCCGGCAAAGCAAACCAAGATACAAAACACGAAATACGCCCCCGTCACCCCGCTTGCGAACAGCCTCACCCACATCAAGACCGTTCATCACCACCACATTCCTCTTGGCGTTAAAATACTCACCGGACGGCGGCTCGGTCACATTCACATCAATCGAACAATCAGCCGCGTCATACACCCAGCTTGTCAAACGCCGCAGCCATTTCCGTTTTCGGTAAAAACCGTCCAGCCCCCCGGCGTGAACATGAAACACCGTCCGGGGAAACATCCACCTCACCAGCCCCAGATACAACACATCCCTCACCACCGGAGTCAGGTTAGGACTCGCAGGCAAGTAATATAAAACCCGCGGACGCCTCACCAACGCCACCTTCCAAGTCCGAACGATCAACACAAACAACCTCCACACCTTCGCCCAAGACGCCTCACCCACAGACTCCATATCGTCACTAAATGCCATCCGCAGCCTCTCCACCTTCAGCCCCCCCCAGTCGTGCTCAAACAACATCCCCGTCACCACCGCCTGCCCGTGAAACGGCGGCGGCGTCTGCCCTACCAGCAATATATCAGCTCTCCCCATCCCCGTCTCTACTTTCCCCCTCCTTCTGAGAAACGTTCTTTTCCCTCCCACACCTTAATCAAGTCATCACGCGGGTAATCATACACCCTGCCAGAAAAATACAAATACGAACCCAACACCTCGTCCTCCATTCCAGCCAATCCAGCCCGCTTAAAATACGCTTCCATTTCCTTGCTACCTAACAGCTCACAACACTTTCTAACAACCACCTCGGCAGACTCATCTCTCACAAGCAGGTATCGCTGCACATGATAATGCAACCAGTCCCAGCCAGGCATCCCCCTCTGCTCAGCAAACTCCCAGTCAAGTACCCTCACCCCCCCCTTCACATCAACCTTGATATTCCACGGCGCAAAATCCCCGTGCATCACAGGACTCAACACCTCCGCCTTCGCAAGCCTAACAAACCTCGCCATCTCAGCCTCCCCGAGCACCCCCTCCAGCCGCTGCCAACACGGCAGCTCAGATACCCGTCCAGCTTCCCCGGCTTCCAACCAGTCCCCCAACAACCCAAACACCCGCTCATCACCTAGCTTACCACGAGGTGACTTCCCGCCCACTCGCTCCGCGATGTATGCCGCCCCCTCCTCGATATCAAATACCTCATAACAAACCGGAACCCCTTGCACACACCGTGAAAACTCATCCATCCTCCGGCTTTCCTCCCGCACAACCTCTGCCGCTTCCCCACGGCCAGCCTTGACCACACACAGCTCACCACCGAAATCCGCCAAACCAATAAGATTACGGAACTCGCTACCACCGCTCCCCAGCAAAAAACCAAACCCGTCCAGAGACACCTTGCCATCAAACCCGGAGAACAACCCCTTGTCGCCAACCACAACCTCAACCCTCGGCAATAACCTGTGCAGCCCAGAAAACACCAAAAAACGCATCCCCGACCTAAACAAGCGACCCTTTAGCCTCTGCGGCTGATACAGTGCTAGCGTCGCACGCGCAAGCCTGCGTTCCAACGGCAACGCCAGCAGCAATAAGCCACCGCGCTTCACCGCAGCCAACGAAAGCCGACCCATCTCCTGCCCAGGAGAAAGCACGGCCTCGAACAAAATACGATCTTCCCGCTTCAAGTGTTCGCTTTCAGTTGTTTCAGCACCTCCAGATACCGGGGGATTTGCACCCCGGACGACCAGTAACCGACATCCGATGCCAGCTCATCCAAACTACCTTCCTCATACCTGCGCCACAAACTTGCCAGCGCCAGCGCACCCGCTTCCACATCGTCCTCATCCATCGCCTGCTCAGCCATGCCAGCCTTGTCCAAAACCCTCCGCATCTCAGAATCCCTCGGCACATAGGCAAGGATGGGGCGACCCGCTCCAAAGTAATCAACAATCTTGCTCGGCATAAACAAATTATGCTCCGCTGCCACAACTAATAGAAAAACGGGAGAACGACGCACCTTGTCGAGATACTCAGCGTAAGGAACCGCATCCCGAATATCCACCACATCCCCCAACTGATAATCCTCTATCAGACCATCATGCTCCTGCAGCCATGTCCCATAAAAAACAAAACGTGTCTTCTCACGCGCCTCTGGATGCTGATCCAGAAAACGCGCCAGCGAACCCAGAAAAACCTTCGGACTGCGGCTACCCCGCCAATCAAAAGTTCCAAAATAAGTAATTTCAAACAACGGCTCAACATCCACCCCAGCTTGCCCAAAAACCTCATCATCGTAAAAATACGGGACATGCTCCGAGCTCTCCACCGACACCAAACCTTTGGAGCGGTATACCTCCCGATTCGTAGCCGCAGTATAGACAACCGCTCCCGCAGCATGCAAGGCCTTCCGCTCCAGCTCCACGAGCGCCGGCTGCCGCCACCGCTGAAGCGGCGAACGCCTCGGAGCTATCTCATACTGTGGCGAAACAGACTCCTGAAGGTCAAACACCCAGCTACCATCAACAGCCCCCATTCTTGCCGCCAAATACATCGACGGAGGAAACACAAAAGCCAGCACCCGGTCATACGCACCTCCCTCCTTCACCCGCTTCACCGCCTTTCGTGACCACAACGCGTAGAAGTCGGGCCAAATCAAACCATTGGTCGCAAATGTTGCCAGCTTGTGCAGCAAACGAACCGGCTTCACACGATCCAGCCAACGCACCACGGGGTCAGCAAGCCGAATAATCCGGCAGCCCGAACGCTCAAGCGTCTCCTCAAACCCAGGATCACACCCCAATGCACTCGTATACACATCCACCTCCCAGCCTGCATCAAGAAACCCCTTAACGATATAATACGGGCGCTTCCCATTCGCATGGCGCGACGGAGGAAAAGCATGGGTGATGACAGCGACACGCATTGGGAATACAGTCTGATTTCTCTTCGGTAAGCCCGAATGAAGCCCCCCGGTTTCGGTCAGCCCTAATACTTACACCACACCTTCCGGTTCACATAATCGGTGTAGCCAAGGATAATCTTCGCCACCTTCCACGAAACCATCGGCATGTCATAGTCATACGGTCTGCGGCATGGCCCGTAATCCTCAAATTGAGCCCTCGTCATCTCCACCGCCTGCAGAATCCTGTCAGGTGTCAGCCCCGCCATAATAACCGCCCCCTCATCCATACCCTCAGGACGCTCGTGCGCCTCGCGCACCGTAATCGCGGGAAAACCCAAAATCGACGACTCCTCCGCAATCGTCCCGCTGTCCGAAATCGTGCAAAATGCCCGCTTCTGGAGGCAGTTATAATCAAAAAATCCCATGGGGGGCAGCGCACGAACTAACGGATGCAACTCGTGCCCACCCGCCTCCAAACGCTTGCGCGTCCTCGGGTGCGTTGAGAAAACCAACGGAAACCCGTACTTCTCCGCAAGAGCATTCACCGAGGCCACCAAACTAGTCAAATGCACGTTGTCATCCACATTCTCCTCGCGGTGAATACTCAGGGTAAAATACTTACCCGGTTCCAGCCCCATTTTCTCATGCACATCGGAAGCATCAATCTTATCAAGGTAATGCTCTAACACCTCCATCATCGGAGACCCCGTCTTAATCACACGATCTGGCGGAAGCCCCTCATTGATAAGATAGCGCCGGGCATGCTCAGAATAACACAGATTCACATCACTCGTGTGATCGACAATCCGACGGTTAATCTCCTCAGGCACGCGGAAATCAAAACAACGGTTCCCCGCCTCCATGTGGAAAATAGGAATCTTCCGGCGCTTCGCAGGAATCACCGACAAACAACTATTCGTGTCACCCAACACCAGAACCGCATCAGGTTCCACCTCGGCCAGCACCTCGTCCACCTTGGTGATCGTGTTTCCAATCGTAGCCGCCGCCGTCTCAGCCGCTGCATTCAGAAAGTAATCCGGCTTGGGAATACCAAGATCATTAAAAAAGATCTCATTCAGCTCATAATCATAATTCTGCCCCGTGTGAACAAGCACCTGGTCAGTCACCTGGTCAAGCCGGGCAATCACACGCGCCAACCGGATAATCTCCGGACGCGTGCCCACAATTGTCATTACCTTCAGTTTTTTCATGATATGTAAAAAAAGTTGATCGCTCAACGTCCCGAGCACCTACGGCAGCACTGGGACAAAAAACGTATCCATCCTTTCGGGATCAAAAATCTCATTCGCCCAGAACAAAGTCACCATCTCGCTATCCCCCGTATTTTCAATCGAATGCGTATAACCCGGCGGGATATCCACCACTTTGATCTCTCTGTCATCAACATGATACTCAAAAGCATCATCCTCTAACACATGACGAAAACGGATCACACCCTGCCCCTTAACGACACAAAACTTCTCCACCTTGGTGTCATGATAGTGGTTGCCCCGTGTGATGCCCGGCTTTGTGCTCGATACGAACATCTGCCCCGCCGTGTCAGACTTAATCAGCTCAAACAGCCAACCCCTCTCGTCAGTTTTCAGATCCACCGGATAGGCAAAGTCCTCCCGGTCAAGAAATGATAGATACGTCGAATAAAGATACTTCGTCAGCGGATCACCAAAGTCCGCCAGCTTCAATGTCTGGCGGCTTTCCTTAAAAGAAACAATAAGGTCATGCAGCTCACCCAATGTGATACCATAGGCCAGATCAAAATCCAGCACCCCACTTTTAGCTTCCCGTTCTCCACTTTCCTCTCCCCCCATCACATCAGCTATAAACCTAGACACCACATCATCCACATAACAAAAACTCAGATTCGCACCCGCATCATTCACCTGCACAGGAAGCCCCCGGCTAATGTTATGACAAAAAGTCGCCACCACCGTATTATAGTTTGGCCGACTCCACTTCCCGAAGACATTCGGCAAACGGTAGATGTAAACCGGAGCCCCCGTCTCCTCCTGATAATCCAGAAGAACCTGCTCACCGCCCAGCTTGCTCGCACCATACGGATTATCCCTGACCGCTTGGATGGACGAAGAACATACCACCGGGATACTACGGCCAGTGGCTTTCAGCAGCTCACACAATAGCCGAGTAAAATCAACATTCCCCTCCGTAAATTCCTCCTCTTTCTCCGGCCGATTCACACCAGCCAGATGCACCACAGCATCCGCTTCGGCCACCGCTTGAGCCAGATCCGACTCCGTATGTTCTTTATCAATCTCAAGCACCTCCGCATCGCCTGAACGACGCAAAGCTAGACATAGGTTTCGCCCGATAAAGCCGTTAGCTCCGGTTACAAGTATCTTCATAGTCAATTAAAGGGTAAGCAAACCGGGAACAGAAATAATGCGGACAAAACTTGCCACACACCACCCTGCCCCGGATTTTGTTAGTATTCTATCAACTCCAGGACTCCGGCCACCCTAAATCCCCTGAGTTTCCCCGGCAAGCTCACGCTGGATGAAATCAATCTTCAAAAGCATCGCCTCAAGCTCCTCATCCGTCAGACGATGGGTATTGCCGGACGTGTAATCCTCAAACTTGGCCACTTCCTTTTTCCCCTCGTCAAAATACTGAGCATAGTTCAGATCCCGGCCATCACAAACAATGCGGTAGTAATCGCCCAGATCCTCAGAGCGCACCATCTCCTCGCGGTTTAACAAGCACTCATGCAGCTTCTCGCCATGCCTTGTACCAATCACCTTCACTTCGTTGGTCGCATCAAACATCTTCTGCAACACACGAGCCAACTGCCCAATGGTAGCAGCCGGAGCCTTCTGGACAAAAGTATCGCCGCCCTTACCATGCTCGTAGGCAAACAACACAAGATCTACCGCATCATCCAGTGACATCATAAAGCGCGTCATGTTGGGATCCGTGATCGTGATCGGTAAATTCTGCTTAATCTGGTGCACGAACAAAGGAATCACCGACCCCCTTGACGCCATCACATTACCATACCGCGTCACACAAATCGTTGTTTCCCCATCACTAATCCGGTAGGACTTTGCCACAGAGACCTTCTCCATCAAGGCCTTGGACATCCCCATCGCATTGATCGGATACACCGCCTTGTCCGTACTCAGGACTACCACATTCTTAACCCCTTGGTTGATCGCGGCATTCAGCGTATTCTCAGTTCCTATCACATTCGTGGCAACTGCCTCATTCGGATAAAACTCACACGATGGCACCTGCTTCAACGCCGCCGCGCTAAACACATAATCCACCCCACGCATCGCATCATTAATTGAATCCGGGTTCCTCACGTCACCAATATAGAACTTCAACTTCGAGTTATTCAGCCTGTGCCGCATATCCTCCTGCTTCTTCTCATCCCGACTGAAGATGCGGATCTCCTCAATGTCAGAATTCAAGAACCTCCGGACTACGGCATTACCAAATGATCCCGTGCCCCCTGTTATCAGTAGTTTTTTTCCTTTGAACATAATGTATTTGTCTTAGTTGATTTATTTTTTTCATTGTTGCGTATCACCTTGAGCAAGGAACGCATAAATATTCCTCATAACCTGCGCTTTCTTTTCCCACACATAGCTATTCTGCAGCTTCCGGTAGCCAGCACGACCATGACTAATTATGTCATCTGAATGTCTAGAATAATACCGCATGGCAGATGCAAGACCGCTCACAACATCCTTACCGCAACCAATTTCAACCTTAATCCCGCAACTTTCATCAACCGATAGCGCAGGACCACCCACATCAAGCACAATCGCGGGCCGACATTGCTGAAACCCCTCCAAAACCATATAACCGCCACTCTCGTATAAGCTTGGCCCCACCACAACATCATGCTCAAAATAAATTTTCACCAAATCTTGCTTGGGCACTTGCCCTACAAAACGCACCTTCTCCTCCAAACCCAGTTTGCGGGATAGTGCTTCTAAATAGCCCCTCTCCCCACCATCACCAACTATCGTCAGCGTAGCTCCGTCAATATCCGCCTCAGCAAACGCATCAAGAAGCAAGTGACCCCCCTTCAATAATACAAGCCGGCCGACAAAAAGGAAACGCAAGGGATGCTGATCCGATGACCGACGAACCATTGGACTTTGCCGAACAGCATCAACACCTATCGTCGGCATCAACCGAGCTTCGATCCCTTTCCTCCTCAACACTTCTTGTGTTCGTGGAGTAGATGCTATGACAACCCCACCCGAAGTTCGCGTTGGATCAATCCAGCGAACTGCAATCTCAGAAAACTTAGTCGCGACATTACGCAGCACTTCCTTCAAACAAGCAGGAAAACGCATCCTGTACCACAACAACTTCCACGGCGCCATCTCCGCCCCCCCTACAGGTCCCCACACAACCGGCACAGAAAGATTCGACAAAAAAACAGGGTATCTGAACGAAGCAAAAGTCACCAAATGAACCAGATCTATCGACTCATCTTCAATTAAACATTCTATTACCTTTCTGGCTCTCCTTTGCCAGAGAACATAATAAAGCTCGTGTGCCTTGAGGCGCTTTTTGAGGCGCATGTACAATTGAGGAAGATCAAAATAGACAAAGCGAACTCTATTTTTAAAATCAGGATTACTCGCCAAATAGCACTCAATAACTTCTTTGTTATTTTCACGAGTTAGAACTGTCACATCATGAAACCGACCCATTTCCTGTGCCCACCTCCAACCAACTTCCGGCTCAGAACCTCGATTGGGTTCACACGCATATGCGGATATTAAAACCTTCATTCCAATCAAACGTAGCGACTCGCCATGGTTGTTTGTATAGCCTTGAGCACTTCGTTGACTGAGCCATTCAAACTCTGCCCTGTATCAACCCATACCGCATTTTTCGTCCGCCGGGCAAATGCCTCCAGCTCACCCACCTGGCGCGTTACCTCCTCCAGCGAAGTTTCAGGCTTTCTTGCGTACAATACCTCTGGAGCCGCTCCCAAACAAATAACAAGTTTGGGTTTAGGAACCAGTGAAAACGCCATTTTCATAACCCAACGCGGCAAAGAAATACGCATACGCCTTGGATCCATGATGACATCATAATAATAACGGTCAAACAGAGTAATATGAGCCCGTCTTACAAGCCGAGGGTAAACAACCCTCATGTAACCAACGGAATAATCTAGCCAGTAATAAGCCAACCGAACTAGAGAACCTATAAAACCACTTGGCTTTTTTGAATGAGGATCGGTCACCGGAGAGCCATCCCCTTTTGCTCTTTTTCCCGCAGCCACCCCCAATGCAGGCAGCCAGTTCGGGCGAAGATGTTCATAATACACCTTGGAATGCAAAGCCTGTGTCAGCACAGGTGTAATTGCGTTGATCACCGTGCTCTTTCCTGATCCGTCTGTTCCCGTTAGCGCGATACTCACTCCGGCAGGTTTCAGAATACGCTTGAACCTCCACCATATATTCACAAGCGCTCCACATGCGTGCCTGCCAAGTGCCTTTGAAAGCACGTCCTTTCTCAGAATTTTGACTAGATTGGCCACCCTATCCTGAGGCTCTTTTCTCAACTCCAACAAATCAGTCAGCTTTTCCTTGGCATCATCACTAAATCCGTGATCCATCAATGCAAGAACTCCTCTACCTTTCTCGGCATACAATGAACATAAAGACGGAAAATAATCCTTCCTGCTTTTTCCGTTGGACAGTAGCTCCTTAATAAGTGCAATCAAAGCCGCATCCTCATCCAGCGCCACTCTGATCCCCCTGTGATCAACCGCTCGATTAATTACCGAACCACTCGATATATACTCCACCCCACGATATTCCATCTTCCAAAACAAATCGATAGCAGCCCCCCACCACACACCAGCATGGCAACCAAGTAAGCGGATAAATCTGCCAGATGAGGTGTAATCCACTATTGCCTTCCCGCCAAACTCACGGGCAACACCCAACACCACTTCGGCAGCCAGTTTTCTCTGCGTCGGCAAAACCGCCAAATCGAGGTCACTTCCGCCTAGGCTCTCTGGCAACGGCTCATAGTTACGCAATACACAATAGCTCACCCCATCAGTTCTAAATTCCTCAAACAGTCTTCCCAAGAAACACGCCTCTACCTTCTTATCACACATACGCATATTTGGCAGCACATTAATCTACGATCAAGCCCTTAGGATCTACCGGAAGCCAGTCATTTACACTCGTATGGTTAATAACCCTGTGGGGAATATCAGCATTGGGTATGAGGGGGCCTACCCCCACGTCAAAACCGCTTGTTGCATTATTTACAATATCCGCCGATGCATCTCCGTACAGAGCGATACCGACCGAACGATCGTTACTCCAGTATCCATTGTTTATCACATTTTTCACAGACAGCCTGTTACCATAAATGTAAGCATTTGCACCTGCAGCTACGATTCCCGCAACATGCGTCCCTGTCGTGACTCCAAACTTATTCCGCACAATACGCTGTCCCTCGCCCCACGTCCATATTCCATATTGCCTCGAAATTGTTTGAGCGGAATAATCTGCAATGCGCACAATATTGCCCGAAATCGTTAAGCCATGTGATGCCGGAGACAGAGGGGTTCTCGACTCTACATACACATGCACCGATGTGTCAAAATCGTATATTAGGTTGTTTTTCACGATACCAGAAGCATTCACAACAATTCCATTGTTATGAACCTGTCCTGCAGCCGCAGGGTGCCACCCATCAAAAACATTATCAGCAATGACAACTTCCGTCGGTTTCAAATTCTGAAGAAAAATCGGCTGGTTCCATGCCATGTAAGTCCCCTCGGGTTCGTTGCCTCCCCCAAGATTGTAAACGTATACCGCATCATTCTGACTATCTACTGAGGCAACCCTAAAATTGTTATTTTTGGCTTGCCACCGATAGTTGATCAAATCACCAGGAGAGAGTAGATCAGCATCAAAACCCAAATTTATTTTCACCAACGTCTGGTCATCAGCTGGCGGCATAGTGAAACCACTCCTACTATTTCCCATCCGACCCAAGTCATTGACTTGGTTCAGTGCCTCAATAGCCATCCCCCGCACCACATTTCTCCTGAAATTTAGCTGCAAGGAGGAACCAAAATGACCCCCATCTTTTATTACCCCACCAGGTGAATTGTTTGCATCCATATTCTCACCTGCACCACAAAAATAATTATCCAGATATTCCGCACGATTCACCCATGCCGAAATATACACTTGCTGCCCACCACCATAAGCAGAACCGCTGTTCACTGTATTTGAGCCGTAAGGATTTATAAACTGCGAATCATAAAAACCAAGCAAACCAATTTTTCCGTTATTCACATAACCCGCCGTATCTACTGTCACAGAACGATGGCAGTTAATGAATTCGCACCCTGTTAGAATAATTTCCTCAATGTACCGACTATCCACATCAACGATTGCCAAACCTGCTGCACCGTTCGGCTCACTTCCCGGAGAAGGTGGTGAAAGCGGCGTGTCTATTTTTTCCCACTTCATACCGTAAAAACGAAGTGACCTAAAAACACCCATCACAAGGAGCATCTTGGCCCTTGTCGGACTCACCGTCGAATACAAGGTAGATGTGCCCGTGCCGGAAATGATAAGATCCCGACCAGCTAGATCCGTACTGCCCAGCTTAAGAATCCGATAAATACTCGTACCGGTACTGTGTATCGTGTAATGGAATCCATTCAGACGGTACTTTCCAGAAGGGAAATGGAGTGTATTGTGCACAGATGATCCCTCAAGAGCATCAATGGCGCTTTGCACTGCGGCGGTATCATCTGTCACACCATCTCCCGTTGTTCCATAATCCGTCACGTTGATAGCCACCTCTTTTAAGACATTCACCTGCTGAGAGGTTTTGTCTCCTAAATCATAAGTCGGGGAGACTTGCAGCGTAAGAATCACTGATTCACTCAGGGGCATTGGAGAGCCAGCCATGGGAGTGACTGGCACCACCACGGAATCTACCCCAAAGGAAAGAACAACAGATCCGGGCAAGGCAACGTAATCCGTACCACCCACCGCCGTACCAGCCACAGTATAATTCACCGTCAGCTCTCCTAGTCCACCAGACCGCTCAATCCGAAATCCGCCGTCTTCCATCCGAGTGATGTTTGCAACAGCACGCTCGGCTCTCACGGTAATCTCATCGGTTGCCACCAGCTTCGCCTGCAGTTCAGCAAAATCCCCAGAACCCTTGGCATCAGTCTTAGGTAAATCCGGATCCAGTCCCGTGAGAAACTCTTCCCAGTCGCTGACTCCGTCGGAGTCTGAATCTATGTCCTGCACTACCACTCTCAAATTGACTGGAGCCGCCCCCTCCACGGCGGCAACTATCCTCCCCCCAGTTCCACGGTGATATTCGCCCACGTTCTCCCAAGTTCCGCCTTGCTGCTGTTTCTGCACTCGGTACAACTTCCCCGATACCGATGCCCATTCCAGAACCGTTACCGCTCCTATGCCAACTCCCAACGAAGGTAAATCGAACTGTGGATCAAAAGGGTTGGATCCCGCCTTCACTTCCTGCAGGTCTGGTATTCCATCGTTATCCGTATCGTAGCCACCTAAGTAGACATCAGCTTCTGCGGGTAGGCCGACATGGAGTTCAGGTGGCAGAATGCATACTCGGTAAAAATAACGCAGCGAATTCCCCTTGGCGTAGACCGCAGTCAGCTCTGATCCATTCCCATCCATGGCCTCGCCCACCGCATACCACTGCACGCCAAGGTTTGGAGAACGCTCCACCTGATACCGCAATCCTAGCTTACTGAACCAACGCAACATCACACCGTCACTATACTGCTGGCTATATAGGATCTGAAACCGTGAATTTGCGTCAAAAGGATCTGTTCCTGCAAGACTTTCGTCCAGGTTGCTCTGGCCGTCCGCATCTTGGTCAAGCAATGGATCCAACCCTTCGGCACCGTACCGCTTCTCCCAGACATCGCTCATGCCGTCTGCGTCTACATCTACATTTCCATACAGAACTGTAGAAAAACTGGTCATTGCCAGTGCGAACATCAACAAAATCGGCATATCTTTGTGTGTGGGGATTTTTTGCATAGCTTCACCCTACTACCAATAGCATCCGTCCTCAATACTATTTGAGTTTTTAGGCTTGTCCTCCTCCGCAGGAAACACCCATGCATCATTCATATAGGTTGCAGGCATAGCATTGTTCCCACCTGCATAACGTTTGGTTTTAATGCCATACAAGGGATCTAACGCCCCCCCCATATTAATACCTACCTTTCCCCGTTTTTTGGCATGTGCTGCCAAGAAGTTGGCATACCCCCCAGCCGCAATCAGTGCTACATCATAGTCAACCCTATCCATCTCTGATTTCAACCTTTCCAACTCCTCAAACCAAGAACCAGCCTGATTACTTGGATCAACCGCTGGAGAAAATGAAGGTTTAATGTAGGAGTAATCCGCATCAGGCAGATCAAAATCAATCTTTGACCATATGGCTTCTTTAGCGGATAACTGGGTTCTGATTGTCCCGATATTTTGCGAGACGACCAAAACCTTTTTCCCGTTACACGCCTCCATCCAGTTCATCCCCGGCAACATGGGATGAATAACCCACGACCTCGATAACTTAACCTCGGAACTCAAGTATTTACGGATGTAGTAGAGTTCGTTTACGTTCAAATAAACCGCCAAGATATCCATATCCTTGTTAGCCTTGAGGTAGTCAGCAGACCACCTTTCAAAGACAGAATCCTCACGAGGGAATACACCCACATTCACGTTTAAGCCTTTGGGTACATAATCCTGATCATATCTGACCCATCGCGGATGCTTTACTTTTGAATACATTATCGCCGCATTCAATTCATTGATCCCTAACCGTCCTAGGGCAGTAGGAATGCGCTCACGGATGCTCGACTTGAGGCATTCTACAACTTTCTCGGAACGGACAAATGTAGCCCGGGCAAAGTTCCTCCCGTATAGCCACTCAATTAGCTTTCTCCTATACTTTGTCTTTAGTCCACTTATCATTGCTCGTTGTCTTTTTCTTGTTCAGTGTGTCCAACTGATCACATTCCGATTCTGGGGGCACTATTCAGGAAACTGTCGTCTCTCCAGTCACGTATTCCCCTTGGGAATACAATCCGTTTTTTAATCCAGCCAGCAAACCCAAATACAGCCCTCCATGCATTGCCAGAATAGCCACATCACCAGAACTCAACGACCGCATCACTCCCATAACCATCATAAAAAAGACAAATCCAGACAGCACTCTAGGCCACTCTCCCATGCTTTGCCAATGACCAAGTTTCCAGCTCCTTCTCAATACAAATAGCTGGACAAACACCCAAGCGACAGCGCAAGGAATCCCAAATGAGGCGGAAAGCCCCAACCAAGTGCTATGCCAGTTTTTTCCTGCTATGTGGGGAAAGGCCTGTACATCGTCATCAGGATCCTTGATTTGGCTCACGTAAACCGGATCATACATAAGTCGGTAGTCATCAGCCGTGAGCGCCACCCCTTCCCCGATGATCGGGTTTTTTTTGATCGACTTACCAGCCCAGTTCCTCAAAGTATCTCGGAATATATCGTTCGTTGAATTTTCAACATCAGCATCCCATTTTCCTGGAAGGAAGGCCAAAACCCTCTGCATTGATTTGGGTAGTCCCATGCCCGAATTCTGTGCAACCAGCGCGGACGCAATCGCCAGTATCCCCAGCATTAGTGCTAATAAGGCAAATCTCGCTTGGCGGTGCCAAAAAGTGGCCACGACAGGTATTACACAGCAAGCTGCAAAATTCATTCTTTTTCCGGCATAGATTGCGATAGCCAACAGGACCATATAACCCAACAATAACAGTGGCTTTTTAAGAACCTCAGAAGGGGAATTCCTTGCAAACATAAAAAAAGTACCCGCAACTGCAACCCATGAAAGCCCCTGTTGCCAGTCATAAAAGGCGTAGACACCATGATAATCCCCGCGACCCAACAGCATCATACCGGCAGAATAGACTCCACTGATCAACATGGATAAAAAGATTACCCAGCAAACTCTTTTCGCCTCCTTATCCCGAATCGGAACATTGCTCAACAGAACCATTCCTATCAGAGCCAACAACACGGTAAGATAGCGCCGCCCTCCCATCGCTTCCGCTCCCAATATAGCAAATCCACCCCCATTAACCACAGCTATCATCATTACCCACGCGGCAAACAGAAGCATTGGCCACCAATCCCGGAACATAAACCGGAATGATCTTTTCTTCTGAATGATCGCAAGCACCATCACCACAGCATAAACAGTCACACCAAACTCCGCCACACTCAACGATCTGCCTGCTATCAAAGGTAATGCGGGTAATTCCGCCACCATTCCAAACGGCAGTATATACCAGCTTCTCGTTCCCAACAACCAAAGAATGGGAACACTAAACAGCAACAAAGTGCTGATATATACAGTCTTAAACTCACCCTGCCCCACCTGAATGGCAATAGCAACGGCAATCACAAGGCCAACAAATAGGGTAGTTAATGTAATAATACGAGAGGACATAATAAATTCAATTTTGTCGTGTTTTAACTAATAGCGCACAGATCATCCCCACCGCTGCAAGAATCATCGCGGCTTGCAGGGCAAGTATGACAAAACTCGCATTCAGCGGTGCAAAGAAAAATACAAAGCTTGCTCCAGCAATTGAGGCGAGCGATATCAATGCTTGGGCTTTATACTCACGGCATCCCTGCATGATGGCTCCGGAGAGGAAGTAAATCCCCTGAACTGCTCCAAAGAAAGCAAAATACTTAAAATACGGAGCTGCATTCGCCCACTCCTCGCCAAAAAGAAGAACTACAAGTTCCTCCGCCCACAGGAGCCAAATCACGCCATTGACCAAGCCAGCACCTACCAGAATCCCTGCGCGCTGAATGAACACTTTCCACTTTGCACGATAGTCGGTCAGGTCACGGAAAGCAACAATGGCGGGAACCCCAGCGATAGCCCCCAAACCAATAAAAGATAATGGAGCGTAATTGAATGCCCTGGTATAATACCCCACGGTATGTTTTGGCTCCACAGCCCCAAGCGCTACCTTGTCGGCTCTATTGAAAAGAATATAACACAAATAATTCATCCATTGCCACAAACTCGGACGGATCACTTTTTTTAACACACTCACCGGAGGACGTTTTGCGACAATTTTTCTCCTGTTTGCCCTACGGAATACCCACCAGTTCAAACCTACGCCTATCCACGCGGAGGAAAGCAAAGCCCAGAGACCAAACCCCATCATCGCCATTGGAATAGTAATCAATGCTGCTGCCGGCGGCAGCAATAGCTTGACCTTCAGATTCTGCTTGAACTTCGACTGCCCCTCTAGGTCGCTTTTTAGCAGTAGCGGCAGCTTATCGAATACATTCGATAAGCCACAAACCATGATAGTTACACAAACCTCGTACTGTATACCCAGAAAAAACAACGTGCCAGATACGAGGCACAAAACAATAAACTCAACCAGCATCAACAGCTTCGAGAGCGACCACAGTATATCAAACCCCTCTCCTTGATAGTAAGTGTCCGATCTAACTAAATTACCAACCTCCCAGCGCGTCAGTATCGACGCCACTTGGGCGATACTCATGCCAAAGGCAAATATACCAAACACCTCCGGTAGAATCAGCCGTGCCAGAATCAGACTATAAGCAAACCCCCAGACTCGCTCAGCATAATTCGCCATCGTCTGCCAAAAAGATGGCGACGATTTAGCGCATTCTATCAACCTCCGCAGCATACCAACAAACCGCTCAACGGCTTACCCTTTCAATCCAAAAGCTCTCTGAATCTTCTGCGCATGTGTGTCAGGTGAAAACATGGCAAAAGCTTTCTCTTGAGCAGCGTTCCCCATACTATCCCGAAGACTCGCATCTTCTATCAGCATGGCAAGTTTCTCCTCTAACGCTGTCACATCACCAGGAGGGATTAAAAATCCCGTCACACCATGTCCAACAAAACCATCATAGTCTCCGGTAGCTATCACAGGCATACCCATCCACATCGCTTCGATAATGTCGCGACCCCAAGGACATGCTGCACGGTCGGGGCGAACATACACGCTATATTCACGGTAAAGTTCAGGAGTAATACTACACCCAAAATTCCACCTTACCCTTTCGCTTAAAGCAATCGACCTAACACTTTCCAGCATCTTGTTAACACCGGATTCTGTCTCAGGATTTGCAGGAAACTTACTCAAAAAGGACACCGGGGCATTGGGTGTGTACAAATCAAAGTAAACATTCGAGTAACGTTTGCAGAGTTTGTCCGCAGCTTCCAGATATTCTAGAATCCCCTTGGCTGGAGAAAGAGCCGAAGCCATAACTATCTTTATAACTCCAGAATTACTCTCCCGGTTTTGAGTTTCCACACCCACCCATTTGGAAGGTATCGTATTGTAAACAACCTCTATAGAAGGATGCTGTCTAAACGGCTCAGCTTCGTTTTCTGAAATCGCAATGATGTGGTCGGCTTGTTTACACAGCATCCTCACTATCATTTTCCTAACCGGGAAGATAAGACCGGGATTTAGTAACTCCCTCAAATGCCATATGACTTTAGGACGTTTTTTCTGTTTTCTAAAGACCAATGGCAGAACCCATGTTAACGGGAAAAGTGTTAACGAATTAACGTGCACACAGTCATAGGTCTCGTTTTTAAAAACATGACTTAACACCTTCCAGGATGAGAAAATACGTAGTGGCAGCATTCCGAGTAGCGCAACGAGGATGATGTGAAAATTCACCACCCCAGAAGCGTATACCGGCCCAAACATCCAAGGACAATACGGCGGTTTCCACTGCAAGACGGTAATACCCGCCTCCTGCCATTCGTCCTGCATGTTTCCCGCAGGCGCGATGATGTCAACATCACACCCCGCGGCCTGCAGATCGACAGCCACAGCTTGCAAACTTCGCGTTGCACCGCCAGTTCCGCCTGAATGACTCAGCAGTAATGCTCGCATAACCGATTTTTACCCTAGGGGAACATACCTTGGAGACAGTCGGCCATCAAAAACAACCAACTACCAACTGAATATCCTCATCAGAAAGATACGGATTCATAGGCAGGCTGATACCCTCATCAGCAACACGCTCGGCAACGGGGAAGTCACCTTTTTTGTGTCCAAGATATTCAAACACAGGCTGCAAGTGCAGCGGCACGGCATAGTAACTTACCGACGGGATATTGGCAGCGCTCAGCTTCTCGCGCAAGGCATCGCGGTCAGGCGAAAGCATGGTATACTGGGCCCAGACGGAGGTGTTTTCGGCAGAAACCGCAGGAAGCTGGAGTCCACCTTTGACCACAGCTTCACAGTTAGAAAGCGCAGTGCCATAAGACTCGGCAACGTGCTGGCGTTTCGCAATTTCCTCATCAAAAAGTGGCAGCTTCGCAAGCACCACCGCAGCTTGGATACTGTCGAGCCGGCCATTGATACCAAGGATCGGATGGTGGTGTTTCTTCTCCTGGCCATGAGCACGGATCTGGCGCATCTTGCCTGCCAACTCGTCGTCATCGGTAAATAATGCACCACCGTCACCATAACAGCCGAGCGGCTTGGACGGGAAGAAAGAGGTGCTGCCTATCGTGGAAAGCGCACAGGACTTCACCCCGTGATGCGTGGCACCAAATGACTGGGCGGCATCCTCAATTACCGGAAGGTTGTGACGTGCTGCGATCTCGTTGATGGCTGTCATGTCAGCAGTTTGACCGTAAATGCCGACGGGCATGATGGCCTTGGTCTTGTCTGTGATGGCTGCCTCTACCTGGGTGGGATCCATATTCCAACTGTCTTCCTCAATGTCCACAAAGACCGGTTTGGCTCCAATCAGGGCGATCATTTCAGCCGTGGAAATCCACGTGTAGGGTACGGTGATTACTTCGTCACCCGGCTGGATCCCGAGTGCCATGAGAGCAATGAGCAGAGTGTCTGTACCTGAAGAGGCTCCGATGCAGTGCTTCACGCCAACGTAGTCGGCAAGTGCCTGCTCAAGCTCCCCGACTTCGGGCCCCATGATATAGCGCCCGTGGTCAAGGACGGTGGTGATGCGTTTTTCGAGATCCTCACGAATGAGGGCTTGTTGTGATTTAAGGTCAATAAAGTCCATGGTTTCAGTGTGTTGTTTGTTTGATGTTTAGTTATTTGAGATCATCGTAGTATCGAGTTCCTTCTGTTAGTCCTTGAGGAAGCGGGGCCTCCTCGTCGAGGTCAAGACAGCGTAACTCTCCAGCCTCATTTTCCTGGTAACGAAATCCGCTTTCCGGGCACGTGTATATGCCCTCTGAATCAGGATTTTTGAGAATATGACCATGTCGGCTCATCCATCCGTACTGGCGACCAGGCACCCCCATGATGAAGGCGTAGTCTGGCACATCCTTGGCAATCACCGCGCCGGCAGCGATAAAGCTATACCGCCCCAAAGTAATGCCACAAACGATGGTGGCATTCGCCCCGACCGTCGTCCCTCTCCGGATGACTGTCTTTTCGTAGAGACTGTGCCGCTTGACCTGTGACCGTGGGTTCGTGACATTGGTCAGCACGCAGGATGGCCCGAGAAACACGTCATCCTCAACGGTTGTGCCGGTATAGATGGCCACGTTGTTCTGCACCTTGACATTCGAGCCAATCTTCACGTCGTTAGCGACCATCGTGTTCTGGCCAAAAATGCAGTTCTCCCCGATTTTGGCTCCCGGGCAGATATGGGCAAAGTGCCAGATCTTGGTGCCCTTTCCTATACTGACGCCTTCGTCAACAATAGCCGTATCATGTTTGTAATAGTCCATCGGTTCAGGATCTTAATTTTTCCAAAACGCCCTCCGCTTGGGCAATCACGTTGATGACGTCCAAGCCGTTCTGGCCGCATGAATTTGGCTTGTTGCGTGTCTGGCAGCATTCCACAAAATGCTCTAGCTCTATGCGAAGCGGCTGACCACTTCCCTCGAAGACAACTTCCTCGCCATCGTCCACATTCTGGAGGTCAGAATCGATGGTTTTCTTCACGAGCCTAACATTCTGAGCCATCTCGTCGTATACCAGCATGCCTTTTTCACCGATAACAAACAGTCCGCGCTCGGTAATCGGCCAGAGCCAGGAATTGTGCAAATGGGCTTTGGAACCATCGGGGAAAGTGAGGTGCAGGTAAGTATCATCCTCAACACCCGGCTGCAACCCACAATGCCCAGACACCTGCACGTCCTCTGGTGCCTGCCCTGAGAGGTAAAGCAGCACTGCAATGTCATGGACACCAAAGCTCCAGAGAACATTTTCCACGGCCCGCGCACGGCCTTGTTTTGAGCGGCGCTGGTGCATGGTGTAGACCTTGCCGATGTCTCCACGCTGCAAGGCCCCCTTGATATAGGCGATCGCCGGTTGGTAGAGCAGGAGATGCCCTACCATAACAATTTTTCCTTTTTCCTGACCAAGTTTGACAAGGGCTTCTGACTCGGCCGGATCAAGCGTCATCGGCTTCTCAATGAACACATCGCAGCCTGCCTCCATAGCTTCCTTGGCTATAGCGTAGTGCGTGTGTGCAGGTGTGGCAATCGCCACTGCGTCATACCCTTGGGTCAGCATTTCGGTATGGTTTTCGTAAAGCTCCACACCGGGCTGAACATCTTTGGCACTTTCACGGTTCTCAGGCACGGCATCCGCCACGCCAGCAAGCACTCCCATATCCGAGAAATTTTTCACCAGGTTTTTCCCCCAGTTTCCTGCCCCTATGACTCCAATTTTCATATTGTTTGTTTTCCTACTTTTCGTGTTCACAGCTTATGCCTTTACGACCTGGCCGGGTTTACCGGCAACTTGGCTCTTAGAAAGGGCATTGCGCGTATCAATGATAAGATCAGCGTGCTCAACCAGACCTTCGAGATCGAACAACTTGTGATGGGTAGCGATGATTACCAGATCAAAGGAGGCCAAGTTTTCGGGAGTCCACTCTATCGACTCCAGCCCCGTCCAAGCTGCATGCTCACGAGTAGGAGTAATCACCGGAATGTGCGGATCGTAGTAGCTGACCTCCGCTCCCTGCTCCTTGAGTAGGTCCATTAGCTCGAAGGTCGGGGACTCGCGCATGTCATCCACGTCCTCCTTGTAGGCCAATCCCATCAGCAGTACCTTGCTACCGTTGAGTGCCTTTTTACAGCCGTTGAGCGCTTCCATCGTCCGGCTCACCACATACTGCGGCATACCCCGGTTAATCTCCCCAGCAAGTTCGATGAACCGGGTATGAATACCAAATTCCCGTGCCTTCCATGTCAAGTAAAACGGGTCAATCGGGATACAGTGACCTCCAAGACCGGGGCCGGGATAAAACGCCTTGAATCCGAATGGCTTTGTGGCGGCTGCGTCAATCACCTCCCAGATATCAACTCCCATCTTGTCCGCCGCCATCTTCAACTCATTGACAAGTCCAATGTTGACTGCACGGTAGATGTTTTCCAACAGCTTGGTAAACTCGGCCACCTGTGTGGAAGAAACGGGAATCACTTCGGAAATGGCAGCTTCGTACAATGCCTTGCCGTGCTCAGCACACGCCGGGGTAGTGCCGCCAACTACTTTCGGGATATTTTTACTAGAGAAATTCGCGTTGCCCGGATCTTCCCGCTCAGGAGAATAGACAAGGTAAATGTCCTCACCCACAGTGAACCCCTGCGCCTCGATACGGGGCTTAAGTTCTTCCTCACTGGTTCCCGGATAGGTCGTTGATTCCAAGGAAACAATCTGGCCTTTCCGAAGGTAAGGAGCCACCGCGTCCATGGTGTCGATGACATAGCTCAAGTCCGGCTCATAGTGTTTGTCGAGCGGAGTCGGAACGGCCATGATCACCGAGTCGGCTTCAGGAATACGGGAGAAATCCGCTGTCGCCTCAAGTAGCCCGTCCCCTACCGACTTTGATATGTCCTCGGCGGAGATGTGGTCGATGTAGCTTTTTCCCGCATTAATGGCATCAACTTTATTTTGGTCAATGTCGTAACCAATACACTTAAAGCCCTTTGCCGTAAACGCAAGTGCTAAGGGAAGGCCAACGTAGCCTAAGCCAACGATGCCAACCACGGCTGTTTTGTTTTCTATTTTTTCGAGTGTGTTCATTGTTAGTTTGGAAGTCTTTTATCCCGTAGTT
>PDWI01003076.1_pt1 | contig 24066 bp, 17 predicted proteins | sample 1430891 | NCBI WGS metagenome assembly PDWI01 (sample SAMN01162508, study PRJNA174530) | Oral metagenome, whole genome shotgun sequencing project. | biome: Marine environment; feature: Marine mammal; material: Swab sample of the gingival sulcus; isolation source: swab sample of gingival sulcus... | reverse complement strand
TTTTAATAAAGGAAAAAGTTTTTGACCGGAGTTTTTCCTTTCTGAAAACTTAGTGTAAAAAACTTGAAATAAAACATACACTACTAAGTTTAGGGGGGCTCTAACATACTTAAATCCAAAGAAGTATGCTCCTGAAATTTGGTCGCTGAAAAAAATAGAAATTATTAAAATTACCCCACTTTCTCGTATCTTGTCGAGGAATGCTTGGAGTGAATTGAACAACGGAAATTCCTTGTGTTTTTTTGCCACACTTATCAAATCTTGCTTGGAGATGGATTGATTAAATAAATGCTTACTCTTAAAAACTTTAATGCCTGAAACAATTGCTGCAAGCATATCGCCGAGTATACTGCCAAGAATTAAACCGGCTTGTTTGATGTTGATTTTTCCTAATATTATGTTGCTTGCTCCGGTTGATAAACTTCTTGAAATTTTTGCCCATGAGAGCGATTTATATAAATTATATTTCGTTAAAAAATAACTAAATGCTTCAAATAATCCGAAAAATAATACGCTTAATGGTAAGAAAAACAGCCATTTAGTTAAGTCATTGTTGCCAAGTAGCGAGGCTATTGGTTGGCGGAAAAATAACACTATAAATAAGGTTATGATGCTTACAAAAACGGAAATTATGACGGATAAAAAAGTCAAAGATGCTACCTCTTTATTGTCTTTGCCCATCACAATAGCAAAGCTATATCGCCCCGTAGATACTACTGAAATTAGCCCGAAAATACTAATGTAATCAGCAAGTAGAGCGAAGTCGCTCTCGGAATATATACGCCCTATGATTGGGGCTATTATAAACGGAATTGCCTGTGCTATACCAACGCCCGTAAATAAAGTTAGTATGTTTTTTAGCAATTCTCGCTCTGAAATTACATTTTTTATTCGCTTAAAAAAACTCATCTAAAATTATTATTTTTTGTAACGATTTGCTAAATTAATATTAATTTATTTGTTAAAGTAATTTTAAAATAAATAATTAAATTTTAACTTTGGTTCTGAAACTTAATTCTAACAAATTTATTAAATAAATATACTTAAAATGAAAAAAATATTATTACTTGGAGCAGGTCTATCAGCCTCAACACTAATAAAATACCTGTTGAATGAGGCAGAGAAAAATAATTGGATATTAAGAATTGGCGATAAAAACATCAATCTTGTAAACAAAAAAATAAATGGGCATAAACACGGCGAAGCAATAACTTTTGATGTCGATAACAAACAGCAAATTGATGCGGAGGTGCAAAATGCCGATATTGTTATATCAATGCTTCCCGCACGGTTTCATTTGAAGGTTGCAAAGGCGTGTTTGAAACATGCAAAGAACTTAGCAACAGCATCATACGTGTCGCCAAAACTTAAACTTATGGACGATGAGGTGAAGAAAAAAGGTTTGATATTTCTCAACGAAATAGGACTCGACCCCGGGATAGACCACATGTCGGCTATGAAAATAATAGACAAAATAAAACAAAATGGCGGTGTTTTGAAAGCTTTTAAATCGTATACGGGGGCTTTGGTGGCACCGGAATATGACAACAATCCTTGGAATTATAAATTTTCGTGGAATCCTCGCAATGTCGTGGTGGCAGGGCAGGGTAGTGCCGCTCAATACATCGAAAACGGAAATTTGAAAATAGTGCCGTACCACAGATTGTTTAAAAGTGTGTCGAGAACCAATGTGAAAAAATATGGCGAGTTTGAAGTTTATCCCAATAGAAACTCGTTGAAATACAGAGAGATATACAATTTGCAAAACATCCCCACATTGCTTCGCGGGACATTAAGACGACCGGGATTTTCAAGAGCTTGGGATTCGCTCGTGCAGTTGGGGATGACTGAGGATACTTTCACCATAAGCAATTCAAACAAAATGACTTACCGTGAATTTACTGAGGCATTTATGCCAAATATTTCAGGACTAAGCATCGAGGAAAAAACTGCCAAATTTTTAAACCTCAATCCGCAAGGCGACAGGCTATATAAATTAAGGTGGCTCGGGTTGTTTGACGATACCCAAATCAAAATTAAAAATGCAACTCCTGCACAGGTATTGCAAGAAATATTGTCAAATAAATGGACATTAAAACCCAACGAAAAAGACATGATTGTTATGCAACATATATTTGATTATCAGATAAATGGGCAGAGTAAATCAATAGAATCATCAATGGGAATTAAAGGCAAAAACATCGCCGATACAGCCATCGCAATGACAGTTGGTCTACCTTTGGCAATCGCCGTGAAAATGATTTTGACAAACCAAATAAAAACCACCGGAGTCATAATTCCCACAATGCCGGAAATATATAACCCGATATTGTCAGAGCTTGAAAAACACGGAATAACTTTTTGGGAAGAAGAAAAAAACAATTAAAAAAAGAAAAAAAGAAAAAAAGAAAAAAAGAAAAATTTGTATTATACTATTTCTTTCTTAAATTTGTTAGCAAAGAAAGCCCGAAAATGAAATAATTTTGAGTAAAAATGCAGGATTTAGCACACGTATTATTCTCTGAACTAATAAGATGCAATGTTGAGTATATCTATCAAGGTAATTTTACAACTACTATTACGGATACAATATTGTCGTTTGCCGAGTCCAAATTTAACCACGATGAAATAGAAAATAAGCTCAGAAAAAAAGTATATTTCATAATGTTGGAAGGCTTGCAAAATGTTACACGCCATCAAGAAACAGTGGTAAATCTAAATGAAAAAATAAAATACTCGGGCTTTTTCGCCATGCAACAAAGCGTAGACGGATACTACATCACAACGGGCAACACGGTATCCCAAGAGGCTATTGAAATAATCACAAATCAAATAGAAACGATAAATAAATTAGAGAAAAACAAACTCAAAGAATACTCACTAAAAGTGCTTGATGAAGGAAAGCTATCCCACAAAGGAGGTGCCGGATTAGGACTAATTCAAATGGCTCGAAAATCAGGTAACAAGCTCTATTACAGATTTAAAAAGATAGACGAAAACCTGCATTTCTTCTACTTGCACACAAGCGTGAGCAACAAAAAAGATAAACCTGAAATTGACAGATACCCAAAATTAGACAACCTAATAAAACTACATCAAACCTTTGCCGATGAAAATATAATTTTAAATTTTATAGGAATTTTCACACAAAAAATTCTAATAAATTTGCTCCAAATAATCCGCACGCAACTAAAAAACACCCGCCTGATGACAAGAGTCTCAAACCTAATGGTGGAAGTGATGCAAAACATCGTAAAACATGCTGACAAATACTTAATGAACGGTGAGACAGAACGATACGCCATATTCTACATGAGCGAAGAAACTGAACTATTGCAAATTTGCAGCGGAAATTATGTGCATAAAAATAAAATAAGAAGATTACAAAAACGCATAGATTTTATAAATAAATTAAACAAACAAGAATTAGAAAACTTATACCAAAAAAACTTATTCAATTTTCACCGCAACACCGACGCACACACAGGGTTAGGACTTATCGAAATGCGAAGAAAATGCGAGGGAAAAATTGAATACGCTATAAACCAAATAGATGATGACTTTTACTTCTTTTCGTTAAAAATAAAAATTAGAAAAAATAAATAAACCAATGAAAGCACTTATTATAAAAAACGAAGTTGATACACCTGAAATAATATTAGACAAAGAAAATAATAAATTTTCAATAATAGGTCGCTCAATTCCTGAAAACGCAGTCAGTTTTTACCGTCCGGTGGTGGATTGGTTGGAGGAATATGCCAATTCTCCGCTCCCAAACACCGAGTTGCAATTCCGATTTGACTATTTCAACACGGCATCGGCAAAGCAAATCGCCAAAATAATTTTGATAATAGAAAAAATATCCAAAACCGCAAAAATCAAAGTAAAATGGTTCTACCCAAAAGGCGATATTGACATGAAATTAGACGGCATGAGATATAAAGAACTCACCGAAATAGACATCGAAATAGTGGAATACATATAATTCCGCAATTTTGCGAACCAAAAAAATACACCTGTAATTAAATGAATGTACACAAAAATACACCTTATATAAACAGAGATATTAGTTGGCTTTCATTTAACTATTTGGTGTTGAAGCAGATACAAGACAAAACGCTTCCCATTTACGAACGCATAAAATTTCTTGCGATATACTCTTCCAACTTAGATGAATTTTACAAAGTAAGAGTAGCATCAAATAGAAGTTTGATAAATCTGTATAAAAATCAAGAAAAAAAGACCAACACAAAGCTCGAAAAAGTTTTAAAACAAATTAACAAGGAAGTAATTCGGCAAAAAACAGAATACGACAAAACATTTTTCGAGGAAATACTCCCCGAACTCGAAAAAGAAGGCATAATTTTATATCGAAATCAACCGCTAAACGCCCCTCAAAAAGAGTTTATAAATACATACTTCCAAAACGAAATCCTACCATACATACAACCCGTACTCCTCTCATCCTCAGGAGCTGTGCTTTCATTTTTGCAGGATAATGTCATTTATTTGGCTCTAAAAATGTATCGAAAAAAAGAAAAATCCGGCAAAAAAACACGCTATGCGGTAGTGAAAAATCCCACTCGACACCTCCCAAGATTTATACAATCGAACATAAAATACAACAACAAACACCTTATATTTTTTCTTGAAGACATCATAAAACTAAATATATCGGCACTGTTGCCGGGCTACAATATTGAAACGATACACACCGTAAAGGTCTCTCGCAATGCTGATTACATGATAGATGACGAATTTACGGGTAATCTTTTTGAGAAAATCAGCGACAATATCAAAAAACGCAAAACAGGCTTCCCGGCAAGGTTCGTTTATCATAGCGAAATGCCCGAAGACCTCCTAAAAGTCTTGCAAAAAGCATTCAACATAAATGACAATGACCTGATGCCGGCAGGACCTATAAGAAATTATTATGATTTCTTTAAATTTCCAAACCCCATAGGTAAGCATCTGGAAATCAGCCCACAAAAACCCCTAAAACATCCAACACTTGAAAGGTACGAAAGCCTTTTTGATGCCGTTAAAAAGCATGATATTTTATTGCACTTTCCGTATCACAGCTACGATTATGTATTGCGATTTTTCCATCAAGCGGCGATAGACCCGCTGGTGGAGCAAATAAAAACCACGCAGTATCGAGTTGCCACAAATTCGGCAATCGTAAATGCCCTTATAACTGCGGCTCGCAACAATAAGAAAGTAACTGTGTTTGTGGAACTTAAAGCACGTTTCGACGAAAAGAACAACATGCAATTTGCCGAAATCATGCGTAAAGAGGGGATAAACGTAATTGCAAGCATACCCGGTTTAAAAGTGCATAGCAAGGCAGCCATCGTCATAAGAAAATCGAAAAAAAATAAGGAGCGAAAGTCATTGGCGTTTGTCAGCACCGGAAATTTCAACGAAAAAACCGCCAAGCAATATTGCGACGAGGGCTTTTTTACATCCAACAAAAAAATAACTTCGGAGCTTGAAAAAATGTTTTGTTACCTTGAATCGCCTTTTGTGAAATTCAAGTTTAAGCATATTTTAATCCCTCGATTTAATTTCAGAAAGGAGTTTTTTAAGCTGATTGACAATGAAATAAAGGAGGCACAAAACAACCGAAAAGCTCGAATAATAATAAAAGTAAACGGATTGCAGGAAGAGGAAGTTATCGACAAACTTTATGAAGCTGGTAATAAAAATGTGCGTATAGATTTGATTGTGAGGGGTATATGCCGATTTAGGGCGAGCGACAAATTCACAAAAAACGTCAAAGTTACCCGCATCGTTGATAGATATTTGGAGCATTCTCGTATATTTGCATTTTACAACGGAGGCGATTGGAAGGTATACCTTAGCACCGCCGACCTCATGACTCGCAACCTAAAACGCAGGGTGGAAATAGCCGTTCCGATTTGGAAGAAAAAATTGCGAAAAGAAATAATCGACATGTTGCACATACAGCTCAAAGACAACGTAAAGGCAAAACACCTCGACGAAGATATAAACAATATTGACATTCCCGTAAAACCTGGCAAGCCTCCATATAAGGCTCAGGAACAGGCATATATCTATCTGAAAAAGCAAAACGACATAGCTGGAATTTAGAAATATTTTATCCTTTTGTAACGTTCAAACCGCTTGGATATGGCATTGAGAATATCATATTCGTTGGCATAATACAAAAATTCGGTGTTGAAATTGCACCATTTTATAAACAAATCAAGCTCCTTGCCTTCAAGTTTTGTAATTTTTTTCACAATTTCAGGATTGTATTTTTTGTAAATAATATCACTTTTTCTTGCTTTTTGCTTCAACTCATTCAGTTTTTGAAGTTGCTTTTCGCGGTGCGATTTAAAGGTTACCGGTATCCCGATGCCCGAATTTCCTGCCGTAATCAGAGCAAGTTCCTCGGGCGACACCAGCGTATAGAACCACGCCTGAATGCGGTTTTGGGTGGTGTTGGTTTCGGTTTTTATTTGCTTAAATTCGTAGACAAAGTCATTCCAGCGAGCTTGGTAAATATTGATATTTGCCATCTCATACACCTGTTTTTTTAGCTTTATGATGTATACATTTATGTCATTTGGGTTTAGCTCTCGGAAGTTCACAAACTTTGTTTTATAGCCAATTGCAGATACTCTAAGTGTCTCTTTTTCAAGTATTGTGATGTGAAAAAATCCCAATGTATCGCTTAAAGTTACCTTGTTTTTTGCGATATTTATGATGGTGGCATAGGGAACGGGCTTTTGAGTTTCCTCCGAAATCAACTGCCCGGTAACTTCAATGATTTTGTTCTGAGCCGAAGTATTTAAGGATAATAATATAAGTGTTATAAGTAATGTTAATTTGTTGATTTTCATATAATTAGTTTGCGATATTTGAAGTTATAGTCTACCCATTTTTTTCTGTTCGTTAATTTGCTGTTGGCTTAGAAATGCCTCATAAAAAAGTTTTTGTATTTTGGTTCTGGTATTGTTTTTTATCAGCAATCTGTTGTTGATTGAGGGGTGTATCCTGTTTGATAGAAATACATAAATGAAATTATATTGCGGGTCTACCCATGCGTAAGTGCCTGTAAATCCGGAGTGTCCGAAGCTACTGTCGGAAACCACTTGGGCGGTAGGGCCGCCTTTGGGGCGTTTGGGCTTGTCAAATCCCAAGGCTCGCCGATTTTTTTTTGGATTAAAAAATTGCGTCGAGTAGAATTTTATTATCTCTGGCGAAAGATATTGCTCGCCGCCGTATTCCCCTTTTTGCAGAAACATTTGCAACATTTTGCTCACGTCGTCGGCGTTTGCAAAAAGCCCGGCATGACCGTTTATGCCGTTTGTCATGGCGGCACCGTAGTCATGCACATAGCCCCTTAATTCTTGATGCCTGAAAGTGGTGTCGAGTTCGGTGGGCATTATTTTATCTTCGGCAAATTTGGTTAAAGGGTTGTAACCCATTGTGTAAGCTCCCAAACTTTCATAAAAATTATCATCCGTAAATTTATTAATTGATTGCCCGGATTGCTTCTCGATTATCTTTTTTATGAGGTAATATCCCAAATCGCTGTACCTGTATTTTTTCTTGGCAAGCAGTTTGGAATTGTAGATTTCGCTGTAAATTGTATCCTCATAATTTTTACTTATGTACATGTTTTTTGCAACTTTGTAAGGAAATTTACTTGTTTTTTTAGATGAAAAAATCCCATCTTTAAAAGTTTTTTTATCAGCCTTGAAAGTATGCAAATAGAATGGTATCCAAGCTCTTAGCCTCGCCTGATGCGACAAAACATCAACCAATCTGAGATTTGCTTTGTTGGTCTTTTTTGCCTCGGGCAGATAGTAGCCTATTGTTTGCAGAGGGTTAAACTTTTTTTGCTCTTGCAACTTCATTAGCGACGGCACACTTGCCAATATTTTCGTAAGCGACGCTAAATCAAACAAATCATCCACCTTGGTTTTTTGAGTTTTTTGGTAGGTGTGCGTGCCAAATGCTTTGCGGTAAAACACCACCCCGTCTTTGGCGGCAATAATTACCGCACCCGGAGTTTCATGATTTTCAATTGCACTTAAAGTTATCGAGTCGATTTTTTCGAGTTTTTCACACCTTATATTTAATTCCCTTGGCGTTGAATATTTCAGTCGTATCTTTTTGGTTGTCTTGCCTTGCCCCACTCGGAAATATTCTCCTGCCGACACAGGCAATTTGCCGGTTGATTTTATACCGCCGAAAACCACCTGAGCTGTAATATCTTGCGTAAGTTCCCTATCGTTGTAGCTCACAACCACGGCAGATAATTTTTCGGGATTTTTGAGCTTTCGCAAAATATACGGATTCCCGAAAACCACAAGAATTACATTATTGCTTTTTGCCAGATTTTCAACGAGTTGTATTGCCTCTTCGGTTACGCCGAAAAGAGGCGGTTTGCGATTTGTGTTGTGCAGACTTATTATTGTGAAGTCGTATTTTTTCAGTTTTTGCAAATAGTTGTCATACTCTTTTTTGAGGGCTTTTTTTGATACTGAAAATGTGTCAATCTTCTCATACACAGACATTCTGGTTTGAAACTCATTGATTTCCGCTTTTTTGCTTATGCTTAAAGATGCTACCGTTTTGCCCTTCGGAAGTTTGAACGGAATAATGCCGTAATTATCTGATGCAACGGTAATTGAGGCTTCCGTTAATTTTCTGTTTATCAAGTTTGCGGTATCGGTGTTTAGGTCTTCTATTAGGTTTGGGATTTTGATGGGTTGGTATTTATCCAAATTAACCCATTTCTTGGCTTTTAGGATTTTCTTAACTCTTGCATTCAGCTCGGTTTTTGATATTTTGCCTGTTTTAATAGCCTCTTTAATTGCTTCGAAAGCAATGGGTAAATCTCTGGGCATCAATAATATATCTATGCCTGCCATAAATGCTCGAAGTTCGGTTTCGCCTTCTTCATATTGATTTGCCACCGCCTTCATACCCAAAGCATCGCTGAATACAAGCCCTTTGAAATTCATCTCATTTTTTAAATATTTGGTTACTATCGGTTTTGAAAGGCTTGAAATCGAATTGTCGGCAGAGTCTAATTTTGGGATATTGAGATGAGCCACCATTACGGCGTCTAATCCATTGTTAATCAATGTTCTAAAAGGGAAAGTCTCAATGGTATCTAATCGTGCTTTGGTGTGTAGAATTGAGGGTAAGGCTTTGTGAGAGTCGGTGTTTGTGTCGCCATGTCCGGGGAAATGTTTGCCGGTTGCCATCACGTGCATTTTTTGAAGTCCGAGCATATACAATGTGCCTTTTATTGCCACATTATCAGGCTGTTCGCCAAAAGAGCGACTGTTTATTACGGGGTTTTTGGGATTGTTGTTTACATCAATTACAGGGGCAAAATTTATGTGTATTCCCATTCGTTTTAATTGTCTACCTGTCTCTATTCCAAAGGAATATATCAGCCTTTTGTTTTGAACAGCTCCCATTAGCATTTGTCTGGGATACCTCACGGTGGAGTCCAATCTCATCGACAAGCCCCATTCATAGTCGCCGGCTATGAGCATTGGGATTTTGCTTTGGCTTTGATAATAATTTGTGAGTTTGGCTTGTGCCACGGGACTGCCTTTGAAGAAGCAAATGCCACCGGGTTTATATTTTTTTATGTAAGATATAATTTTTTTTTTGTCTTTTTCTGATGCGTTGGATTTGGCATCTATCATAAAAAGTTGTCCGATTTTTTCGTCTAATGTCATTGTTTGCATTAGCGAGTCTACCCATTTGGTCTTAACTGTGAGGAAATTAGGGTCTTCGCCTGTTTTTTTTCTTGCTTGCACTTTTGAGCAATTGAACAATAAATTTATAAAAATAATAATTATAGGTATAAAAATCAGGACTTTTATTTTCTTCATATTTGGTGTTTTTAGAGTCTTGTAAAATAAGATAATTTAATCTTATTTGTGTTAAATGCGTGGAAAATTAAATAAATATGTTATATTTGCAAATCTAACTAATATTAACATAAATTTTATAGTATCTATGAAAAAATTATTTTTATTTTTTATTGCTATTACCGTAGCAATTTCGGCAGGAGCGCAAGTTGTTAATTCAGAGGAAACTAACTCTAATGACAAAAAATCTGAAAAAGCAGATGAGGGTTGGAAATATTCCGCTGTATTTAATTTGAACTTCGGTCAAACTTCTCTTACCAACTGGGCAGCCGGTGGTCAAAACTCTATTGCGTTGAACGGCTTGGCATCTTTCGGTGCTAATTACACACAAGGTAAAACCTTATGGACTAACTCATTAGACCTTGGTTATGGCTTTGTACGTCAAGGCAAAGGCGATGACGCTACCGTGCAAAAAACTGAAGACAAAATTGATTTTGCATCAAAATATGGCTATCAAGTGAGTGATAAACTTTATGTAGCAGCTTTATTGGGATTTAAAACTCAATTCACTAACGGATATGATTATCCTAATGACAGTGTTGCTGTATCTGGTTTTATGTCGCCCGGTTATTTACAAGGTGCTATCGGTATTGACTACAAACCTACCGACAAATTGTCAGTATTTGTATCGCCCATCACATCTAAAACCACTATCGTAAAAGACGACGTTCTTTCTGATGCCGGTGCTTTCGGCGTTGAAAAAGGCGACCATGTTAAATCTGAATTTGGGGGGTCTTTAAAAGCTATGTACGAAGACGCATTTTTAGAAGGAAATCTACAATTCAAAACCAAACTTGAATTATTCTCAAACTACCTTGATAAACCTCAAAATATTGACGTAAACTGGGAAGTGCTTATGGGAATGAAAGTTACAAAATACATCGGTCTTTCTTTAAGCACACAATTATTGTATGATGACGATATATCAGGCAAAGTTCAGTTTAAAGAAATCTTTGGCGTAGGTATCTCATACATGATAAACAGATAATTTGTAATAATTTAGATTTCATAAAACTCCTGATTGAGGGCAACCTTAGTCGGGAGTTTTTTATTTTTTGATGATTGATTTTGCAGTTCCTTTGTAAAACACTGTGGTTATTTCATCATTGTTTTTTAGAGCCGATGCGTTTTTTACGATTTTGCCGTTGTGCATGGTGTATGAAAAACCTCTTTGTAGAATGTGCTTTGGGTCGATGGCTTTTATTTTTTGTGATATGTTTTCAAGTTTGAGTTTTTCGTGTTGCAAAAGTGCCAAACTTGCATTTTTCAAAGCCACTTCTTTAAACATTAATTTTTGAAGTTCATTGTTGGTTGCTTTAAATGTTTTTTCTGTTATAATCTGCTTATACAGAGTTAGTTTGTTCTGTTTTCTCTTAATAAAATTTTGAGCTTGATACAGCAGTTGCGTGTTGATATTCTCAAAAATATTTTTGTTTAGCTGTATCTTATTTTGGGTTATGAATTTAAGCCTTTCCGAAAGAATGTTTAACTTTTCTTTTTCGGTATTTGTGAAATTGGAGGCAAGTTTTGTCAGCAGGCTTTGCAGTTCGTTTATTTGAGTATGGAAATTTATAAAGCAACTTATAAGAAATTCTGCTGTTGCCGTGGGCGTTTTAAGGTTCTGATTTGCAACCATATCGCTTATACTGAAATCCCTTTCGTGTCCGATGCCCGTTATTATGGGCAGGGGAAATTGCGATATATTTAGAGCCAGTTCGTAATTATCGAAACATGCCAAATCGGTTTTTGCACCACCGCCTCGGATTATTGCCACGAGGTCGTATTTTTCGTATTCATTAAAGATGCTGTCCAAGGCATTTATGATGGATTCGGGGGCTTCGTTGCCCTGCATTATCGACGGAAACAGTTTGAGATTGAACCTAAAATTATATTGATTGTTTTGCAGTTGCTTGATAAAATCTTCCAAGCCGGCGGCGGTCTCAGAGCTTATAATTGCCACGTTTTGAGGTACTAACGGGATTTCTAATTGCTTGTTCATATCCATCACGCCGTCCTCTTTTAGTTGTTTGATAATCTCTAATCGTTGGCGAGCCAAATCGCCCAAGGTAAATTCCGGGTTTATATCAAATATTTCTAAGGTCATGCCGTAGGTGTGGTTGTAGTTCACTTTTACGGCAACTTGAATTTTCATGTCGGTTTTTAGAGTCTCGCCTGTAACACTCTCAAAATAAGGCTTTATCATTCTAAATGTGCTTGCCCAAATTATGGCACGAGCCTTGGCTTTTAGGGTGTCGTTGGTTTCGTTTTTTTCAATCAGCTCCAAGTAGGCATGCCCTCTACTGCTTATCTGTATGCTTGATATTTCGGCAGTTACTAAATAAGATGGTTTTAAGTTCAGGTCTAAAATGTTTTTTATTTCTTCTTGAAGTTCCGATAATTTGTAATTGGCTTCTGACATTTTATGCTTTTAAGTTAGTTTGTTTTTGTGCGTACTACTCTGATTCCTAAGTTCTTGCTTCGTTCAGTTTCGTTTATGTTGAAACGCCTTTTTGTATTTATATGCTCTGCTTTGTTTTGGCTCGACCCGCCTCGATATACTCGTCGGCATTTCATGTCAGATTTTATAACAATTTTAGAGGTGTCATTTGGGTTGGGGTAATTTTTGTAGCAATCCCAACAAAACTCGGCTACATTTCCGCTCATGTCATAAACTCCTAATTCATTGGGAGTTAGCTCGCCTGATTTGTGAGTTTTGCCTTTGCTGTTTTCATTAAACCACGCCACTTTATAGGGGTAGTTGCTACCGCTGTATTTGAAATTTTTACTTTTGTGTCCGCCCATAGCGGCGTATTCCCACTCGGCTTCGGTGGGCAGTCGGTAGCCGTTTGCTTCAAAATTGCAAGTTACCTCAAATATGTGGGCTTTCTCATCTCTTGTTATGTCGTAGGCATAGTCTAAATTTTCGCGTGAGCTAAGCCAGTTGCAAAACAAAATTGCTTGTTGCCAACTGATATTGGTTATGGGCATTCCCGGCTTGCCTTGCGGTTTTGCATGTCCCGCTATCTTGGTGTATTCCAGGTAATTATCAAAACTAATTTCGTATTGGCTGATGTAGAAAGGTGCAACGGTAACTTTGCGTGCCGGGTATTCATCTTGATATTGGGAGCTGTCACAACCCATTGTAAAAGTGCCACCCTCCACGGCAACTACGTCGATTATGTTTTGCGAATGTGATGTTTTGGATATTGCAATTAGCATTAATGCTGTCAATATAATCTTGAATGATGTTGATGTTTTCATTTTCGAGGTTTAAATAAGTTGAGTATTGCAAAGGTAATTTTATAAATTATATTATAATAATATATTTTTTTTAGATTAATAAACTTAATGGCAATGGTTTTGCATTGTAATTATTATACTTATTTGAAAAATCGATTTATGAAACATATTTACCTTATTATAATATTAACTGCTTCAATATTTTACGCCAATGCACAAAAGTATACCGATTTGCGTTTGGCTTTGAAAAATCCCGAGACGGTAGACAGCTTGGATATTAGTAATTCATCGCTTGCTACTTTGCCCGATGAAATTAGCCAACTCACTAATTTAAAGTACCTTAACATTAGCAATAATAAATTGCAAAAGTTAAACCCCATGATTTGCCAACTGCATAATTTGGAGTCATTGAATTGTGCCAACAACAATATCCGCGAGCTTCCCAAGGATTTTGGGAATTTGGGAAATCTTAAACATCTCGACATTGCTAATAATGGTATTAAAGAAGTGCCTAAATCATTTGCAAAACTTATGAAGTTGGAGCGTATTGACTTCTCTTACAATAAGTTATATTACTTGTCGCGTGAGTTTTATGCTTTGCCTAATTTGAAAGATTTGAACCTAAGAGGCAACAAAATTGCAAAACTTATGAGCTTACGAAAGTTTAAGCATTTAGAAAAATTAGATTTATATGACAACAAAATTGTTGAAATTTCATTGGGGATATACAAAACTAATACTTTGAAATATCTTGAATTGGGCAAAAATAGAATTGTTGATTTGCCGTTGGGAATTTCAAAATTGAGCAATTTGGAATATTTGGGCTTGGAAAAAAATCGCCTTAAAAGCATTCCTGAAAAGTTTATGCATCAGCTCAAAGCCTCTAATTGTAATTTAGGTTTTAATAAATTAAAGACCGTTCCGCCTGATTTTTTCTCGGCAGAGCAACTTGAATATGTCGATTTGCGAGGCAATAAAATTCATGGTGAGATAATAAAAGATTTGCGAGATTCGCTCCCCAACACCGAAATAAATTTGCGACTTACAAGCTCAGAACTCAATCAAGCTGAGGTGTTTAGCTCGTTGGAGGAGGCACTCAAACATCCGTATAGAGTGTATATCTTAGAGTTGATTAATACGCCGTTGATTCCCAATAGTTTGTTTAAATTGCATAATTTGCAGTCTTTAACTTTGGCAAATAACAACATAGATTTTTTGCCTGAAAAAATAAGCGAACTTGTAAATTTAGAGATATTGAATTTGGGACACAACAATATTTCGGAGCTTCCTTCGGGAATTACAAAAATGAAATATCTGACTCACCTTGATTTGCGTGAAAATTTGTTGCGAGAGCTTCCTGACGGGGTGGGGCAACTCGACAAATTGCAGTATGTGAATTTACAGCATAATCAGCTTCGCACTTTGCCTAAAAATATTGGCAATTGGAGGGATATAAAACTCTTGTATTTAGATGATAATCAGATAAATAGCTTGCCCGATGAGATGGGCAATTTAACAAATTTGGAGGTCTTGCAGTTGAGCAAAAACAAACTCAGATATTTACCTGCGGGTATAGGCAGACTTAAAAATCTCAAAAATCTAAACATACAACAGAATGTGCATTTGACTGCCTTACCTAATGATATTGTGGAACTTACGAATTTACAATATCTCTATCTGGGGGATAATAATTTGAGCAATTTGCCTGTTGAAATTCACAAGTTGGCAAAACTTGAAGTGTTAGACCTCAGGGGCAATGCCTTGAAAAATCTACCTGCCAATTTTGCCAAAATCCTTACTTTGCAAACCCTCAATCTTTCGGCAAATTATTTTTCGGAAGTGCCAAAAGCTGTGGTGAAAATAAAATCATTGAGGCGATTGGATTTAAGCGACAATAAGCTTAAAGAGCTAAGTATCAATATCTCCAAGATGAAAGGCTTGGAGGAATTTATTTTGCATGGCAACCAATTAACTTTTTTACCGCCTGCCATCGGGCTTATGGATAACCTGAAAACTTTGGATTTATATGCCAACGATATTACAAAACTTCCTCCCAAGATTTCATCCGCAAAGCACATTCGCGAGGTGGATTTGAGGTACAACAATCTTGAAAAAATATCAATGTTTGAGTTGCAACGCATTTTGAATGGTGCGACCGTGCGTCTTTAAAATCTATTTTTTCGCCACATAATATAAGGTGGACGAGTTTTCCGGACGGAATATTTTTTCCGCTTGCGAGCGTATATCTTCCGGAGTTACGCTGTTGTGCAATTCCGGCTCGCGGTTTATGCGGTCGGCACTGTCCCACAGCTCAAAGTATGACAGGGCTATCGCACGGTCAAGCATTTTCTCATTATCCATCGCCAGATTATGCTCTTGGTTGTTTTGCAACTTCTCTATATTGTATTGACTTATAGGCTTTTGCGTTAATTTTTCAACCTCAATATCAATCGCCTTTTCGGCATCTTCCAATTTTACGCCGTCTCGCAAAAGTCCCATAAATACGAACAGCCCATTGTCCAATGTGTGATTTTGAACGGCGTATAAATCCGTAAATAACTCCTGTTTTCTTATCAGCTCTTTTTTCAGAATTGCCGATTCGCCATTCGATAGAATATTGCTGAGGGCTTCGTTGGCGTAATATTCTTTGGTGTTGCGACCCTCCACATGATATGCCTTCACGATGGCATCGTAAGGCACATTGCGTTCCACGGTTAGCCGTCGTGCCTCCTCTTGGTGAGGCTCTTGCGGTAGCGAGCGGATTGGTATGTTTCTTCGTTCAATATCGCCAAACCATTTTTCGCTGATACGCTGTATGTACTCGGGTTTGAAATCGCCTGATACACAAAGCACTGCGTTGTTTGGAGCATAGTATTTATAGAAAAAATCCTTTACATCGTCGAGCGTGGCATTTTCAATATGCTTTATTTCTTTGCCTATTGTTGTCCAGCGATATGGGTGCACTTTGTACGCCAAAGGGTGGATTAGCAACAAGCTGTCGCCGTATGGCGTGTTTAGATATTCCTCTTTAAACTCCTCAATCACAACATTTTTCTGCGTGTTGAGTGATTTTTCGGAAAAAGCCAACTGCTTCATTCTGTCGGATTCCAACCAAAATGCAGTTTCGATATTGTCTTTCGGCAGTGTGTCGTAGAAATTGGTGTAGTCGGGGGTTGTGAAAGCGTTGTTGTTGCCACCTGCTTTTTCCAAGGCGTTGTCAAAATCCGAGATGTTTGCCGAACCGCTAAACATCAGATGCTCAAACAAATGAGCAAAACCTGTTTTGTTTGGGTTTTCGTCTTTCGAGCCTATGTTGTACGCAAGATTTACGGTTGCGATGGGGCTGTCTGTGTTGCTGTTTACTATTACTTTTAATCCGTTGCTGAGTGTAAATTTTTCAAAATTTATCATATTGTTATTTGAATTTTGGGTCGTGATTTATTGCTGATTTTGCTTCTTGAAATTGAGTTATGATTTCTGATATAATTTCTTTTGCAGGTTGTATTTTATTTATGATTGATGATATTTGTCCGATTTCTAATTTGCCGTTTTTGATGTCGCCGTCAAACATGCCTTGTTTTGCTTTGTCTTTGCCTAATAATTTTATAAGTTCTTCTTTTGGAACTCCTTTATTTTCAGCTGATTGTATTTTGTTTGCAAACTCATTCATTATTAATCTTACGGGGATATGATTTTTCATTAGCAATTTAGTGTCGCCTTCGCATGTTGCCAAAATGGCTTGCTTGAATGCCTGATGTGCTGATGATTCTTCCGAGCAGACAAACCTTGTGCCTATCTGCACGCCGTCGGCACCGAGTAGCATGACTGCCAGCATTGCGTTGCCGGTGGCTATTCCGCCCGCAGCTATCAAGGGCTTTGAGATTGCTTTTTTTATTGCAGGAATTAGCGAAAGTGTGGTGGTTTCATTTTTGCCGTTATGCCCTCCGGCTTCAAAACCTTCGGCTACAATTGCATCTACGCCAGCCTCTTCTGCCTTCAAGGCAAATTTTGTGCTTGAAACCACATGGGCTATTTTTACGCCTGCCTTTTTTAGCATGTTGGTATATAGCTTGGGATTTCCTGCCGAAGTAAATACTATCGAAATTTTTTCTTGCAGGATTATATCAAGGTGTTGCTCGATGTGTTTGGATATCAGGGGGAGGTTTACGCCAAATGGTTTGGCGGTATGTTTTTTTGTTTGCTGAATTTGTTGTAATAGCGTTTCGGGCGACATCGAGCCTGCACCTAAGAGACCAAGTCCGCCGGCGTTGCTCACTGCCGATGCTAATTCATAGCCCGAACACCATGCCATACCTCCTTGTATTATAGGGTGTTGTATTTCAAATAGATTTGTTATGAGGTTGTTCATTTTTTTTAAGTTTAAAGGCTGTCCTAAAAGTGCCGGACAGCCTCATAGCTTTTTTGTTATACGAATTTTAGCAATTTATGCGAAATTTACTTGTTTGTTAGAATATAGCCAACATTAAGTCCAAGCATAACAGGATAAAATCCGATATTGCCTTTTCTGTCAAAATAAAATTGAGGACCTACATTAAAATTTAAACTAATTTTCTTGAAATTCCTTCTTATTCCCCAGGTTGGACCGACTGCAAAGTCTAAATTATCGGTGCGTTTTAGCTCATCGCCTACATTTTTACCTCTTCCCGTTAATTTTATACCAAAGAAATCGCCTGCATTATAGGCTGTTGATTTGTTTTTTGCTTTTCGTCTATTAAGGTTGTAGATTACCTTGTATTGCAAATCAAAAAAAGGTGAGGCAAAAAAGGCATGTTTAGGTTGCACGTCTGTTAAGTTTGGATATGACATTGAAACTCCATAGCCAATATTTGCAGAAATCTTTGATTTATCGGAAATTGAATATTCATACTCAATGCCGGGGTTGATGAAATTTAAAATTAAAAGATGTTTTTTCGCATTAACCTCTTGGGCTATTGCAGGTTTTAATATCATTAAACTAATTACGATTATAAATATTTTTTTCATTGTATTGTTAAACTTTCATTGATTAAAGAATATTTTGCTTACTCTTTTCGATTTTCAGCTTTTTACTCGGTTACTCTATTTTTTCTGTCAGTTTTCACATTCCCAACTTTGGGCTGCCAACCCTTTATTTGGCTTTTATTTTTTTATTATAGTTAATGTTATGCTTCAAAATTCGTATATCAAAAAATCTGTGTTTTTTTATTACAATATTTACGTTATCTTAACGTATTTATAGTTAGTTTATAAGTTTTGTGCCGTTTTGCATGTTCTTGAAAGCAGTGTTTTTGTTTGCAAAGCTATGGAAATATATATATATATTGTTGTCTTTTTTTTCCAAATTCAACCTGCTTATAGTCATTGATTTAGTTTTTATTTCTGTATAATTACTGAATTTTCATAAACAAATTCCGGACTTATGTCATATTCGCAACGGATTACATTGCCTTCTAAATCTTTTATCTCGCCCATATTAGACCAATATATTTCACCAAACTGCCCAATTTGAGCAGACTTTAAAATTTTGTCGTCTGAAATTATAGCACCTATATATCTGTCTTTTATTGAATTTTGAACGTTAAATAATCTTTGTTCTCCATTCTCAAAAAAACATAAAATTTCATTGTTTTCAGAAAACTCTATTTTTGACAATTTTACCATATTTCGAGTATACAGTCTAACCGCTGGTAAAGTTACTAATGTTTTTTATAACATTCAAAGTTTTGTTTTATGATGTTAGGGTATTGCCTGTTGTTTTATTTTACAAAATTGATGATTGTTTTATCCAATGCTAACAAGGGAGCATGCTCCCTTGTCAATAAGTAGAGACGCATTATTAGTACGCCTCTACAAATGCTAAATATTAATTAAAATAAATTGTTGGTAATTTCGTCATCAACGAGGTTGGGCAATGTTACTTTTAGGTTTTTGTTTTCTTCCATTGCTCTTTTTATGGCGAACATTGCGGAGTCGTTTCTTGCCCAGCTTCGGCGACTGATGCCGTTGTTTACGTCCCAATATAACATCGATTTTAATCTTCTGTCAGCATCATTGCTGCCGTCTAAGGTCATTCCGAAACCGCCGTTTATTACTTCGCCCCAGCCTACGCCGCCGCCGTTATGTATTGATACCCAGGTAGCTCCGCGGAACGAGTCGCCGATTACGTTGTGGATAGCCATGTCGGCGGTAAATTGCGAGCCGTCGTAAATGTTGCTTGTTTCGCGGAAAGGCGAGTCTGTTCCCGATACGTCGTGATGGTCGCGTCCGAGGACTATCGGTGCTGAGATTTCGCCGTTTTTGATTGCCTTGTTGAATGCTTCGGCTATCTTGGTTCTGCCTTCGCAGTCGGCATATAATATGCGTGCTTGTGAACCTACTACCAAATTATTTTTGCCCGCTTCCTCAATCCATTTGATGTTGTCGAGCATTTGGGTCTTGATTTGGTCGGGTGAATTTTTAACAATTTCTCTAAGTACTTCGGTTGCAATTTTGTCTGATTTTGCTAAGTCGTCTTTGTCGCCCGAGGTACATACCCAACGGAAAGGTCCAAATCCGTAATCGAAGAATAAAGGACCCATAATGTCCTGAACATAAGAAGGATATATATATGTTCCGTCTTCTTTAAAGATGTCGGCACTGGCTCGTCCTGCTTCAAGTAGGAAGGCGTTGCCATAGTCCCAGAAGTACATGCCTTTGTCGGTAAGTTTCTTAATTGCATTCACCTGACGGATTAGCGATTGTTGCACTTTTTCTTTGAAAAGTTCGGGTTGCTCTGCCATCATTTTGTTGGCTTCGTCGAAGGTTATGCCTACCGGATAGTATCCGCCTGCCCATGGGTTGTGCAGCGATGTTTGGTCTGAACCCATATCAACATGTATGTTTTCTTTTTCCAAAGTTTCCCACAAATCCACGATATTGCCTTGATAGGCTAATGATACGGCTTCTTTGTCGGTTACGGCTTTTTTGATGCGAGGGATAAGCTCGTCTAAATTGGTATATATCTCATCTACCCAATTTTGGGCGTGTCGTTTTTGAGCCGCGGCAGGGTTCACTTCCGCCACCACCGATACAGCACCTGCTATAACGCCGGCTTTTGCCTGAGCTCCCGACATTCCGCCTAAGCCCGATGTTACAAATAGTTTTCCGCTTAGGTCGTTTTCGCCTTTTGGGTTCATTTTTCTGCCTGCGTTCAGCACCGTGATTGTTGTTCCGTGTACGATGCCCTGAGGTCCGATGTACATATAAGAGCCTGCGGTCATTTGTCCGTATTGCGATACGCCAAGTGCATTGAATTTTTCCCAATCGTCAGGTTTTGAGTAGTTTGGAATTACCATTCCGTTGGTTACAATTACTCTTGGTGCGTCTTTGTGCGATGGGAATAATCCCATTGGGTGTCCCGAGTACATTACGAGAGTTTGCTCGTCTGTCATTTCGGCAAGATACTTCATTGTGAGCAGGTATTGAGCCCAGTTTTGAAATACAGCTCCATTGCCTCCGTAGGTTATGAGTTCGTCGGGATGTTGAGCAATAGCATCATCTAAGTTGTTCTGTATCATTAACATAATTGATGCTGCTTGTTTGCTTTTTGCCGGGTATTCGTTTATGTTGCGAGCGTAAATTTTGTATTCGGGTTTAAATCGATACATGTATATTCGACCGTATATTTTTAGCTCTTCGGCAAATTCTTTTGCAAGCTCTTTGTGATGCTTGGCAGGAAAATATCGAAGTGCATTTTTTATGGCAAGCTGCTTTTCTTGTTTTGATAGTATTTCTTTTCTTTTGGGTGCGTGGCTTATTTCGGGACGTGGTTTTTTAGGGGTTGGAAGTTGGTCGGGGATTCCTTGTAATATTTGTTCTTTAAAATTCATGGTTTTGTTTTTTTGAGTGAGTAGCGAATTTATTAATTATATTTCAAAATAGCAAGTTTGTTGCTTACATAAATGGTTGCCAAAGTTTTTCTTTGTAGATGTTTCTGTCGAAACGGGTGCAGTTTTCTGCGTCGGAAATCATTTCGGTGGTGTGTGCCACTTTGTGAAGGAAACTTGATGCTCGATTGGCACTTTCGCCTATGTTGATGAATATGGTTTCGTCGTTTTTGATGTAGCCTTTTTTCAGAGCTTCGAAATATCCGAGTAGTCCGGCGGCTGAGGCAGGCCCGATTTTTACCACTTGCTCGTAGCCTACGAGGCGAGCAATATCGACTGCCATTTTTTCGGGAACTGTGAATATTTCGCCGTTTGTTTTTCGCACTAATGGAGCCATTAGCGGGTACATGCCGGGGTTGCCTGTGGCTATTGTTGGGATTAATACCTCGGGATTATCATATATAGGGTATTGATTTTCATAGCCTTGTGGGAAGTTGTTGGCTTTGGCTTCTTCCCATGCGTGAGCCATCGGTGCGCACATATCGCCTTGGGCTAAGAGGAAGCGAGGGAGTTTGTCAAACAGTCCTGTGTCGGCAAAATCGTTGAATGCTTTTTCTACGGCAAAAGGACCTGTGCCACCGCTGAGGGCTTGTATATAGACATCGGGAGTTCTGCCCATTATGCGGAGCATCTCAAAGACTTGGGTTTTTTTGGCTTCGAGGCGTAGGGGGTCTAAGTTGCCACCCGTGATGAGGATATTGTGTTTTTTTGCGTAGTCGCTGGCGACTTTTTTTGCGTAATTGTAGTCGCCTTTTACTCGGAAAAGTTTTTGACCGTAAGTGCCGATGTGTGCTTCGCTTTCGAGGAGGGAGTTTTCAGGCACGAAGATTGAACATGATACGCCTGCTTTTGCCATGTAGTGGGCGAATGCGGTTGCGGTGTTGCCGGTGCTTGCCACTACATATTCTTTTATGTTGTATTCTTTTAATACTGAGGCGGCTAACGCTCCGCCTTTGTCTTTGAATGTGCCGGTGGCAAAACTGCGGTCGTTGCGATTTACATATACTTTTAGGTTGAGGTTGTATTTAGTTTTGGCAAATTCTTCTAAGAAGTTCCAGCGTTCTATCGGGGCAATTCCTTCGCCTTCCGAGATTATGTTTTGCTTGTTTTCCAGCGGTAGGAAATCAAAGTAATGCCATAGACTTTTGGGGTTTTGGTCGGGTGCGATTAGTTCTTTAAGTTTATTTTTGTCGGTATTGTATATTGTGTTGATTTTGTTATCGCCACAACTGTTACATTTTTGGTTGTTTTCAAACCATTGTTTAAATCCATTGATTTTGTTGCCACATTTTCGGCATTCGAAATGAAATTTCATGATTGGGAGTATTAAGTATGTTATTATATTTTACGTTGTATGATAAATTCAGGGTTTTGCAGATTTCTTTTGTTGTATATTATTGGGTTGCCATTCAGCTGATTTACAGATGCTTTGGTAGCTTGGGCTATTGCATGACCTGCGGCGGTATCCCATTCCATGGTTATGCCGAAACGTGGATATATATCAGCCGAGCCTTCCGCCACCATGCATATTTTCAAGGCACTTCCTTGTCGTATTATTTTTAGATTTGGGTGTTGTTCTTTCAGTTTGTTGAGGAAGTTTGTGGTTTTCGGGGAGCATTGCGAATGTCCGAGTACCACGGTGTATTGTGGCAGGTTGTTTTTTAGAGGCAGTAATTTTGCATCTTTTATAAAGGTGTCGTAGTTGTTGTTTTGGGAAAAGTCGTTGTCACTGAGGTTGGTTTTTAGGTAGGCTTTGTTTTGGTGGTCGTTAAAATACATTGCCTTTTTGCTGGGACTATAAATTATGCCTAAGTATGGTTGTTGCCTGTTTATCAGGGCTATATTTATGCAAAATTCGCCATTTCGTTTTATAAATTCTTTCGTTCCATCGAGCGGATCTACGAGCCAGAAAAACTCTCTGTTTTTTCGAGTTTCGAAATTGTGTTGGTCGTCTTCTTCGCTTAGAATTGGAATTTGGGTGGGGCTTAGCAGGTTGATTATAGTTTCATGGGCTAATTTGTCGGCTATTGTGAGCGGGGTGTTATCAGATTTTTGTTGGATTTCAAAATCATGATAATTGTCATATACTTTCATTATTTCTATGCCTGCCAAATAGGCAGTTTTGATTGCTGTGAATAGTAGATTTTTATAGTCCATTTATTGATTTTTAAATTTAATGAAAACTTCACATAGATAAAAATGACAAATTTATATAAAAAAAATTAACCCAAACTTTGTATTAAGGTTTATTTTATACAAAATTTGGGTTGAGGGGTTTAGAAATATATTGATTCAATTTGTTTAGGTCGGAAGACCAAAGTCGGAAGACGGAAGCGGGAAATGCTTGGTTGTTTTTTAATTTACGTTTAGCTTTTTTAAAACTTCCGACTTCTGACTTTTTTGATAAATCTATTAATTCCTGAAAATCAATGTGTTGTTGCTTTTTGCAATTCTGATTTATACTATTTTAAAACTACTAATTCAAGAACAATAACTTCATTGTCTTTTAGTATTTTAACAAAGTAAATACCGGGTGTGAAGTTTTTAACTGATAAATTTAATATTGCCTGATTTATTTTATTGGCAAAATATACAGTTTTTCCTGAATTGTCGATTATAGAAACAGAATTTACATCGTTGAAGTTCTCGCCAAGTTCGATTTTAACATAATCTTTAGCCGGGTTGGGGTATAGTTTTACGTTACGACCATTTAGATTAGCTACATCAACAGTGCCTATCATTACGGTTTCGCTGTGGTCGGAGTTTCCGCATTCGTTGGTGGCTTGTAGGGTTACTTTGTAGTCGCCGTTGGTTGAATATGTGTGTGTTACATCTTCGGTGGTTTCGGTAGTGCCGTCGCCTAAGTTCCAAGCGTATGAGGTTGCATCTGTACTTGTGTTTTTAAATTCAATAACCGGACTGTTGGCATCATTTACCGTGAAATTTGATTTGGGTAAAGGCATTTCGCTAAC
>PDWI01003122.1_pt1 | contig 24095 bp, 15 predicted proteins | sample 1430891 | NCBI WGS metagenome assembly PDWI01 (sample SAMN01162508, study PRJNA174530) | Oral metagenome, whole genome shotgun sequencing project. | biome: Marine environment; feature: Marine mammal; material: Swab sample of the gingival sulcus; isolation source: swab sample of gingival sulcus... | reverse complement strand
CATCGGGTTGTTTTTAATCTTTTCAACTTTTTGATCAAAGTCGTCTGTGTTTCTAATGCTTACGCCGTAGTCGACGACGATGATGTATTCCGGATTAGCGGCCACGACACTTTCCCAAGACGCCTTGCCCCAAGTCTTGTCAGAACCCTGACCCGACATGACGTTTTTAGCGCCGATTAGGTTTAATAAATTGGTCGTGTAACCTTCAAAGACGGTAAACGGTTGGTCGTCTTCTGAATCGTAAAGGAAGACGCGCTTTTCGCCCTTATCGCTGATTTTTGCTTTAACTTCTTCTAACTTTGCCTTTTGGTCGTCGACATAAGCCTGTGCAAAAACTTCGTTTTCAAAGATTTTACCTATCGTCAAAAAGTCGTCAAATAACGTATCGAGCGTTGCATCGGCTTGCGTCATTGAATTTGGCACGTAAATGACAATGCCTTGGTCGACGATTTTTTGAGCCGGAATGGCGCGCTTGGTAAAGGGTACTGCCCAGCCCGTTGTGAAATCGGGTGTCGCTGCCATAAATTCTTCGTACGACGGCCATTTTTCAGCTAAAACCGGCACTTTGTCGTATTCCGCTTGTAAAGGCGCATAAATTTCTTCTTCGAGGAAAGCCGTACCGACCATTTTGTCAGCTAAGCCGAGCGTCAAGAAAATTTCCGTCGTCGCTTGCGACATCGAAACGACGCGCGTCGGCGACTTTTCAAATTCAAAGCTGTAGTCTTTGCCGTCTAAGTTTTGTTTGATTTCGACGACATTTTTAACTTCTGCCTGCGTTGTCGGCGCCGCACTAGTCGTCTCCTCAGCTGTCGTAGCTACTGTAGTTGTTTCAGCGACAGTTGTTGGCGTTTCTGTCGTCGCAGTAGTCGTTTCGGCGGACTGTCCAGAACACGCCGTCAAACTAAAGACGAGCAACAAAGCCAATACCAACGATGTAAGTTTCTTCATAATCAATCTCCTTATTTTATAAGATTTGCTTTGTAAAACAAAAAAACAACGGACTAGGGTCTGTTGTCTCACCACCACCCTTAGTCACGAAAAGCATGGCGTCATACATTTTCAATCGAGTAATCAGACTATCACTGTAGCGGCTCTGTGCGGGACTTCCACCCGACTTCCCTCAAATTGAAAACACCTATTCATTTGTTTTATTTGTTTAAAAATAGTATATAAAAATAGACTTTAAAAGTCAATTGATTTACAGAGGCATTGATAATCTACTGTCAATAGCTCTGATTGACAATGGCATTAATTATATGGCTACTAACTCATTGTAAATGATTTATATTGCGATTACGTAAAATCTATGGTAAAATTTACTGAAAATGTTTACCCAGCTTATTTGCACACAAGGGTATAAAGGAGGAGGACTTAAGAGATGAAAAGAAAAATTGTATTACTTACTTTGGCAATCGCCTTGCTCTCAGTGGCTGCATACGCGACATCACCCACATTACAAGCGGTCGTATCGGATGTAATCATTGAATTAAACGGACAAACATTAACGCTGACCGACGCAAGTGGCAACGAAGTTAAACCACTTATCGTCAATGGCACAACTTATTTGCCAGTTAGGGCAATTGGCGAAAATTTGGGACTAGAAGTCGGTTGGAATGGCGAAACTAGAACGGTAACATTAAGCTCTGGCACACATGCGCAAGCACCTGTAACGACTACACCAGTGGTAAAAGAAACAACTCCAGCGGAGACCGCAGCGGCTGCAAAGCCAGTTAGTGCTGTAGTAACGAAAACTAAAAAAAATGAACTCATTCCATCTTCAGAAGATAAGTCTATTGGCGATATCAGAATTGCTAAACTCAATAAATACGACGAGTATATCATCATTAGAAATTACGGCAGTACAGATGTCAATTTAAAGGGTTGGACGATTTTGTCTACTAGGGGGGATCAACAGTTTACTTTTCCTGATTATATTTTAAAAGTCAGTGAAGATGTAAAAGTTGGTGACAAAAATAGAGGCACAGTAGATTTACACTGGTTGGAAGATAAAGGTGTGTGGAACAATAAAAAAAAGGATGACGCCAATCTGTTTAATGCGCAGGGCGAATTAGTTAGTACGTTGATTAATTAAATCATAGGCTTGATTTTTAGCTTAATTAGTAGTTAATTAACTTAACTAGAGAAGATATGAGCATGTAAGCCTATTTATTGTGTGTGTAACTATTAAACACATAAGCTACCTTTTTGGTAGTCGCGTATATAGCAGTGCTCATATTTGTTTTTTGATTATTTTGCTGATGTCGAGAGTTGTGATTAGACTAGTTGTCACTTGCGGCTTGGGTTTACATCGGAATTTTTATAATGCGACCTGAGATAAGGGGACGACAGGCGCTGAGTGTCTGCGAATTTTATCGATTCATCAACTCGATTTAGCTAGAATACAAAAAAACAAATAAACAAAATAACCCCAATTCATGAAATACCGGCTTTGCCGGCATGAAATAATTACTACCTGGATGGTCGTAAACGTTCCGTTTACCGCTCGCCAATCCAGCCTAAATTATGAAATATTCTGCTACGCAGAATGTGAAATAAAATTTGCCTTTCATGTGTGCAACACATTTCATGTCGCACTAGCGACAACATATGCCGAAGGCCTATGTCACTCGCCGACGTAGGAGGCAAATTTCATTGAAAAAGCACCCAAACAATTTTTTGTTTGAGTGCTTTTTCTTGGTGGAGATAAGGGGACGACAGACGCTGAGTGTCTGCATTTCCTGCGCCGCCTTCGGCGGCTCGGACCACGCGCTACAAAATAGTCTCCCAGACTATTTTGCTTTACGCCCATGCCCTCTTAGGGTTCAAGTCCCTTCCCGTAAAAAAAAGAACCCACAACTTCGTTGTGAATTCTCTTTTTTTGGTGGAGATAAGGGGACTTGAACCCCTGACCTCTTGACTGCCAGTCAAGCGCGCTCCCAGCTGCGCTATACCCCCACGCACAATAAATATTGTAAACGATGGGAGCGTAAAATGCAAATGTTTTTTTAGTTGAAGAGCAATTTTTTTGCCTTTGTCGTCAAACTATCGCGAATTTGCCACAATGGTACTGTAAATTTGATATAGCCATCGGCGTAGGATGCGAAATAGTAGGGATTGTACTGAATGATTAAGTCCTCTTCTGTAAAGTAGTAGTCGACGTCGTCAAAATCGAACATTTCGAATATTTCATCTTCGGACATATCAGTTGAATAATAGAGTGATTTTGCCATATTTTCGTCGTCTTGCAACATGATGTCGGCCAGCAATCGCTTGTACGAATCGCCTTTTTTAAACCAGCTATCCAAAGTTAATTTGTCGCCTTCATCGGCTAAAAATAAATCGACTGACGCGGCGCTATTGGGGTGCGCCGCACCGAAACCGTGCACGTAATCGGTAGCCTTAATCTGAATTAACTGCGGGTGAGGTAAAATTTCAAAATCGCTATATGACGATATGTCGAAGTATTCTACCGGCGGATTATACTTTAACCCCGAGCGATAGTAAACGTTTAATTTTTGCGCCACTACCCCGTCCTCTAAGCGAAAAATCGGGAAATAGTAGTCCATCGTACCGTAGCCAAGATACCCCGACGTCACATACCCACCGCTTACGGGAAACTTTTTATAGTGTTTTGCCAAAACCGCATCGTCTTTAATGACGAGCATGATATGCGGGTCATCTGCTTGATCGACGGCGATAATAGTATCGTAAACTTGATGAAAACTGTAATCGCCTTCTATGTTTATGTCCTGCCAGACGCGCTGCCCGCTGAGGGCATCAATAAAATAATACCCTTCGCCGTCAAAGACGTGAAATACGTCGCCGACGACGTGGTTTATCGTGTAGTATATTTCATCGGTCAATTGTTCTGACTGTAAATAAATTGCCTTTTTATAACTTCGGCTGTCGTAATAGCGATAATCAGAAAAAGCGTCGTCTAATTCTTTTATCGTATTGGTAGAAACCGCAAAGTAGTCGCCTGCAATATGGCTAATGGCGTAATAATCGATGTCTAATAGTTTTTCACCGCCACGCCCAATCAGACCATAGCGCCTAATTTGATCGCCGTCTTGATATGTCTTTACTGACTCGACGATGGCGTAATCGCCGACCAATGTAAAATCTTCAAGCGGCTTTACATTGTCGCCATCGGCATAAGAATAGCTATTTTCACTTTTATGATAGGCAATGCTAAATTGATCCGCTAACAATTTGTGTTTTGCCGCATAGTGAACCTCTGGATTTTGCTCTATTTTACTAATTTGTTTATTCGTTTCATCGATGTCATAAATGGCATCATCAGTGTAGAGCGCATGCGTCAACGGTTCGAATTTCGGACGACCAGCAGTTGGTAAAGCGCCGTAAATTGTGCCACTATTGTCGAAGACATAATCGCTGTTATCGACAGCATAACCATAGTAGAGTCCACCTTTTAGGCGCTCTATAGCGACGTACTGATGGGTCGGCTCAATGTCCTTGCCGCTCTGATCGACGACGTGATAACGCCTGTCCTCAGCCGTTCCAGTGACCGCTAATGCACAGTGACTATCCACATCAAACATGCCGATAATGCGATATGGCGTTTCGACAAAAGCGTCAGCCATATTGTCAATGCTGACGATATGCATTAATTGCATATCCGCATCGTCGCTAAACATCGGAAAGTTCGTCAAGTCATTGGGCACAATTGCAACTTGCATAGGCGATTCAACCGGTTCCGTAGATGCCGCTGTCGTCGTTTCGCTTTGCGCAGTAGCTGTCGTCGTTTCTTTTAAAGTGCGCACTTCAGTTCTAGTTTCAGTTTGCCTAGCCTGACTTTTAGTCGTCGACGTGTCTTCAGATTGACTCGTCTGCTGCGCGCAGCCACTTAGTAACAGAGATAATAGCAGCGTAAAAATTATTATCCTTTTCATATCTACTCCTCGACTAAAGCTATACTACCATCATTTATCGATATTTTTTTATCCTTTAACAATACGCCAACGGCCCGCTTAAATGCTTTTTTACTCATTTTTAATTCGCGCTTGATCAGCACCGGATCGGCCTTGTCGTCAAACGGCAGACTGCCGCCGCGCGCATCTAGCACCTCAAGAATGCTGTCGACGTCGATAAACAGCTGTGCCGCACCGGATTGACGGGTCGACAACACCAGTTTGCCATCTGGATGAACGCGAGTAATTCTGACCGCTACTTCTTCGCCCACTGCAAATGTTTTAATGCAATCTTTCTGCGCAATCAAGCCGTAATATTTGCCTGCGACGGCGACAAAAGCGCCAATTTCGGGATGGTGTTTATAGACCGTGCCACTCGTCTGATCGCCTGTACTATAGTCGTGATCAACGCTTAAAAACTTTTCGATGCGCATGCTGGCACAGAGTCGCTCCACCTTGTCGACGTAAACGATTACGCTAATGGTGTCACCCTTTTTTAGGTCACCCAGCTGTTCGCGGAATGGTAAAAACAAATCTTTGTCGATGCCCCATTTTAAGAAGGCGCCGTGTTCGGTCAAACTGTCTACTTTTAATTCGCCGATTTGACCAACTTCTAAAAGTGGCTTTTGCGTCGTCGCAATAAGTCTATTCTGGGCGTCTTTGTACAAGAAGACTTCTACCAAATCGCCCAATGCAACATCTTCGCTTAAATATTTTTTTGGCAACAACACGTCGCTGTCACTGGTTTCGTCGACGTCGTTGATATAGGCGCCGACGCTCGTAAAGCGCAATACTTCAAGTTGCTGTACTCTACCCAATTCTTTCATTATTTACATTCCTCTTTTTATGTAATGCTCTTATTTAAAAGACGAGATTTCTCCACTTCTGCAAATTATGTTTACTCCGTAAACACCGCTCCCAAGGTCGCGTCCGGATATTTTTCCGGTAACATCGAAATGACAACGCTACCATTAAATGCGAGATTTCTCGACTTCATTCGGTCAGTCGAGATGACAAATTCAACCGAATTACTTTTCAGTTAATCAATACCCCTATATCTGCCATCTATTCAAAACAAACTAGTCCAAATCTAAATCGAGGGCAACTTTTGACCTTTCCAATTTTATTAATAATGAATAGAGCGTTGGAATGACAGTTATCGTCATAATAGTCGCTATTAACAACCCTCCCACTAAGGCAATAGCCATCGGCGTAAAGAATGAGCTGTCGGCAAACACCAGTGGCGCGAGCCCGAAAATGGTCGTCACTGTACTGAGTAAAATTGGTCGCATTCGCTTTCCGGCAGAGTCCAAACAAGCTTCGTGTACCGACATACCCGCCTTGCGCGCCCGGTTGATGTATTCGATTAACAATATGCCATTGTTGACGACGATGCCGATTAAACTGGCTGCGCCCAAGCCGACTGTAAAGGTAAAGTTTGTCTGCGTGACTAACAGGCCAAAGACGACGCCGAGCAATGCTAGCGGCAACGTCATCATTATCACAAATGGCTGAATAAATGAATTGAACTGTATCAACAATATAATGTAAATGACGAAAACTGCAAAGAGCGCCGCCGCGCCCAAACCGGACAGATAGCGACTAATTGTATCGGCATCGCCACCGTAGTTGATGTCGATGCCATCGAGTCGATTTTCAGCGATGAATTTTTCGAGGTTTTGCTGTACGCTGCCACTGCCATACTGCGGTCGGACATAACTCTTAATCCTAACGACCGGCTTGCGGTCAAAGCGCCTAATTTCACTTATTTCGGGCTTTAGTTTAACATCTGCTATTTGCTTTAACAAAATCTTTTCAGCGGTGAACTGCGATTTAATTTTTATGTTTTTGATGTCGTCAATCGTTTTGACATTCGATTCTATATAGATGTCGTAACTGTTGCCGGAGACGTTTAAAACGCTGGCTTTTACGCCGTTAAGCGCCATGTTAATTTGATATTGAATGTCGTAGGACGAGAGCCCGTGGTGTATCGCCTTTTCGTCGTCGACGTCGAGCTGGTATTGATACTTGTATTCCGGCTTAATCATCTGAACGTTAATCGTCGCCGGAACCGCCAACAGATAATTGTGTATTTTTTCGCCCATGGCGATGACATCAGCTTGATTTTCACCGTATATTTGCACGTCGATTGTCGCGCCAGGCGTATTGATTTCGAGCAGGTTTGCAGTTGCGTTGCCTCCGACGAACTCGCTGTCAAACAATTTTTGAATGTGATATAAAAATTCTTCTCTGGTCTTAAAGCGGCCACCCTTTGAGAGATCAAATTTAAGATACACTTGGCCGTTTTTATCGGATGGCTGAACGATATCTGCCGTCATGTAAAAGCGCGGTATGCCGCCGCCGGTCGACAAGGTCATATCGTAGACTTCGGGCTGCCGTTTAAGTAACTGTTCAGCCTGTAAAACCAAGCGATGCGTATCATCGATATCGCCCGCTATTTCATTTTGAATCGTCACGTAAATGACGTCTTTATCGACATAGGGAAACATGCGCACGTCAATGGCATTAAAGAATAAATAGACGGCGCCCACGACCGCCAACAGCAGAATCAATAGTGTCAAGAGCGGTCGCCTTAAATTAAACTTTAATATCGCGCCATACAATCGGCTAATTGGCTTGAGTACGTCGCGCTTGCCATCTGTCGGCTTTAAAAACAGACTGCCCAAAGCCGGCGTCACCAGCATTGCGACGCCATAGGACGCGGTCAATGCAATAATGACGACAAAGGGCAAGGACTGCACAAACTCGCCGGCCGCCTCCGGTAGACCAATCAACGGCGTAAATGCCGCAATGGTCGTAATCGTCGAACTGAGTACCGGAATGGCCTGTTCTCTCGCCCCCAAATATGCCGCTTTACCATTGGCCATACCGCCGTTTAGCTTAACCTGAATGGCGTCGCTAATCACGATGGCATTATCGACTAACATACCTAGCGCAATAATCAAAGCGGCAATTGAAACGCGCTGCAGATTAATGCTAAAAACTTGCATGCTGATAAATGTTACGGCAATCGACAGCGGAATCGCCACTGACACGACCAGGGCATTGCGCAAACCCATGCCGACCAAAATGACGAAGATGACAAATACGATGCCGACCAATAGATTTATGATGAATTCGTTGACTGAGCGGTCGACGTCTTCCGGTTGAAATAGCACTTCGTCAAACTGTATGCCCTGTGGCAAAGTGGCGCGAATGCCCTCGATAACTGCACGCACATCGTTGCCGATTAAGACGACGTTTTGATCGTCTTTAAACGTAGCCGTAAGCAGAATGGCACTGCGCCCGTCTTTTGTATAAAACAGTTCGCCCTCGTCGTAGTCAAACGATATATCGGCAATGTCTTTTAAGCGCACAACGGCACCCGTCTGTTCGGAAACGGCCACGATAATGTCTTCAAAATCGGCAACGCCGCGCAAGCTTTGCGGCACTTGCAAATTGACTTTGCCATTTTCGGTGACAATTGCCCCCGGCGGAATCACGACATTTTGAGCGCGAATCACATTGTAGACGTCGACGATACTAATATCGAGCGAATAAATTGCCTTCTGATCGATTTGAATTGTAATGCGGCGCTCTTTTTCACCTTCTATTTTAACGCGCTTGACGCCATCGACTTCTGCCAGTTTTGCCTTGATGCGCTCGGCGTAATCCGCCAATTGACCGGCATCGTATGCACTGCTCGACATCGCAATAATCAGCCCCGGCGTCTCCGTGAAATCGGTGCTAATTAGCGGCTCTTCTGCTCCATCCGGCAATTCCGGCGCAATGTTGTCGACGCCCTCGCGCAGTTTATCCCACTGCGCCTCGTAATCGATGCCATTTTCCAATAGGCCGAAGACAATTGACGCATTGTCCTGCGAAAATGATTCTACCCAATCGACGCCATCCAGCGCGGCGACTTCATCTTCTATTTTAATCGTCACCTGCTGCTCTACATCCTTCGCCGAAGCGCCGGGGTATATCGTCAATATTTGCACCGCGGGGCTCGACGTGTCGGGATTCTCTTGGCGCGGCAAATAGTAATAGGCGTAAAGGCCGTACAATATAATAAAAAATGACAGCAAAAGGGTAACTTTACGCTCTTTAATGGCGACTGCAATTAATTTACTCATCGTCTTCTCCAGTTGTCGTGGGCTGACCGCTCGCTCCGTCTACACGACCGACAATTTTCACTTTGTAGCCAGGTGATAGCGACTGTACGCCAGATACGACGAGCAAGTCCTGCGGCTTTAAGCCCGCGACCTTGACCTTGTCCTCATAAATCATTTCGAGCGTGACGTCGACGCGCCTGGCGCGACCATTTTCAACGATGTAAACATAATCTAGTCCGTCGTTTAAAATATTTGCAATCGGTAGCCAAATACCCTTACTTTTACTAATTTCAAAAGCTACGTCAACCGTTTCACCCAAGAGTAGCTGACCGTCGTCGGCAAAGCTAATTTCCACAGTATAGGTGCGGCTGCCGCGGTCGGGCATATGGCTAATGCGACTAATTTGCGCGATTTGTTCTGCGCCGTTTGGCAGTTTTATATGCGCCTCGTCGCCGACAGACAGTTTTTTTAAGTCGATCGCACTGACGCCGACGTGTATGGCGCTGCGCGCGCTGCGCACCAATACAACCGGATAGCCCGCCGCGACTATTTCGCCAGACTCGTAATTGAGCGCTAGGACCGTACCGGCAATATCGCTGGTCAATGTCGCATCGTCGACATTATCCTCGTTATACTGCGATTGTAATTTTGCCTGTTCGATCAGCGCAGCTGACTGCGAAAGCTCTTTTTGAGCGATATCTCGCTGCAATTTTACTTGATCGTATTGCTGTTGCGACGTCGCACCGGCCGTCAACAACTGTTCGGTATCGGCCAACAAATCGTTTAAATAGTTTAAATTTTTTTGCGCCTTGGCATAATCTAATCGCGCCGCGCGCAATTGTTCACTGGCGTTGTCCAGCGATATCGACAATTTGTCTTGTCGCAAAGCCGCCAAGACCTGCCCGCGTTCGACGACATCGCCCGCTTCGACATAAAATTCTTCGATTTCGCCGCCACTTAAAAAAGCGTACTTTTTGATTTCATCAGGATTGACGACACCCAAATAATGTAACATTTCGGGATGCGTTTCGGCACTTAAAGATAATACTTTTACCGATTTTTCCTTTACCGTATTGTCGACCGGTTGATTCGCACAGCCCGAAAACAGTGCGACGAACAATAGAAATAGCGCTATTCTTCTCATTTTATCTCTCTTCCTACAATCATTCGCTTGACGATATAGACGATTTTAGCGATTGCCAAGTCGTCATTCGGCTCATTTAACAACACTTGTTCCATGGCGTAAAACATACCTGAAAGTACGTATTTAGCTACATTATCCGTTCCATACATCAAATCTAAACTCTGTCCAATAGTATCGAACAGGTCAAATTCATCAGATTTTATAATGGGTTCATTAGAGGTGTGAAAAAAAATAATCAATTCCTTTTTGTAATTTTTCACCAAAAAGGGTACTAATTCGACGACGCCCGATTCGACTGCATCACAAGTCTTTAGTTGACGCGCAGACAACGCTTTTGTCTGCGCGCTGTAAAGCGAAAATAGCCCTGCGCTCTTTTGCACGATTACTTCATCTATAATGTCGGTGACCATATTGACAATTTGCTTATAAATCGCCTCTTTCGAGTCAAAATAACTGTATAAATTACCGACCGTTATACCCGCACCGCGCGCAATGGCGCGCATTGTACAGCCGCGATAGCCCTCCTCAATCAAGATGTCGCGGGCCGAATTCAGTATTTTTTGTCTGACTTCTTCTTTTAATACTTGTGCCACAAGCGCTTTCTCCTCTTTTAATAATAAACAAATGTTTAGTATATGGTACTTTATATTTGGCCAGCTGTCAAGCCACTGCGACAAAAGTATACTGTAGTGCAAATCCGAGATGATTCACGGCATAAAAAAACTGCCCTACCAGTAAGTGCCAGCAAATCTCTCCGGCCAATAAAACAGGGGCAGCTTTCAGTAGCTCACTATTAAGAATGGGCTTTTTATGCTTTTTGGTAACTGTTCAATCGATATAGCGACACTGTCTAATAATATTTAAACGGCGCTTTTTCAACCGTGGCGGCTAACGCCTCAATTGCCAGCCCATGTCGCTCTGCTATCTGGGCAAGCTGTTTGGCAAAGCCGTCGGCAAAGATGACTTCGGACTCAAAGTGCCCGACGTCAGCCAGTAAAAGACCATAGTGTAGCGAGTCGACGACTTCGTGATATTTGGCGTCGCCCGTGACATAGGCGTCGACACCAAATCGGGCGACGTCGCCAATAAAGTCCATGCCGGCACCGGAGATGACCGCAACTGTCGAAATGGTCTTGGTCGTGTCGCCAGCTAGGCGAACAGACTGCAACGATAAAGATTCTTTTAGATGCGCCGCAAACGCCTCGGCTGATAGCGGCGCTCTTAATCTGCCGCGCTTGCCGAGTGCAAAGGGATAGTGCTTTTGCTGTAACTCGATAATGTCTGCGGCGACTTCTTCATAGGGATGCGCCGCGTAAACAGCTTGCCGAACTGCGCTTAAGTGCGTTTCTAACACCAATGTTTCAAAGCGCATTTCGGCGACGTATTCGCGTTTGCCAATACTACCAATTGCCGGATTAGAACCTTTGAGCGGTTTAAAACTGCCCTCGCCGGCGACGGCGTAGCCGCATTCCGAATAGCCCCCAATCTGGCCGGCGCCAGCCGCAAAAGCGGCATTTGCAACGGCTTGGTAGGCATCGGTCGGCACGTAGACGACATATTTGTAGAGCTTTTGCGGCATGACGTCAATCAGCGGCGCAATATCTTGTAAGGACAGCGCTTTGGCGAGCAAATCAGACAGACCGTATTGATAGTGATCGTAATTGGTATGCATGACGTAAAGCGCGATGTCCGACTTGATTAAGCGACTGACTAAACGCCCCTTTGGATCGGCTTCGCACAACGTTTTAAGCGGTCTGAAAATGAGCGGATGATGCGAAATAATCATCTTGCAGTTCCGCTCGACTGCCTCGTCGATGACGGCGTCACTGACATCGAGGCATACCAACACACTTTCTACAGGTGCATCGGGCGCACCTACTTGTAAACCGACGTTGTCCCAATCTTCGGCAGAGTATTCTGGGATACTACTGGCGATTGCCTTGACGACTTGATCAACTGTTGCGCGCATTGGACACTCCTTTTAACTGTTCGATTTGAATGCAGATTTGACGATATTCTTGCGCCTTACCGCACTGTTTAAAATGCTTAGCCAACTTATCTTTTTGTGCGATTAAGTGATCGATATAGGCGTAGTAAGCATCGTCTTGAATCGGCTTCACGCCATATTCAAGACTGAAATCAGCTGGTTTCGCAGCGCGCTGTGAACGCACTTTTAAGATGTGATAAAACTTGTCACTTTCGCGCGCAATTACCTCGCAGTCGATAGCATAGCCGTTATCGTAGAGCCAACTGCGCAAAAAAGGCCGATTTTGCATCGGCTGTAGTACTAAGTAGTGGACACTGCGCGCAAGGCGGTCGTCTGCCGCCAAGATGTCGGCAATCGTATGCCCGCCCATGCCGGCAATCACAAACACATCGACTTCACCCACCTGATAGGGGCTTAGTCCGCCGCCCAAACGCAGTTCAATTCGATCATCCAACAGCTGTTTGGATACGTTTTCACGCGCAACGGCGAGCGGTCCGTTTTTTATGTCAGAGGCAATCGCCCGACAAACTGCACCATTTTGCACTAAATAAATTGGCAAATGAGCGTGGTCGGTACCAATATCGGCCACGACCACGTCTTTATCAATCATATTTGCAATACTCAATAATCTCTTATTCATCACTATTCCAAGAAATCTCGTAACTTTTTGCTGCGCGACGGGTGCTTTAATTTGCGCAGTGCCTTCGCTTCGATTTGTCTTATGCGCTCACGCGTAACTTCAAAGCGCTTGCCGACTTCTTCCAGCGTACGGGCGCGACCATCTTCTAAACCAAAGCGCAACTTTAATACTTTTTGTTCGCGCGGCGTCAAGGTCTCCAAAACTTCGATTAGTTGTTCTTTAAGCATGGCAAAGGCCGCTGCCTCGGCCGGTGCCGGCGCCTCAGTATCCGGTATAAAATCGCCCAAATGAGAGTCTTCTTCTTCGCCAATCGGCGTTTCAAGCGACACCGGCTCCTGTGCTATCTTCATAATTTCGCGCACTTTATCGGGGTGCATATCCATTTCTGCACCGATTTCTTCGGGCGTTGGATCGCGCCCCAATTCCTGCAATAATTGTCTGGAAACGCGAATCAGTTTATTTATCGTTTCTACCATGTGTACCGGTATGCGAATCGTTCTGGCCTGATCGGCAATGGCGCGCGTAATGGCCTGTCTAATCCACCACGTCGCATAAGTCGAAAACTTGAACCCCTTGCGGTAGTCAAATTTTTCGACGGCTTTAATCAAACCCAAATTGCCCTCTTGAATCAAGTCTAAAAACTGCATGCCGCGACCGACATAACGCTTGGCAATACTGACGACCAAGCGCAAGTTTGCCTCGCACAGCTTTTGTTTGGCGTATTCGTCGCCCTCTTCCATGCGCTTTGCCAAATCGAGCTCTTCTTCTGCCGTCAAAAGCGGCACTTTGCCAATTTCTTTAAGATACATGCGCACCGGGTCGTCGATGCTAACGCCCTTGGGAACGCTTAAATCTGCAGTGCTTTCTTTCTTTTTAGCGGCAGTTTCGCTCTGATCCATCTCTTTAACGCCATCACCTACAACGTCAATCCCCAGGTCAGAGAAAGATGAAAAAATATTGTCCAACTGCTCTTGATTTAATTCGTACTTTTCAAGTTCTTTGCTAATTACTTCGTAATTCAAGGAGCCTTCGGCCTTGCCCTTTGCGATTAACTTTTCAATTGCTTCCATTTCACTTTTCTTAACCATATTCATTCCTTTCGGTGACTTTTACAAAAATCAATGGCGTTTTCGTACTGCGGGCACTAAGTCGATGCGCGCAAAACTCTGTTAATATCTGCCAATTCAGTCTGAATGGCAACCCTTTTTACTAATAATTCGCGTTGCTGTAAGGCGCGTTCTGCACCTGACATCACGCGGTTTTCTGCAATCGCCTTATCTATTTCACTGCGCGCCTCCAGCAATACCAATTGTCGATGGCTGAGCGCTAATTTACGCAGTGCTTTGGGATCGCTTAAATCGACATTTATCGCTTTGAGCGCTTCTATCGTCTCAAGCTGTTCAATATCGAAATGTGCGATGACGCGCTGTTTCTCAAACACAGCATATCGATTAAAGTAGTCGATCAAGCTGTCGGCCAGCGCCTTTAAATCTGGATCGCGCAGTTCTTTTACACGCGTCCAAAAAACTGAACTTTCTATTTGTCCTTTTAATAACGCCGCGACAAACGCCCGCTCAATTCTATACAGTTTTGAATCTTGACGCCGATTTAGTTCGACAACCGGTTCAGCGAGTGACTCCAGTTCGTCTTCGATTGGCGAATACGGCGGCTTTTGAGCTGCACTGTCATGCCATTTCTTATAATCGTAGGCAACTGATTTTGGATTTAGCTGCAAATGTGCGGCGAGCACTTCAATAAATATTTGGCGCTGACTCATCAATTCCAGCGTTGCGGCGTATTCGAAAGCCGCTTGCATAAACTTTATTCTCTGATCGGGATTATCTAAATTATAATTGTATTCGAGCTGTGCAATCGCGAATGTAATCGTGTCGACTGCACTATCTAAAAGTCGATTAAATCCATCGGCACCCACGTTTTTAAGTACTTCGTCGGGATCTTTATAATCGCCCATGGCGAGTACTTTGACATTTAATTTGGAGCCTCTAAAGATGGCTAGCGAATTCATAATGGCATTTCTGCCGGCCTTATCGCCGTCGTAGGCAAAGATAACTTCATCGTATATTCTATCTAACTGCTTGACGTGATGCGCTGTAAGCGCCGTGCCGAGCGATGCCACTGCGTTGCTAAAGCCGTGCTGGTGTAGTGCAATGACGTCCATATAGCCTTCCACCAAAATAACCGATTTCTCTTTATTAATTCTCTTTTTTGCGAAATTTAAACCATAAAGTACATTAGACTTATGAAAAATTGTCGTTTCCGGCGAATTTAAGTACTTTGGCAGTGAATCGTCGAGTACCCTGCCGCCAAATGCAATCACTCTGCCGCGCCTGTCAAATATTGGGTACATTAGGCGATTGCGAAAGCGGTCGTAATAACGCGACTGTTCATTTTTTAATATTAACCCGCAATCGAGCAGCTCGCGCTTAGTATAACCGTTGCGCTCCGCGAAGTCGATCAGATTTCTCCAACCGTCAGGCGCATAGCCCAGTCCAAAGTGCCGCACTGTCGCGCGCGTCAACTGACGCCTTTCCAAGTATTGCTGAACGGCAGCGTTGCCGTCGCGCTGACTAAAGTAAAAGCGCGCCACACTTTGCATAATATCGTATAAGCGCTGCCTATTATCGTATTTTTGTCTTCCCCTATCGCTTTCGATAAAAGGCGTTAGGTCTATGCCATAACGCTCTGCAATAGATTCCAAAGCATCTATAAAATCGACGTTTTCGCTCTCCATCACATAGTTAAATATCGATCCCGACTTACCGCAGCCAAAGCAGTGATAAAACTGGCGTTCTTGCGACACCACAAAAGACGGCGTCTTTTCACTGTGAAAAGGACACAGCCCCTTATAGTTGCGCCCCGCCTTTTTTAATGAAACAGAACTGCCAATGACATCGACAATATCGACGCGATCTTTGATGTATTCTGTTACTTCGCGTTTGTACTTAGCCATATCAATCAATCTGCCAATACTTCGGGACGGCAATTGCCTTAAATCGATTGACGGCGTAGCGATCGGTCATACCGGCAATAAAGTCCTTGACCGCAACTGCACCCGATTCTTGAAAAATTTCATAATAATGCATCGGCAATTTTTCGCCATTCTGTAAGTAATAGTTGTAAAGGTATTCGACGACCTTCATCGCCTTGGCCTCTTCGGATTTGGCCTCTACGTCGAGATAGACGTTTTTAAACATAAATGTCCTGATCTTGCCGAGTTCGCGCCAGCTCTGTGGCGACATCCGAATGCGTTCCTGGCCCATGCTATTCTCGATGACGTCGACGATCATCTTATCGATGCGCGAGCCCTTTTTATTGCCAAAGTAAGCTGAAAAATCGCTTGGCAAATCTGCTGCAGCCAGTACACCGGCGCGCAAGGCGTCTTCGATATCGTGGTTGATGTAAGCAATTCGATCGCTCAAACGCACCACTTGTCCTTCCAAAGTATAGGGCTCGGTACCACCGGTGTGATTGCGTATGCCGTCGCGCACTTCATCTGTTAAATTTAAGCCGCGTTGATCCTCGTTGTGAAATTCTAAAAAGTCGACGACGCGCAAGCTCTGCTCGGCGTGATGAAACCCGCCCTCGTGAATCCGATTGAGGACGACTTCGCCACAGTGCCCAAACGGCGTATGCCCCAGGTCGTGCCCCAGGGCAATCGCCTCTGTCAAATCTTCATTTAGGCGCAAGGCGCGCGCAATCGTGCGACTGATTTGTGAAACCTCCAAGACGTGAGTTAAGCGGGTTCGGTAATGGTCACCCTCGGGCGATAAAAACACCTGCGTTTTGTGTTTTAGACGTCGAAAGGCCTTGGCGTGAATAATTCTGTCGCGATCGCGTTGAAAAACAGTGCGATACTTACACTGTTCTTCCGGCCGTTGCCGACCTTTGGAATGAACAGAACAGGTCGCCAATGGGCTAAGCCATTGTAATTCTCTTTTTTCTTGTTCAATCCTCATCAGTTCTCCTCAACATCAGTTAAATAATTATTCTCCCGCCATAGCGGCGTTTTGCTCAACTAATATCTGCAAAATAATATTGGCGGTTTCTTCAACAGCTTTGTTGGAAACGTCGATTACCGGGCAGCCCAAATCGCCAAATATTTTATTGGCATAGTCCAATTCTTCGGCTATGCGATCTAAACTTGCGTAGCTGGAATTAGCCTGTAAGCCCATTGCCCTAAGGCGCTCCTCTCTGATTTCAAACAGTTTTTCAGGCGTATTGATCAATCCGACGATTTTGCTGGCCGGAATCTGATAGACTTCCTTGGGCACCGCGACCTCCGGCACGAGCGGTATATTGGCAACTTTGACGTTTTTATGAGCCAAATACATGCTAAGTGGCGTCTTTGAGGTGCGCGAAATGCCCAACAGTACGACGTCGGCCTGCTTTACGCCGCGCGGATCTTTGCCGTCGTCGTACTTAACGGCAAATTCAACTGCTTTGACGCGATCAAAATACATTTGATCCATTTTGTGTATTGTCCCCGGTTCGTAGACCGGCTCAACGTGCAACAGTTCCCTGAATGAATCGATTAGGGGATTCATCACGTCGATATGCATCATGCCGTGTTTTTGACACTGCTCTATAATACAGCTGCGCAACGTGTCAATAACCATCGTAAAGACGATTATGGAAGTGCGCCTTGCCGCCTCTTCAATAATATCTATCACCGTTTCTCGATCTTCGATATACGGGTATTTTTTTACGACGAAATCGACGTCGACAAATTGTCCGGCCGCCGCCATCGCGACCTGTTCTCCGGTTTCGCCAAGCGAATCGGAAATAATGTAAATATAGCACTTTTTCATTTTTATCTCCTACAACTATGGTTTATACCCGTAATTCGACGCATTTCACAGTTGAATTAAAAATTAATGCGTTTTAAAAGATAATGTAACAAATCGTCAATTGCAACGCGTTCCTGTTCCATGCTGTCGCGATGTCTAATCGTCACCGACTTGTCATCTTTTGACTCAAAGTCATAAGTGATGCAGAACGGCGTACCGATTTCGTCGTGACGGCGATAGCGCTTACCGATTGAACCGGACTCGTCGTAATCGATATCAAAGTACTTTTTAAGCGTGTTGTAGACTTCTTTGGCCTCCGTCGACAACTTTTTAGAAAGCGGGAAAATAGCCGCTTTAAACGGTGCCAACACCGGGTGTAGGCGCAATACGACGCGACTGTCTTTGTCGTCGATTTGCTCTTCGTCATAGGCGTCTACTAAAAACGCCAACGCCATGCGGTTTGCGCCGAGCGACGGCTCGATGACGTAAGGAATGTATTTTTCGTTGCTAATCGGATCTTGGTAGTTGAGGTCGACGCCGCTATATTCCATATGGCGCGATAAGTCGTAATTGGTGCGCGATGCAATACCCCACAGTTCGCCCCAACCGAATGGGAACAGGTACTCGATATCCGATGTGGCATTAGAATAATGCGATAACTCCTCTTGGCTGTGATCGCGCATGCGCGTATTTTCTTCGCTTAAGCCAAGTGATTTTAACCAGTTCGCACAGTAGTCCTTCCAGTAGCCAAACCACTCCAATTCAGTACCCGGCTTACAGAAGAACTCCAGCTCCATCTGCACAAATTCGCGCGTTCTAAAAATAAAGTTACCGGGCGTAATTTCATTTCTGAACGACTTGCCGATTTGGGCGATGCCAAAGGGCACTTTTCTGCGCGCTGAGCGCTGAATTGCCTTAAAGTTTAAGAAGATGCCCTGTGCCGTTTCGGGGCGCAAAAAGATTTCTGTCGAGGCGTCTTCGGTTACGCCCTGATGCGTCTTAAACATCAAGTTGAACTGGCGAATATCGGTAAAATCGATCTTGCCGCAGTCCGGACAAACCATTTTTTTGTCGTCGATGTACTGCTTTAACTGCTGATGTGTCCATCCTTCGATATTTTCCTCAATGCCGTTTTCCACATTGTATTCTTCAATTAACTTATCGGCGCGAAAACGCATTTTACAGGCCTTACAATCCATCAGCGGGTCGTTGAAACCGCCGATGTGACCACTTGCCTCCCAGACGCGCGGATTGAGCAAAATTGAAGAATCCATGCCGACGTTGTAATCTGATTCGCGCACGAATTTTTGCCACCAAGCGCTTTCCACATTCTTCATCAGTGCGACGCCGAGCGGACCGTAATCCCAGGTGTTTGCCAATCCGCCGTAAATATCTGAACCCGGGAAAATAAAGCCGCGATTCTTACATAAAGCTACAATTTTGTCCATTGACTTTTCACTGTTTTTCATTTACCTTCACCTCATATTATTAATAGTTATAAACTAATGCCTAACCCGCTAACAAATAATGCCTACTCCACTATTTCAAAGACCGCGCCACTCGGCGTGGTAAGCCTGCCACAAACCGCAGTTTCTCCAACCAATAATTCTTCCAATTGTGTCAATCCACTTAAGACGGCAATGTCACCAGACACCCCAGTACCATAAAAATTGGCGTATTTAAGCCCGCTCAACTGGGAAATGCCGGCAATATCGCCAGAAACTGTCGTTTCTGGTAACGATATGATTTCGATATTGACGAGCGAACTTAAACTGCCGATGTCGCCACTTATCTCACTCATTTCTATCCACAATTCTCTGAGCTCTACAAGCTGCGACAATGCCGCAATATCACCGGAAACCGCGGTCAAACCCAAATCGAGAAATTTTAACCCCTTGAGCTGACTGAGAGCGTTTAAATCGCCACCGACATCGGTTTGATTTAAACTGAGATGTTCCAATTCGGTCATTTTGCCAACAGCGCCTAAATCGCCGCTAAAACTCGGACTACTCAAATTGAGTTTTTTTATTTTGGTGAGCTGATTTAAACTGTCGATGCTACCGCTGGTGTTATTGTTATTCAGTGTCAGTTCGCGCAGTTCAGTTAGCCGGCTGAGCCCACTTAAATCGCCACCCACGGCAGTTAAAGATAAGTTTAACTTAATCAAATTATCGAAAGACTGCAAACTACTTAAATCACCCGATAAATTCATCCGGTTAATAGTCAATTCGCTCAACTGGTTTAAAGCGGGCAAATCAGCCAAGTCGCCCGCGATGCTCAACGCACAAAAATCGAGTACTTCTAATTGCGTCAATTGCGTTAAATCGCCAAGCTGACCTTTAATTGTCCAATCGCTGTACTCGCAATTGATTTTTAGCACCTTTAAATTACTAAACCACTTCAAGTCTTGCAGCGTTTCAATTTCGCCGTTTAAATCGACATACGTAATGTATTCATCCGTCGCCGCATCGTATTCGCGAAGAACCATTTCTTCAATTTGCGCCAAGTCGTCAGCGTCGATCGCGCCGTCCGGCAAGTTGTATATATCTCTTACCGCCTGCTCAAAGACTGCGTCCTTAAAAACCGCAACGCCGTCACTATTATCCGTCGACAACTCAGTCTCAACTGAAGTGCTGGCAACAGCCTTCGTCGCGAGCTCGGTCGTCTGTTCGACAAGCGTGGTTTCCTGCATCTGAGTCTTTGTCTCGCTCTGCTCAGTTGTCGCTAGCGTCGTAGTACTAACGCGCTCTTCCCGTTCTGACGACGAGCAAGCGGATGCCACGAGCAAAATTACTAATAGCGTACTCGCAATCGCCAATAACTGCTTTTTCATACTTTTTCTTTCCCCTCACGCCTTCAAGCCGCTTGCCCAAACCAGAGCGCACTGCTTAATTTGACACCGTTTCGCCATTCGACAGCGTGATTGAACCGCTAATCGCCGAACCGTCCACATAGAGTTCATCTAGTTTAACTAAGTTGCTCAAAGTTGATAAATCGCCACTTATCGCCGTTTCGCTCAGTCCCAAGAGTTTTAATTGCGTCAAATGACTTATACTACTGAGACTGCCAACGACTCTGGTATAGCCTACGTCGAGCCAAAACAGGCTATGATTTTGACTTAAATCGGCAATGTTTCCGGTAACGGACGTGTTGGCAAGTGAAATCGCCCGCAGTTTTCTGTATTGATTTAAACTGCTGGTGTCTCCGGCCAGCGAAATATTATTTAAGGCGAGCTTTTCCATATTCGTCAAATGACTCAAATCGCTTAAATTGCCAGTCACCTTTGTAGTGTACAAAGACAACTCGCGCAAGCCGGTCGCATGAGCAATATCGCTTAATTCGCCGCTGATATTATCTTTCTGCAGCCAGATTTCCTCTAACTTATCGAGCGAACTCAAACTGCTCAAATCGCCGCTAATCGGCATCTCCGCCAAATTAATCTCTTTTAACTCTGTAAGTTGAGTCAGTTCGCTCAAATCGCCACTCACTGACGTTCCTTGTAAATCCAATCCTAACAATTCGGTAAATGGACTCAATTCTTGTAAGCTTCCACTTACTTGCGTGCCCCGCAAATGAATTTCAATCAGTTCATTCATATTAGCTAAATCGCTCAATTGTCCAGTCACAGATGTATACGATAAATACAATTGATACAACTCAGTTAGTTGACTTATGGCACTTAATTCGCCCTCTGCCGCGGTTTCGTCTAAAGAGAGTATTTGCATTGACTCAAACTTACTCAAGCTACTCAAATTTCCGGTGATTTTAGTATTGTCCAAAACCAATTCATAAAAGTCTTCGAACTGATTTATAATGCTCAGGTCGCCGCTGATGGGCAAGCTTTGTAGCCAACACATCCTTAGATCTTGCAATGCAAGCAGACTGCTCAGATCGCCACCGACTTGCGTATCAGACAATATCAAACCGTACAACTCGCTAAAACCACTTAAATCTGCAAGGTCGCCGCCAACCATAGTGTCGCGTAAATTCAAATCTTGCATTTTGCTCATCTGACTCAAATCGGACAAATTGCCCTCTGCTTTAACATCTATCAGATATAAATCCTTCATTTCGATTAACTGGCTCAAACTACTAATGTCGCCGACCACATTTGTATACGATAAATCTAACGAATTGAGTTTTAAAAGCTCACTGAGAGCACTCAAATCGCCTTCCGCCTCCGTGTAGCCCAAATCCAGCGTTTCTAATTTTGAAAACTGACTGACAATTTCTAAATCGCCGGTAATATCTACCTTTCTCATGTGAAGTCCCTTCAACGACTTCAACTCACTCAACTCACTCAAATCGCCACCTATTTCAGTGCGATTCAGATTTATCCAATAAAGCGCTTTTAACGGACGCAAAGCCGATAGCTCGCCGCTAATTTTGGTGCGCGCTAAATAAATTTCACCGAGTCGGCTCAACTGACTTATATCATTTAAGTCGCCGCTAACGGACAAATTCTGTAAAGCCACAACCGACAAGGCGTCAAATTGACTCAAATCACTTAGCTCGCCGCTAACATCAGTATAACTCAGTTTCAATCGCGCCAGTTTAGTCATATTCGCTAAATCAGTTAAATCGCCGGCGAGATTCAATTCATTTAAATTCAGCCAAAAAATCTCTTTTGAATGACTGATGTCGCTCAAATTGCCGCTCACATTAGCACTCTCCAGGATCAGTACCTCTAATTTATCGAATTGCTTTAAACTACTTAAATCACCAGATATCTCTGTATATTTCAAACTCAAATGCGTTAAATTGTCAAGCTGACTTAAATCACTTAAATCGCCTTCGACAAATGTACTGTCTAAAAAAACCTGCTGCAATTTAGGCAATTTATGTAAATCACTCAAGTTACCACTTATCATCGTATCGCTCAGATGCAAATTGCGTAAATTTTTAAATGCACTCAATTCGCTTAAATCGCCACCGATACCGACACCGCTTAAATTTAATTCCTCTAGCTTTGTCAATTCGCTCAATTCGGAAAACTCTGCTGCGACCCCCCACTCTGTATTCCTGCAGTCAATGCTCAGTTTAGTTAAGTTTTTAAACCACTTTAAGTCCTCAAGCGACATGATATAATCGCTCAATTCAACATTTGTGATGTAGTCATCTGCAGCCATGTCGTATTCTCTGATAACTAACTCTTTACGATTGACAATGCTGCTCAACATAATATCGCCGTCCGGCAAATCATAAACTGCTCTAACCGCCTGCTCTAAAGCGGAATTGTCAAACTCTACGACCCGATCGTCGACCACCAGTTCAGTCGTCGGTTGAGTAGCTGTATTGACAGGGGACTTGTCCTTTTGATTTGCGGCAACAGTTTTATTGTACCTTTCTGAGCCGGTCAAACGATAGGCCTCGTCGTATACATCTTGCAAGTCTTGCGCTGGCTTATCGGCAGCTTTAATAACGCTTATCAAAGCATCCCACAGCTCCTTATCGGTTTCGTTTACCTTGAGCGCCTTGCGCAGAAGTCGATTGGCCTTCCCGTATTTTTCGATGCCTACATACGTCTGGCTAAGTCCAACAATGGCATCGATATTATCTTTTTGTACAGCTAAAACATCTTTAAATAAGGGCTCTGCCGTCTGATACGCAGCGTCGTCTAATGCATCGTAAGCACGATTTAGCACTTCGTCCACATCAATGCCACTTGAATTATTTGAGCACCCGCTAACTATCAATACAACCATTAACAAAAAACTAACCAATAACACAAAATGCCTCTTCATGCGTTTCTCCTCTCTAGCAAAAAAAGAATCACTCACTAGGGACGGCCATGCCGCGGTTCCACCCTATTTGAATCATTCCACTTCATCGACAGATTGCTCCCGAATGCCACGCCTATTCGTTGCCGACTTGCACCGTACTCGGCTCGCTAAAAATATAGACTAATTTCGATCACTGCACAACACTATGTTATTACTCATTTATACTATCACAACAAGCAAAAAATGACAATCAAATTCACAACTTAAATGTGAAATATTTGCTTTTATTCCGCGACACAGGTGCGACGCGCCATAGCAACATTTCATCGCAAAACAATTTCATTAAAAAAGCACCCAAACAACTTAGCGTCTGAATGCGAAGTATAATTATTATATTAACTACTCTATTTCATCAAAAAGCATACTACCATTCGGCAGATTACAAGTAAACCTGCCTCTAATGCAATCTCTCCAATCGTATACACCAGAGGTCGAGATTGCAGAACTGAGCCACACCCCGAAGTATAATATTTAATTCTCACTATCACTTTTCAATACAGGGCATTTGACCATTCGGATGATTGCTTCGCAATAATCCTCCAGCAAAATTCCTCCACTTCATAGAAACAGTTAATGTAGAAATTTTGCAACTGAGCCACACCCCGAAGTATAATTATTATATTAACTACTCTATTTCATCAAAAAGCATACTACCATTCGGCAGATTACAAGTAAACCTGCCTCTAA
>PDWI01003074.1_pt1 | contig 24100 bp, 16 predicted proteins | sample 1430891 | NCBI WGS metagenome assembly PDWI01 (sample SAMN01162508, study PRJNA174530) | Oral metagenome, whole genome shotgun sequencing project. | biome: Marine environment; feature: Marine mammal; material: Swab sample of the gingival sulcus; isolation source: swab sample of gingival sulcus... | reverse complement strand
TTAAGTCTACCAAAAGATTCTATTTTGTTTTTTTCATCAAATTCTTGTATGTATAAAGTAAGATCTTCCTTGTGTAAAGCATACATCTTCTTTAGTTCATTTATATTTGAAGCTGTGATTATCTCGAAATTATAATCATTTAATACTTCAAAAAGTTCTTTTTTTACCTGTGGAGAACTCACATATACCAATCCTACATTTTTCATTCCCACCCTCAATTTACTTCTACGATATCTTCTAAAAATAAAGCTATTTTTCATATCGTCCTTGTCATAGGTTTCTCATTTAACTATAATTATAATATATGAATGAAAAAAATACTATAAATTATTTAAAAAGTTTAAGAATTCTTAATAATTTAAGAAGATTTTCTGGTTCTCCAGACCTAAACGCAATAAAAACCGTGCTTAAAAACATGGATAATTTTCAGAATAATCTGAATATTATACACATTACAGGCACAAATGGTAAGGGCTCCACCCTGAGATTTTTGGAGCGCATATATTTATCTGCTGGCTATAGCGTCGGAGCTTTTACATCACCCCAAATCCTAAAGGCAAACGAACACATCAGAATAAATGGCAAAGACATATCAGATAAGGCCTTCTCCAAATGGATTTTTCATATAGATGAAACTTGTAAAAAGATAGGCGTAGAACTTACATACTTCGAAACCTTAACGATAATCTCCCTATTAGAGATGGACGACAAAAATGTCGATATCGCCCTAATCGAAGTGGGTATAGGCACTGAGCTGGACTCTACAAATGTATTTAAAGAGAAAACTACAGTGTTTACGAAGATAGCTGTAGACCACGAAAGGCTACTCGGAAACACGGCTGAAGAAGTAGCCAAAAGCAAGTCTAAACTAATCACTAAGGGGGGCAAGGTAGTCTTAGGTAAAAATAAAGGACCTATTGCTAAGATCATAGAGAAAAAAGCTATGGAGATGAATTGTCAATTTTACACTAGCAAAAATCTCAAAATGTCGTATAATAGTTCTAGTTACCAAGATGAAAATATAGCCACTGCCCTAGCTGTAATAAGGGCATTAGAAGATGTCTTCCCTGTAGATTATGATTCGGCAGTAAATAGCTTAAAAGATTTTAAACCTCCACTTAGACTGGAATGGATAAATGACTTCATACTACTAGACTCAGCACATAACACATCAGGAATACTAGCTCTTAAAGACTATGTTAAGAGCAGTATAAGCCCTAAGAAGACCAGCACTATTTTCGGGGTACTAGCTGACAAAAATCCTGAGCAGATGCTAGAACTAGTAGAAGAGTTTTCAGACGAAGTCATTTTGACTAGACCACTAAGCGATAGGGCTTATGATTTTAAGGAAAAGGAAAACTTCTTCCTAGATTACAAAGAAGCTATAGACCTAGCGCTTAAAAAACATGAAAACGAAGTCATAATAATATGTGGTAGCTTTTACCTCACCACACATGCAAAAGAATATTTGACTAGTAAGGACATTTTAAAAAAACGAAATTTATAAAATAAGAAGTAGAAAGCAGGAATAAAATTGAAAATATTTTCACTAGACGGACCTTTTAATAAATATGGAACCATAGTCTTCGACCTCATGGTGCTTACCTTCCTATGGATACTCATGATGAGCTTCTCCTTTGGCTTGCTAGCACCCATGGCTACAGCAGGATTTTTCAACGCCATAAACCGTACCATGATAGCAGGGGACGGCTACATGCTAAATGGATTTTTTGCCCCATTCAAAAAGAAGCTACTAAGAAACCTGGGTATAAACTTCACCTTTGTAGCACTTATTGGAGCTTCATTATTCAATATTTATACTGTCTTGTATGGCATAATACCCTATGTAATCTTGCTGCCAATCTATACTGTTATACTTTTAGAAGTGCTTATGTGCGCTTCTCTCAGTCTAAGCCTTATGATGGAGACTGACTACGCATATAAAAAAATCATAAAGCTAGCCTTTATCTTAGCAAACAAACATATATTAGCTTCCCTATTAATAAGTATCACAATGGTAGCCACTATAGTTTTGGCTATAATATTTACCCCTGTGACACTTTTAATAACAGTCGCACCAGCCCATCTAATATCAGCTAAGATAATATATCAAAAGATATTTAGCAAGTATTATTTAGATAAGCTCTAAGGAGCTTATATACTCAAATCAGTATAAAATCTCTGGTATGATTTCGGAATATTGGCTATTGTCCTAGATAGATAAAGCTTATACTTCTCCATGTCTAAACTATTATTTGATATGAGCTCTTCTCTAATCTCATCCAATATAGCATAGCTCTCATAATAATATTTATCAGAAAGGTCATATTTCCCATCCGGACGAACATCATACCTTTGCTCGTGTGAGGCATTTGAAAAATCCTTACGACTACAATCATATCGTTTTATTATCTCTCCGCTCTCTATATCAGCAAGTGCCCAAATACTGGGTCTTTTTACCATCCCACTTTCTACATCTTCTCTGTTATAAAAGAATACAAAGGCAGCTAAATAATACTTCCCATCTTCCCTATGAATAAGTAATTGTGAGGTACTATGTGCTATCTTTCTACCCTCTAATATATCTCTTTCCATTATGCTCATTGCATCTGTACTTTTTCTCATATCTTCTCCTTAACTAAACTCTCTAAGCGAAGTCCTTATTATCGAATTCACTCGCTACCTCACCCTTGTTTTCTACAATTATAGCCGTAGGGTCTTTTACTTCAAAAGTCTCGCTACCCTTATACATCTTAGCAAACTTTTCCTTATCAGCATATGCCACTTGTCCTCCAGAATCTATAATGTTGAAGCCCTTTATCTCTCCACTCTCATCATACCTAGCACTGTCTACCGTTACCCAGTGATCCGAATACTCTCTGTGCTTAAATAAACCTGTATTAAAAACTCCTGCATTTTCCTCTGGTCTTTCATTCCACAAGGTAGAAGAGTCCACACCTACTATAGCCACCTTATTAGGGCTGTCTATCTCATCAGCTAGTTCGTCTACATCTGGTGCATCACCATATTCCAAAACCTTACACTCTATATCATCCTCTGGTTTTTTAGCCTTGTCAATAAGTTCTACCATTTTTTCTGTGTTTGTTCCACCTGATTCTTCTCTGCTTTCACCTTCATAACAAAGTTTATTTTCACAAGCTACTTTAAGCACATCATTTTCCGTATAATCATTTCTCCCAGTAACCCTATTTAAGGCATTTGCAGCGGAAGTCGGCCCACAAGTTCCCAAATATCCCAAGTCATTTTGTCCCTGTTCGTATGAAACATTATCATAGTATATAGGGCTATCATCAATATCCGCCTCTTGTGCAGTATCTACCCCATCAAAGTCAGAACTATCGAAGTCATTTTCAATGCTATCTGAGTCAAGTCCTGCATCGACTTCGCCTTCAACACCATCCATATCATATGAACTGTCATCAAAGTCATTTATACCATCACCGTCACCAAAATCTGCATCAGAACCTTCGACCTTTCCCATTTCAGCATCTACACCCACATTTTCTGTTTCATAAGCTTCTGAAAACTCACCCATGATTCACCTCTTTCTAAAACTTAGTTTATTTGATTAGCCATCTGTATACCAATTTCAGCTATACAAAGGTCCGTATAGTAAGCACCTTCATAGTAGTCTAATATATCTATAGTAATTTGGTCACAGTAAACATATTCATATAAATCCAATGTTTGATAACCATTATTACATATATCATCCAAGTAAAATATTTGATAGGCTACCTCATTTCCATATTGATAGAAATGAACCCCTATTTCCTTCGCCCTATAATTGGCATAATAATATTCCTCATTTGATTGGAAGCCATTGGCTATAGACATAGCAGACATCAAGCCCTCCTCAAAGGTCATAGTAATATGCTTATCTCCATCATTGCCATATACATCATCGCCTATATTAGAAAAATTTACGCCGTCTTGCCAGTTAGTTTCTATATTACCATCTATCATCAAATCTGGAGAATAAGCTATCCCATCATATGTAATATACGAATCTGTAAGTGCCTCATAAATTTCTGCAGCATAATAATCGTATTCAGGCACCACCTCTACTTCCTTAACATATGAATCAGGATTCATCACTTCATATGGTATTTGGCTATAAACCTTATTACCTGCATATGCCATACCTCCAAATGAAAGTACAGATATAATAGCGACGATTAAAACTCTGGATATAGAGAGATTTTTAAACTCAAACTTCTTATCTTCTATAATAAATATATCATACACCAAAAATATCAGTGAAATAATTAAGATAAATGCAATATCTATCTTAAAAATCGTTATAGTACCTGTAAAATAATATACAAAATAATCAAGATCCTTCATTTCATGACTCATGAAAAATCGAGATACTTCTGAAAATAGATAGCATAGCCCCATAGAAAAATAAACAGTAAAGCTATACTTCATCTTATTGGCAATAGCAGCTATAATCGAAATAATAATAGGCTGTAAAAAGTATATAGCTATAGTATAATACGCATCGAAATCATTATTTATATCACGCCTATTAACCACATCTAATAAGTCACCAAAAAGAAATAGCCCCACCTCTAAAGTGGCATATACAAAGGCTAAGGAAGCCCATGTTTTACCCTTATATACGTCTACTAAAATCAAGCTAATAAATATTAGCGATATAGGATTTATAAATATTATCTGTTCCTCTGCAATATAGAGCATATCCAAATACCCCTTTGGAACTATTAATAAGTTTTCACCTATGCTCTTTGCCAAAGGATAATAAATAGAAGCAAAGGAATTTATCAAGGCTATCACCATAGTGATTTTAAACATAGCCATAAATATTTTAAACTTGTTATCCCTGTCTTCTTCATAATAACTAGCTATAAATACTACGAACAAAAACACAGCAGCTACCATGAAATATGACTTTGTCGTAAACCTACCTATAGTCTCTGTGAAAAAATCAATATTGAAATATATGTCAGCTATATTATTGAACACAGCTTTTATATAATTTAAAACTTTATCTAAATACATAAACTAACCTACTTCTTAAAATAAACTTCATTGAGGACACTAATGGTATTTTTAATAGAACTTTTTAATCCTATTATCAATCCAAAGGCAACTAGGAGAAAGACTATAAGTGGAGCAAGTTCATAAAAAATATTATAAAGCATAAAGATAGCTACCATGCTCATCATAGCTACTACAACAAATGCCACTAGTATAAATCCAATCGCCATTATTACTAAAACTATATCCATATCTAAGCCTCCACCTTAATCGGTACTTTTCCAAACTTGCTAGTATTCCAAATACTATCTAAGGTATTATCCGCATTCCTCATAAGCCATTCCATAGGCTCCATGACTCCAAATGGTTCATAGGATCCCATATCCCTGGTATGACCTATGGCACTACATGTAAAATACCTATTTTTCTTAAACTTCATATCGATTACATTTATGAAGCTCTCCATTCCATATTCCTTTAAAAATTCCCTGCATACATAGTCCTCTACATCAATATAGGATACATCCATACCCCTATCTATAAATTCCCTTCTCTTCTTATTTATCACCTTAGAGCCTAAGACATCTAATAGATTGGATGAATCCACCTTGGATATAACTATTGCTATAGGTGTATTTAACATGCTCTTTGCTGAAAGTCCTGTTACCTCCCTTAACTTATTTATAAAGGAGTCGACTATACCAGTCACATCAGCCTTACCTATACCAGCTACATCCTCAGGCTCCAAACCAGTTTCAAAGGTATTCCTAACTTCCATGATAGAGAAGGGATCAATAATAAATACTATGCCTTGTGAATACTCATATTGCTTTTGCATTTCATTTTCACTATTATCAGTAAATACTTCACCGGCTATATCATAGACATGCACCAACCTTTCAGGCTTCAAGCCCCTACCCCTAAGAAAGAAGCTAAATGAAACAGAACTGGTCTTATTTATATCCTGTGGTCTATCTGTCATCCTCGTACTTCCACTGTTATAGTCAGCTAGTATTTCTCTATATATTTGCTCTTTTTCCTTATTATAGAACTCTGTTTCCCAGTTATTTCTAGGAGCAACCGTACTTATAAAATCCTTGGAAAAGGCAGTTATAAATGCTGTCTTTCCTACAGAACGTCCTCCGACCACTGGGATACAAATAGGTGTATTTTCCCTATCAGATAATGAAGCAGCACAACTCTTACAAAAGGCAGGGTATCTCTTTCTTCCAGTCAAAAAGCAAGTACCTAGCTTCTCTCCACATGTGCATTGCCTTTTTAAGATACCATATTTCCCAGGCACCAACTTACTATGCTTTACCCCACATGATGGGCAGGCATATACTGGTATAAGCGAGCTTTCCTTACAGGAAGGACAGGCTGTGAATATTTTGTTCTTCTTCAAATATAGCCTATCTAAAACCCATACTATAGAAAATCCTATGTATACTAATAAGAAAAACGCCAATAAAAATATAGAAACTCCTGCACTTATAAGCAAAAACATTATACTTCCATAAAGCACTACAGACATAGAACAAGCAAGCCAATATATCCCCTTTATATTAATAAGCCCCTTTTCCTTATACTTATCATGATAGGCTCTTGCATCATCCCTGTTTTTATTCCATAACTTAGATATAAAATCTCTTAAATCTCTCCAACCTTCACCGAAAAAATAACTCTGTTTAGCTGGTTGTTGCTCTGACTTCATTTATAGTTCTCCACTTTCATTTCATATAAATTATACCGTTTTCATCTCTTCTAAATTAAAGTTTATTCTTAATAACATGTAAGACAAATATATATGGCGCATTATTTTTTAGTATCCGCCTTTGCCTTAGGGCTATATTAAAAATAATCATCTCCTTGGTGTGTTCATCATAAAACTTAGCATATTTATCGAGACCTTTTGACATAGTAGAAATCCACTTCTTAGCCCTGTGAACATGCTCAGCCGTCATCTCATCTTTTTTCTTAATCGGAGGCGGTAAAAATCTCTCATTTATCCTAATCAAATCCTCACAATTAAGTAAGTCTACAAGGAGGTCAGCAAAGCCCTTGGTATTCCCACCTACGTGCTGTCTTTGGTATTCTAGCAAAAGCTTCTCTATAGATAGCTTATACATCTTATCCACCCTAGCTTTTTTAACTATACCGTTAATCCAGTGCATTTTGAAATCACCATCTTCATGCTGTATAATGAGCTCACCAAGAAGTTCACCTAAGAATTCCCTTCTATTATCTAGATTATTTTTTATAGGAAGGTCTACCTCATATCTTGAGCTGCACTTATCCACCTTGGCTAGTACAGGCTCTATCCAGTCATTCTGAAAGACTACTGCAACCCCTCTATCCAACTTGCTAAGCTCTCTTATCTGTTCATCATTTAAAGCAATAGAACGACCTACAGTTTCACAGTCTATAGTCTCTGGCAAACGCATTATTATCTTTGTATTGGTATTTTTTATAGAAGATATATCCACAGCAGTAGGTGATTGGTCTACTATTATAAATCCCTCTCCATAAGTCCTCATCTCAGCTATAGAATTACTGATCATTTCAACAGACTTACCCTGCAAATTAGAAGACTCTTGTCCCTGCTCAGTAGAGGTCCTCTTTAAGAGATTATGAGCTTCTTCCATTATGGTAACATGTTTAAGTGGTATATTGACACCTATGGAGGTTGCCTGCCTAAACTCACTTAACTTCAAAACCAATATACCCATGATGAGGGCCTTGGTTTCCGTAGAGCCAACCCTGCTCAAATCCACTATGGTATTTTGCTCAAACAAAATTTCATCATCTATGCTCGCATTATTAAACACCTGACCCAGCAGGCCATTTGTAAGCGACTCTACCCTGGTAACAAGTGAACCCACATAGTTGGCCTTTGCCTCTGCTGAATAATCTGACTCCTCCAAAATTTTTGGTAAAATTTTCACAATATCTTTAAAGTTAGGAAATTTACTGTTCCCTATATCTGTGTGCAAGGAATGATTCAAATCCCAACCATGCATTATATAAGAACGTTCAAAGGCTGATTTTAGGACAGCTGGCATGGCCGCATACAGGGGCCAACAAGCACTAAATATCTCTATAAGCCTGTCTAAGTGCTCCAGGACATGGATTTCCTCATTGAACTCGAAAGGATTTATGCTGAGCATGGAATAGTACATAGGATTGGTAGTAAAAATATTGATGTCAGGCATATCTCCAAAAGCTAGCTTATATTCACCCTTTGCTGGCTCTATAACCAAAAACTTGACCTTGTTCTTCTTCGATGTGAGCTCTTCTATTATCTTATATGTAGTGTTTGACTTACCAGAACCCGTAGAACCCGTTATAAAACAATGTGATGTTAAACTCTCTAAATTTAACCTTATCCTATTTTGTTCAAAAACTTCACCCATATGGTAGATGGCACCTATATTTATCTCCCTATGCGCCCTAGAATTTGATTTAACAAATATATTCCTTCCAAATTCGGCAGATTCTATAGATGTAAGCCCCACTACAGACTTGTGTGGTAATCCCATTAGTATAGGTAGTTCTAGTCCACTTATCAAAGAGGCAGCACTTATCTCTTGTTTATCATAATCTAAGCTTGCAAAACCTGGTTTATAGGTAAATTTAGGATGCATACCATAACGCAAATAATTCATTATCTCCAAGGTCTTATCTGAATTTTCATAGCTATCATCCCAGAAATTTATAAAGGAGTTTTCTACGCTAGTATTCTCTCCAGCCACCAAAGCCTTATAGGTATTAGCTGCCACTATAGAAAGCTCCTGCCTCTTGGAAATAAAGTAACAAGCACTATTCCACAAACCATAGGACTCACATGTCCTTATCCTGGCCAGCTGTTCATCTATCTTATTTAAAAGCTCCTCTACAGTCTTATTGTGTCTGGTAATCTGTATACTTGTATTTGCACCCGTAGTCTTAGTATTAGTTGTCGAAGTTCCCTTGGTATTCGTATTGCTCTCAGAATGTGTAGTAGCATGGGCTTCACTACTACCATCAAAGCTACCACTAGAGGTGGTCTTACCATGATTCCTATTAAATCCTGTTCCAAAAAGCCCAAAACTAAATCCACCACCGCTATTACGAGCCTTGCTTTTATTAGTACCTGTATTCTTCCCTGTAGTATCACTAATACCATCATTTATAGCCTTAGAAAAGCTCTTGCTAATACCATCTGCTACTGACTCACTATCATTTTCTCCATATGTCATCACCAGCTGTGAGCATTGCGAAAGGGCAGAGTAAAGCTCTTCGTAGCCTCTTTTCTTATCCTCTAGCTCCTGTTTGCTTAATGGGGATGATACAAAGACAGCTGTATATTCCTCGCCCGCCATGGAATCTATAAACTTTTCAACCCCCTGGACAAAGCCATCCTTATCGTCCTCATCCCTCATACTTGGAACTATGGAAACCGCACTTACCGACATATTAGAATAGACATCTGGTATCCTATCTTCCAATATCTTCTTTACTACATCTACTCTTTCTTCTTTTATATTTATTCCAGGAAAATTACCATGCAAACTCTTCTTTAATATTTCTTTAGCTAGGCGTGGCTCCTTCATATCACGTGTACCCATATAGAACTTTACGCCCTTGCTATCGCTAGAAATTATCAAAATAGCTGAACTCCCGAAATTTGATAAAGAACTATATACACTTACAAGTTTATCATTTATATTTTCATTACGGTCGTATACTATCTTATCTATTTGAAATAAAGACATGGCAACAAAACTTTTTTCTTCTGCAGCCAAAGGAATAGGCTCGCATCGCTCTAAGTCAATCAAATAATTTTTGTTGACAAAGAGGTCTACTAAGTCCATGCCCTCTGACATAATATTACTAACATGTTTTTGCATCTCTGCCTTTATAGGAAAATCAGCCATCTTATTTCTCCATTGCTTAAATCATACCAAATAAACTAGTTCTTACGCTTAAAAATCCTAGATAAATTATTCATTAAAGGATTGGTTTCAGCTGCTATCTGCTTAAGTTTTTTCCACTTATTAAGACTATTTAAGTCCCTTCCAAATATGGTACTAAGCTCCACATCCATTTCTTCTAAATTCTTTTTACTTAAACTGCTTAAACGCTTACCTAGGTCTGCTAGCTCTTCTTCACTTCCATATTTAAAGATAAAGGCTAAGAAGCTTGCGAAGAACTTATAGTCCTTACTAGCCTTACTTTTCTTATAACTTGACTTATAAGACTTTTCTATAAATACTTCCTTCGACCTATCATCGAATTCAAACAAATTATAAATCATAGTATAGTGGGCTTCACTTAAATTAAATTTAAACACATATTCCAAACAATAATCCAAATATTTTTCTAGTTCTTTCCCACTTATCAAGCTGAGCTTCGCAGGCTTATTAGCATACTTGCTAATACTTAAGCACGCATCTTCCAATTCCTTATCTGTCCTAACAGTATCCAAGTCCATCCTTATACACAAAAGGAGTAGCTTGTCGCCTATCTTCCTCCTCATGACTCTTAAGTGGTAGTTCTTAAGGGTAGAGAGCAGCTCCCTATCACCCATAGTCCACTTCGAATAAGACATATACTCGATTACTGCCTGTATAAGCACTTTTAAATAAGGGTTATCGGACTCCTCCTTCATCTCTATATTAAGCAAGTCTTTTGCATAGTAATATGCTTCTTGCCCGTCCAAGCCAAAGTGCTTCTTATCATAGGCTTCTTCATATACCCTTAAGACCCCTGTAATATATTGCCCCTTGTATTCTAGTGACCTAGTGAAGTAGCCCTCATATGTTTCTTTAAATATGCCTGCAAGCTGCTTGAAATCTTCTTCCTTTTTAATTCTTGCCGCATATAGGCCAAACATTTCATTATAGCACTCTTCCTCTAAAAGCAAGTTATTTATAGTATCTATAGCTTCCTTTCCTTCAGCCATAACTAGGTAGTTGAAGTAATCCCATAAGCGAGACTTATCTGAGTGAGCCATTGGAATATCATCTAAAAAGCATTCTATATTAATGCACATATTTATGAGATACTTCGGTGTAGCTACGAAATTAGCTAGTATTTTTTCTATCATGGAAAAGGCATTTGCACTCATGTTTTCATATACCATCTTTATTATTCCATCATACATAGCACCCACTGAAGCTGTTTGAGCAAGCTCTGATACATCCAGCCTCCTGCTCTTTACATAATTACTTATTACACGTATTACGAAATGGAGCTTCCACGCCTTGCTGGTCTCAGACATAAGATCAAATAGCATAGTCCTCTTATCTGCTTTCATGAGTTCAGCAGACAGATTTAAATCGATGCTATTAGCTAAACTGTCTATTTCATCATATAAAGGTATAAATTCTTCTTCACTAATCAAGCTATCAGATAAGGATAGTATAAGCCTATCCACTATAAGTATTTTTGTACTTTCTAAGATTTCTGGGCTTAGATTATTAGCTATGTTAAGCATGGCTCTTATTATCTTGAGCGCAAAAACCGTATCTAGTGAATTTATCAGCTCCACGTCATCCAAGAGCTTAGATACAAACATTTCTTTTATTTGCAAGTCTGTATACTTTTCAATAAATACCATCACCTCATCAAAGGCTTCAGGGCTTGTATTCTCTAGACCTTCTGATAAAATGCCATATAAATTATAGGCAGTATAATAGTCCTCTGTAGCCTTTCTATATGAGGTCCTAGCCATAACAAAGTCTCTGAAATCTTCCAGGCTTTCATAGGAGAAACTAAAGGCTGTATCAATAAACTCTATGAAGTCATTATCTACTTCTAGCTCGCTAAAAAGACCCTTTTTAAAGTCGAAAATAAAGTGATTATTAGAGACGAAATACGGCTCAGCCTCATACTTGCTACCCTCTTCAATAAGTCCACATATCCTAGATGCCGAAAGCTCTGGGTCATACTCATATGTGGTGAAGTTTATGGTTTTTGCTATGTCTAAAGGTAGGGCATATTCCAAGGCAGCTATCCACATTATTATATTTTCCCTAGCATCACAAATTAGGACACGCTTCCTTTCCGACTCAAACTTAAGCATGGCTGCCAACATGTGTTTATATATTTCCAAATTCTCATCTATTCTCAAGAAATCTAAGACCTTGTCAATATCCACCTCATCGCCCTTTTCTAGTTCAGGCTCCGGCAAATAATCTGGCTTGTTAGGATTGTTCACCTCATCAAAATCCATGGATGAGCGCAAGGCAGAGCTAGCATATAGCTCACAAGGATAAGTATCTAAATCATCGAAGTCACATACTATAGAATGGCATAAGTGATTCCCAAACCTACCGGTACTACCCATATAGTCCCTTCCCAAATAGGTATTTAAACTAATAGCCAGGTCATTATTTTGTAATAATCTAAACGAAAAGGCAGCGGGCATGGTGAGCGCCAATTCCTCTGTCATTATCACCCCTGCTTTTAGAGATGGGACCTGGTAGGTAAATAGACTTCTTACCTCATCGTTTTTAACCCCATCAAAATTACGATCATATGAAAAAATCTGTTGTCCATCATTTACTCCATCTATACCCCTCATGCATGATGTATAAATAATCTGATGCTTAGACATATCCTTCCTCCTATTTTTTACCTTCCTTGATTACACCATTTTCCTTTAATATCCAAAGTAGAGGATCTTCTATTCTATGCGGTCTCGGCCTCTCTATCCTATTATTAGCCTTTGGATTATTATTTAATCCTAGAGCAGAAACAGCAAAATATGAATAATTAGTATAATTTAAATCCACCTGTGATATAAATGACTCCTCTCCCCACTCCGTAAGCAAGCTCTTTATCTCAGAATTTACATTATACCAGTCAGACATATTAAAGACTTTTTGTGAACAGTGCGGACTTACATCTAAGACTGTGCTTCCCTCTGGAATAAGTGAGGTAATGGCATCAAACTTAGAAAATACAGCAGCTACTGGAATATCTATCTTCTGTGATGACTTCATATTTTTATCTCTTCTGATAAGGTTAGAAACCCTAGACATGATATCATCAGACCTAGTAGCCTTTTTCCAGTCTACAGAAGATGCCCTAGAAACCACGGATTCATCTAGCTGGTTCCTAACTTCTGGTATCTGCATAGGGTCTAATAAGAATATTATCCCAGCTGACTTACATATATACTTATTCACCGTACTCATAGTATCCTCATCATTTAAGTCCTCACCTGCTGTATCAAAGAATACAAAGGTAAAGTTCTGTATCGCCTCTCCAAACAACTTCTTTTTCTTCAAGGTAAGGGTATATATAAGAGGTTTATATGCCCCATTATTTATATTCTTTAAGGAACTAGCTGTCAGCTCTAACTTCTGCAAGTCCTGATAAAGTTTCTGATATACACCCTCGGTATACCTTTTTTCAGTATCGTCAAAGCCAACCATGCAACCATCAAACCTTACAGATATCCTCTTTTTAAGCTCATTTATAATTACGCCTACGAAGTGACTCTTTCCAGTATCACGAGAACCTACCACGGAGATAATCATATCTTCACCTAATAAGGTGGATTCAGGAAGCTTATTATGGCACGAAGGACATATTATCGCACTACTATCCTTACCGCATTCAGGGCAAGTAGCCTTATTCAAGGACTTACTTGCCGATTCAAAGGTAGGCTTATCCTTCTTAGGTATTGATATATTACCGTTTTCATACATTGTTTTTTCTATATCATCAACGTCCTTGCACCTTTTATTAATGCACCTAAACTGAATCTTGCTCGTCATATTCTCTTCAAAGCAAAATGGACATATAAATTTCGACTTAACCCTTCCCATAATAACATCTCCTAACTAATCTTTAACTTAGAATTAACCTTTAATTTTAATTGATACATATCTTTCAAAGCTTCATTTTTAAGAAAAGCCTTAATATGAACATCTCTTTGCAAGCCTTTTTCTAGTGGTATACTGACTTTGTAAGGACTGCTCACTGTCCCTCCTTCTATCTGATAAAACAACTTAGCTGACTTTTTAAACATAGGTACTACACCCACAGCCGACATTATATCTACATCAGGAAAATTAAACTTATCATTTTCACTTTCAAAACTCAGTTCTACAGTATTGGCTCCAAAAAGGCGCTTATTTACACTTACAGAATAAGTTATTATCTCCTTAGCTGCATTGGCAAACAAATAATCACTTCCACCCGAATACTCTTTTTCTCCATCTATCCTAAACTCTGCAAATACAGAAAAATAGTAATTTTGTTTTATAGCTGAATCTATCAAAAGTCCACTATCATAGTCATATTGTTTGCGAGGTATATACTTCCTAGTGCTCTCCCTATCAGAAATATCTGCTGGAAATCTATCAGTTCTAAAAAGCACCACAAAGCCACTAGCATCCTTTGGTGGGTCTACACTTATAAGTATTTTGTCATTTACTAGGGTAGCTGTTTTTATCTTTACACTTCCACCCTTGCTAGCACGAGCTAATACACCCAGTGAAGCTGATGAAGCCTTTATAACAGCAGCTAGGATATAAATATGCTCACTTCCACTATAATTAAACTTACCTGAATTTCTTCCGACTTTTTGCACAAGCAAAGACTTCATCTTGCTTTCTAATAAGGAAAGCGAAACTACATCTCCATATAAGAACTCTGGCCTAGTCTCAGAATAATAAAAACGCAACTCTGCATTTTCTGGGTTTTCCCATTCTATGGAAAACTCATTATTTTCTATAAATTTCACCTTCAACTTATCTATAGGTGCTGGTGGCTTAGTAGGTATTGCCCTAAGCTGTACTCCACTGTTTAAGTATTTTTTCCCATCTATATTATAGGCTAAATATACCCTATAGATATATTCCTGGTCATTTATCAAAGATTTGTCAATATAGTTTTCCCTACTATTGCATACGAGTTTTTCCTTCTTGCCTCTAAATTCCCTTTCTATTTCAACCCTGGCATTTTCTGGTATTCTATTCCATGATAAGCTCAGACTGGAGTCTCCCGCTACCACATTTAAACCTGTTATTTCAAATAAATTTATACTTGGAGCTGTTGAATTTAATGGGTCTGAATATACACCCGCCCTCTCAGCAAAAACAGAATAATAATACTTAGCTCCTGCCACTATATTTTTGTCTGTAATCGTAAGAGTGCTAACTCGACCTACTAGGTGGCCATCTTCTAAACTAATAGGGACAGCACCTTCCTTCCTGACTACTGAATAATATAGTAAGCCCTCTGTACGACTTTTGCTCCATTTAATGATATTAGCCTTGGTACTACTGCCGGCAGACACCACCAAATTACTAGGCTTATCAGGCCTATACTTAGATACTATCGCCCTTATACCAGGGCAATCGACAGCCGCCTCATATGCCTTGGTACAGGCATTTATAATATCTAATTCATTCGGTGAGTTTAGGGCAGTCTTTTTATATCTTTCCGCTTCCTTTATGTGACTATTTATTTCATCTTCAAAGGAAAGATCTGAGTAATCAGGGGAAAACTTCTTAATGTTTTCATAGTGTTTCTTTGCTGTGTAATACTTTTTCTCATCACAGGCCTTCCTCATATCAGCCACTAGGCTGCCTAGTCTCTTTTCCTTTTCAGCAAGTCTAGACTTGAGTTCTATTACCATAGGACTCTTCGGCCAGCATTTCCCTGCATCATCTAGGTGGGCACGAGCTATATTGAAGTCCATCCTATCTATGGCCTCAGATGCTAGGTCACACAGACATATAGCCTTGCCTATATTTTCAAACTTAAACCCACACTTACAGACCTTGATATTTGAGTCATTTACACTAGAGCAATTAGGGCACTTAATACTTAAGTCCAAGCCACAGGATTTACACACCCTTCTTCCGTCTGATATGTCATTTATCACCCCACACCTGCAGACCTTGATATTTTTATTCTTGCTCTCTTTTGTAGACTCTGTTATAGGAAGTAGTATTTTCTCAATATCACAAAAAGCTATAAGCACGTCCTCTGCCAAATCAATCTCTATAAAAACAGCAGTAAGCCTTCTAATATAATCATCATATAATTCTCGACTTATCTCCCCAATCATCTTATAGATAGACTTAAGATCATCTAAAACTTCTTTACGTTTTACATATCCTATATATTCATCATAAGCCTTCTTTGTACTTGCATTTTTGAAGGTATCTTCACAGTACGCACATATCTTTAAGCCTGTACCAGATATACTATCAGTTTTATCAAATTCATTTTTCTTTTTTTCTTCTATCCTCTGCCTTAACTTATCACAAGTTAGCTTGCTTTTTTCCCTTTCATTAGGAAATAAAAATTCATATAAATCACTTACATTAAAGGTCTCTAATAAAACCTTCATACCATTGTACTTATCAGCGTCCTTTGGCTTGGTCTTATAGTATTTATCATATAGCTTTTTCGAATCTTTTCCTGTAGACTCGCCAATCCTTATCCCTAAATGCTTGGCACGCCTTTTTACGATTTCTACGTCTACCTTTTGCTTCTTGGCTATTTTCTCTATGATGTCTAGGGGTATTTCAGACTTTCTTATCTGTTTTAAAATCTTATCTATAGGTGAGTATACTTCCTCACAAGCAGCCTTAATAAGCTCCTTACGAATATTATCTTCGCCTATCATATCCCTCTTTATCTGGTCTAATTTTTGAGAATACTTCCTATACTTACTACCCTTGGTAGGACTATTTGCATTTTTAGACCAAAATTTTCTTTTTTCTTCTATACGCTGGGCTATTATTGCCTCATCTTCTACAGGATTGGGGTCAAATTCTAATTCTAATATTACATACCAGTTTTCTGCCATCTATCTTCTCCTTTAAAGCATCTTTAGTCCGCTAGCACCGTCGCCTATATTTTGAGCTATATTAGAGAACGATGCTGTAAGCTCTGATAAGTCTACAAGTGATGCGAAGTCATCCATAGACGCTACTTTTTTAAGGAAGTCCTCATCTGCTCCGCCAAATCCTAAAGCTATAACCTCTATACCTGCACTATGACAAGACTTTGCCCTCTTTATAGCATATTCAGGATCACTCCATACACCATCTGTAAGTAAAATAATGTACTTCTTCCTGTCTCCTTTATTTCTTTGCTCTAATATTTCCTTTAAGTCGGTAAATGGCTCTGCCCCATTACAAATGCCGACATCTCCAATTTCTATCTCATCCATTTTTCCCTTAAGCCCTCTATAGTCATTTGTGAGTTTAGATACTACCTTGCAGCTATCAGCAAACTCTAGCAAGCCTATACTGACAACTTCTTCATCCATCTGCTCTATAAATTCCTTCATTGCCTCTTTTGCCTTTTCAATAGGCTTACCAGACATACTTCCAGATAGGTCTATAGCTAGCATTACATCCAATTCTTCTCGTTCGCAATTTATATTATCCTTAGGTGAAGCATCCGTCCAAGACATGTCATCTGGCACCTTATCTACCTTTATAGGAAGGGCTTTATCACTTCCATCTTGGGTAGCTGATACCTCTACTACCCCATTTGCAGTATAGGTATATGATACCTCTATACGTGTTTGTCTATTACTAGTTGCTTTGATTCCATTTATTATATATTTATGAAGTATTATATTATCAAGTGGTCTTTTATGAGTCCCTTGAAGCACATATACTTCTAAGAAGTTATCTTTTTTTCTAGTTCTAAAATTATATGTTTTTTTACTGGTACAAGGTATGGTGGTATTTTTATTAATTATAGTGCTATTTACATAGTGTTCCCCATCCTCACTGATGGCTATCATACCCAAAGCATGAGCTGTGACATCTGATACAGCCTTTGCACCAGCTATCCTCATTTCCTTATTTTTACTTCCTTTTAGCCTAGCTATAAAACCATCTTTTATTGCGCCACCCTTATCATCTATATTCGCTCTTATAGCCGCTCCTAGGGCTACCGCCTCATCCACATTTACACCTGAAAGGGCGTCTTTTCCTGACATTTCTTCCACGTACTTATGCACCATTCGCATCCTGGTAGAACCACCTACCAAGATAACCCCTGTTATATCATTCCAAGTAAGTCCCAAAGACTCAATTAAAGCATTACTCAAGTCCTTGGTTTCATTTAAAAGGTGGCTTGAAATATTCTCAAATACCTCTTCACTAATTTCAACCATACCCCTCTCACCCTTATAGGCTATAGATGTACTTGCTATATCTTGTACAGTTAATTTCTTTTTGAGATTTTCTGATTTCACCAAAAGAGAAGCTAACATTGCATCATCTTCTCCTAAGTCTAAGCCATAGTTCTCTTCAAACTGCTCTACTATGTATCTAGCTATGCAGTCATCCCAGTCCTTACCACCTAGTTCATGATTTCCATCACTGCCCAAAATCTTGATATTATTCCTATCTATCCTAGCTATGGTTACATCAAAAGTTCCTCCACCTAGGTCATATATCAAAACTGTTTGTTCTTCAGATTTTTCATTTAAACCATAGGCAAAGGCTGCAGAAGTAGGTTCATTTATTATAGATAATACCTTCAGTCCAGCCTTTTCTCCAGCCCTTATAGTGGCTTCTCTCTCTTTATGAGTAAAGTATGCAGGCACAGTTATCACAGCCGAGTTTATCTTTTCTCCGCAGTTTTTTTCAGCTTCATTTACCAATTTCTCTAAAAATATAGCGGAAAGATCACTAGCATTATAAGTCTTACCATAAAACTCTACCTCGAAGTCATCATCACCCATATTCCTCTTAAAAAAGGCTATGGTGTTATCGTCTCCAGCCTCTTGCATATTTTTAGCATCTTCTCCAAATAGTATGTTTCCATTCCTTTCGAAACAGAGAACAGATGGTGTAATGCTAGAAAAAAAACTATTTTTTATCACTTCAGCCTTGCCTGTCTCATCATTTATCCTGGCAACCGCACTAAACGTAGTACCTAAATCTATACCTACTCTAATAGCCACTATAAACCTCCTAAATCCTCTAATAGCTAAGACATCTTATAATCTTAGCTATTAGGAATATCTGAAAAATTATTACATTACTGATATTTTCTTGGATTTTTCTTTTAATTCATCTACCTTCTCTTGAGCCATAATACCCTTGGATTGCATAGTAGCTCTCACCTCTTTAGAGCTGGTCTTATCCTCACCTCTAACCTCTAAAATTCCCTCTGTATTTAGAGAAAATGTTACTTCTATCGGTGATCCCGCTGGTAGATTACCTGGTAGCTCAAGTGTCGCTGTACCTAGTATTAAGTCCTCATCTGGATCAAAAAGCTCTTCCATAAAGTCATTTTCATATATTACTAGTTCAGCCTCGTCTTGATTGTCATTATTTGTACCAAATATATTGGAAACGCTTATAGAGCCATTTGGCATAGCCTCATTTTTGATGATCATATTTCTACACTTGCTCTCGCCACTATCTACGACTACTTCTAAGGCAAAACTCTTAGTAGTCGCTACGATAACCTCTTGTGGCTTACCAGCAATAGTCATCATAGACGGATCTACTACCAAATCTTCTTCATAATCCTCTCTATTTAATTCTGTACCAGGAAGTCCATCTGTTCCACCAACATCTCCTATCGGCGTTTCTTTTATCTTCTCTTGATTATTTATATAGACACTTACAGCATATATAGCAGCTCCCTTTGCTACAGCCTCATCTGGTTCTAGTATCTTTGGCTCCATTCCATACTTATCAACTAAAGCCTTAGTTACTTGTGGCATCCTAGTAGAACCACCAACCAAAAGTATCTCATCTACGTTGAAACCCTTATCCTTGGCTACGGCTATAGCTGCGTCTGTTTTATCCATGGCTTCATTCAACAAGGTAGATGTGATTTCATCAAACTTCTCCCTACTAAGGGTAATCCTAGCTCTTAAGCCAGCAGCATCCAACATAACAGGAACTTCTTCTCTGGAACTAAGCTGTTGCTTAGCCTTCTCAGCTTTTAATCTCATATCCTGCTCTGCATACTCATCGAAGTCATCTTCAAAACCAGTTTCAGAAATGAATTCTTCAGCCAAATATCTAACTATGGCTTCATCCCAATCCTTACCACCTAGCTCGTGGTTACCATCTGAACATATTACCTCTATTTTTTCTGGACTAATGCTCATTATAGTTACATCAAAAGTACCTCCACCTAAGTCAAATACCAAGATGGTCTTCTCTTCTTGCTCCTTAGCACATCCATAATAAAGAGCTGCTGCCGTAGGCTCACTTATAACCTCTAATACATTTAATCCAGCTATCATACCCGCATTTTTAGTAGCTGTTCTCTCTGCAGTACCGAAGTAAGCTGGGCATGTAATAACTACATCTTTTACTTCTTCATCTATCTGCTTAGAAGCATCTTCTACTACCTTTCTAAGTATATATGCTGAGACCTCCTCTGGCGACTTATCCTCACCATTATAAGTAGTGGCATAGTCGGACTTACCCATCAAAGTCTTTACAAGTGCTACGGTATTTTCTGGGTCTATTACCGCAGTTTCCTTAGCCACCTGACCTACTACTACCTGACTAGGGCTAGCAAAATTTACCACAGAAGGAGTAGTATTAGTCCCCTCTGCATTGTTAATTACTGTCGCCCTCCCTGTCTCGTCCACATATGATATACAAGAATATGTGGTTCCTAAGTCGATTCCAAATACATATTTAGCCATTACTCTTTGTCTCCTTCCTTAATATCTTCTTTTTCATAAAAATATACATGTACTTTTTCTGGAGAAATAGTCTTCCCCATATATTCATAACCATCAGATAATGAATCTGCGATTTTACCATGCAGTTCTTCTTCTGATGTTTTTACCTTTTTAATAGCCCTTTGTCTTACAGGTACAAAGGTATCTCCAGCCTTACTACTATAGATATTTATATTATTTTTTTCTAAGATATCTTGCATATCATAGGTATATCCACTAAAAGTCTTTAACGGTACTAGCTGCTCTCCCTCTGGCTTTGCCTCGAAGGTTTTAGCTACCCTCATTATGCTATCTCTAATATCTATCAAATCCAATAAGATAGGTCTAAGGAGCTGGGCATACATATCTTCCTTATATTTCTGCAGCTCAGCATGCATCTTATCAACTATTTTCTCTTCATGTGTAGTGTGTAATATTTTCGCATTAAAAAGCTCATTCAGAGCATCTATCTTGCTCCCTAAGTCTTCTAGCTTTTCAGCCAGTTCAGATACATTATTTTTTTCTTCTGCTTCCTCTAAAACATCTTCTTCTAAAGGCTTATCACCGCCTTCTAGCACATTTTCTTCATCTCTAGCACCTTCTTCCAAAGCATCTTCTTCCAAAGGCTCAGGACTAGCTTCCTCTGCTAGTTCATCTTTCACATCTTCGGAAAAAGACTCTTCTTGAATTTCTTCCTCTTCAGTAGAAACAATTTCTTCTAAAGCATCTTGCCCTTCAGCCTTTTCAAGCATCTCTTGACCTTCTTCCAACATCTGCTCCATATCCACTCCTATTCCTCCTCTTCTTTCTTTTTAGCTTGCTTTTCCAAAAGCTCTTTATATTTAGGTATCTTCTTTGAAAATTCTATATCATTCCAGGACTTTGCCATCTTTCTATCAGCCTTAGAGAAAAGCCATTGCATAGGTGCTATTACACCCTTTGGCTCATATTCTCCTCTATCACGAGTATGACCTATGGCAGTACAAGAGAAATATCTATTGGTTTTGAACTTCAAGTCAATGCTATTTAGGAAACTAGACATTTCATTTTCTTCCAAAAACTTCCTGCATAGATAGTCTTCAGTATCATAGTAATCTGTAAATACTTCAGGATTTTCTGACATCATTTTTCTGATAGCATTCTCTCCAATTTCATCTTCTAACCATGCCGAATCTATCTTGCTAATAACTACTGCTAAAGGTACAGTAGACATCTTCTGTTCGCTGAGCCCACTCACCTCTCTTAACTTATTTAAAAACGAGTCAACTATGCCGTTTATATCAGCCTTACCTATACCAGCTATATCCTCTCTAGCCAATTCTAACTCATGATTATACCTGACTATCGGAATAGCAAAAGGATCTATGATTAAAACCATACCCTGACAATATTCATACTGTTTTTGCATCTCGTTTTCATCATTATCAGTAAAAACTTCTCCAGCTATATCATATACATGGACCAATCTTTCCGGCTTAAACTCCTCACCCTTTACAAAAAAACTAAAGGATATGGAACTAGCCTTGCTTACATCTTGAGGTCTTTCTGTCATCCTTGTGCTCCCAAGCTTATAGTCCGACTCGATCTCCCTGTATATTTTTTCCTTGCTATCATTATAAAAGTCAATATCCCAACCCTTCTTAGGTGCAATATCCGTTATAAAATCTTTGGAAAAAGCTGTTATAAAAGCCGTCTTACCAACAGAACGCCCACCGACTATAGGTATACAAATAGGTACTGATTCCCTATCCATAAGCGGAGTATCGCAATGAGGACAAACCGCTTCTAAGTCTCTACGCCCATTAAAAAATGTAGTAGGTAAGAGCTCTCCACAATACGAACCAGGCACTTCACCTACACAGGTTCTTTTTAATATTCCATAGACACCTGGAGTAAGGTTTGTATGCTTAGCCCCACATTTTGGACACAAATAAGTAGGTATAAGGCTTTTTTCCTTACACTCGTGACAAGCTGTGAATATTTTTTTCCTGAGTAAATAAATACGGTCGACCGACCAAATAATAGAAAATCCAATATATACAATGGCCATAAAGACCACTAGTATAAATGCATTTATAGCACTTATTACAACAGTAATAATAGAGCCGAAAACAAGGACAGCAAGCATGGCGAGCAGATTTAATATCATAAGAAAAACAACCTTGACCCTACCATCAGCTGAATTTCTTACGTCTCGCATATTATCTCTATACTTCCTTATAGATACTATGTTTCTAGACCATGCACCTCTTATAGTATTATATACATCTACATAACCTTTTTCGAAAAAATAACTCTTTTTCGCAGGTTGCTCTAAATTCGCCATATCAATTCCAACCTATACTTCTATAACTTTATTGCTATCTATCATGTTTTCTTTAAAGGAACTGACATAATTCCTGATTGCTGTAAACCCACCATAAGCAGTACCTGCTACTGCACCAGCTGAAACAATAAGACCTGCAAGCAATACCAATACATAAAGCACTGCTGCAATAAGTATAAAAATTAGAACTATAGCGCCTAATGCACCGCCATCATCATCAAACATAATTCACCTCTTATTACTATTAATAGAATATTATAATTATAATGTATTATACCAAGACCAAATAAATATAAGGTACTATTTATAAATAAAAAGTAATATGGATTTGAAATCAGTATACCTTGATGCTAGTATCTGGATACAATTCTATCATTTAAATTAATTTTTATCAATATATTTTTTATGGTTTTTTAATAAAATGCTTCGAAAATACACAGTTATTTTGGTATATTCATATAAATTTTACTGTGAATTTGCATATATTCTTTTGAGAACCAGTGCTAATTTTACATTTAAATTTATACCTTATAAGCACTCTAAGATAGCTAATAATATAGAACGAAAGTAATTATAATTGTATAACATTGAATTTGATATAACCTATAAAAAGCCATAATACTGTATATATAAACAGAAATTATAGAGGATTTTTTCTTGACAAAATAAATTATTTTTGTTATTCTTGTCTGCAAGGTCAGCAGACCTTTCGTAGTGTAAGGTCTGACCTTGCACTATTTTTTTCAATCTGTGAGATTGAAGGAGGTGAATACTGAAGCTATTACAGCAAATACAGATTGAAGGATAGCCATTAACAAGACTATTTCAAGGAGGTCAATCTATATATGTTCAAAGATACAGAAAGTTCACTAAAAAAAGTATCTAATTCGCAGTTAAAGAGTTTCTTCTCAATACTGGTCGTCTTAGTAGGATTCACATTCTTTTCACCAAGCATGACAGCAGGCGGTAATCTAGGCATCGGCTTAGACATGACTTCATTCTTTATAGCATTGCTATTAGGAAATGCATTCTTAGGTATTTATACAGCCTTACTCGCATACATAGGTCAAAAAACAGGA
>PDWI01003073.1_pt1 | contig 24105 bp, 13 predicted proteins | sample 1430891 | NCBI WGS metagenome assembly PDWI01 (sample SAMN01162508, study PRJNA174530) | Oral metagenome, whole genome shotgun sequencing project. | biome: Marine environment; feature: Marine mammal; material: Swab sample of the gingival sulcus; isolation source: swab sample of gingival sulcus... | reverse complement strand
AGCATTGCAAAAGGCAGGAGCTGACATCAATTTTGGTGCAAATAAAATTTCAGTACGAAAGAATAAATTGCGACCTTTTATCTTTGATGCTACCGACTGCCCGGACTTGTTTCCGCCTTTGACTTCTTTGGCGTGTTATTGCGACGGCGTGAGCAGCATAAAAGGTGTATCACGATTGACACACAAGGAGAGCAACAGGTTTTTGACCTTGAAAGAAGAGTTCGGAAAATTAGGCATTAGAATAGAAAAAGACGGAGAAGAAATGATTATTTATGGCAAAAAACCGAATGGAGCGATAGTGCAATCCCATAACGACCATCGTATCGCAATGGCTTTAGCGATAGCCGGCATAAACTCAAACGGCAATATTTCAATAGAGAATTCGGAGTGTGTTGCCAAATCTTATCCCGATTTTTTTAAAGACTTTTTGGGTTAGAGTCTTGTATATTGTGGCATTGTTATTCTACCATTTTGTTTCGTCGTACTCCACTAAAAAAGTAGAAATTTCTATACCGTTTATAGTTTCTGTTTGTTCTTTTATGGTTTCGGGTGTTCTGGCTCTTTTTGCCATATAGACAAGATAAACAGCTCTTTCTAGTTGTAGACTTTCGGCATAATAAGTAAGTTGTTGTTTTTCTTCTTCAAATCTATTGACTCCTGAATAGACTTTTGTTTCAATCAAATATTCTTGATTGTCTATATTTATAATCATATCGCTTTTGCCTAAGCCTGTGTTAGCTTCTCTATAGATTTTCCCTTTCAATTCTTGTATGATTGCAGAAATAAAAGTTTCAAAACTATAAATTAAAGCACTTTCTTTTATTGATTTATAATTGCCGTTTTCGTCTCTTTCCATAAATGGCTTAAAACCACGTCTTTTAGCATAGTTTTTATAGTTTTCTATAAACTTGGATATATTAAATTTATTATTTTCATAAAAATCTGACGGAATATGAGTTAGGTTAATTTCTTTTTGTTCGCCATTCATATACGGATAAAAAGCATCATAAAGGCGTTTTTTGTAGAAAGGCACCCAAAAGGTTACATAGCCGTTTTTGTCTCTTTTTATCAGACCGTTTGTGTGCAGAAGCTTTATGCTCGGTCTGTCTATTTTAAAAGGTATTTTGGCATTGGTAAATAAAAGTCTCTCTACAAATTGGCGTTCTTCCTGTGCTTTATTTAAAATATTGGAGAAATTTTTATCAATGGCTTCATTCAAGTACCAATCTTCAACCTTTAAATAATCATTGTAATCTATTTGTTTTTTGTCAGGATTGTTTTCTACCAGCATTTTAGCAAATCCATTGACTAATCCAGGCTGATTTGCCGTAATTTCCGAGATTTTTCGCTTAACCTTGTCTTCAAATAACTGTCCTGTTTCTGTTTCGTGTTGTCCTAACAGGACCCAAACTTCTTCATCGGTAAAATAGGGCACATTCAAGTTATCGGCAATATTGAAAGGGCTTGCATTATCACTAACGACCCCGACAATATTAGAGACTCCGACAAGAATGACACTTTTTAGACAATGATTTTCTCGTGAATGGTAAGCATTTCTTATCGAATGTAAGAATGTCCCGAAATATTCCGGATTGATGCCTTCTACTTCGTCTATGATTAAAACACATTTACCGTTATTATTTTTTTCTATTTCTTGAAAAATTTGTTGTAATGTTAAATTTTTAAAATCTTGTTGCCAAAACTCTTTTAATTTCCAAACTAATCTATCCAAAAATGATTCTAAATTTGCACTCTTATAATTTTCAAAATTAATATGAGCTACTTTATAACCTTGCTCGGTCAATGCTTCTGCCAATTGCCTAAAATATGTACTCTTGCCTGTTTGTCTTGGAGCCCAAATGGTGAAGTATTTTGATTTATCAACAAGTTTAATCCCCTGCTTTATCAAATCAAACCTTTCTATGGTATAATGTTCTTTGGCGTTATTTGGACCGGATGTGTTAAATTCCCTCATCTATATTCTTTTTGCAAATTTACACTATAATCTTCAATTATAACACAGACAGATAAAAACAAATACTTTATAAGAGAAAGATGACAAAAAAAAGCTTCCAAAATAGTCTCATTTTTTTATTTTTGGAAGCCTTTTTCTTTGAAAATTCAATTGGCATCAATACTCTTTCCCGTTGATTATCGTTTTATCAATTAAATCAGAACCAAAGAAATAAGGTATCTGATTTATGTTGTTCAAAGGCTTTGTAATTATAAAATTGGCGAGTTTGCCTTTAGAAATACTTCCCACCTTATCTTGCAATTCCAAAGCATAAGACGCATTTATCGTGGCGGCATTGATAGCCTCTTCCGGCAACATTTTCAACTTTATACAAGCCAAGCTAACCACAAAATTCATATTTCCCGAAGGAGAAGACCCCGGATTGTAATCGCTGGCTAATGCGACACCAAGCCCTGAATCTATCATTTTTCTCGCCGGTGGAAATCGTAAATTCAAGAAAAATGCCGTTCCCGGTAATAGCGTAGGAATAGTATTAGAATCTAAAAGAACATCTATCTCTTCTTCTCCCGTATATTCCAAATGGTCAACTGATATTGCTTGGTTTTCCACGCCAACCTGTATGCCTCCCGAGTAGTCCAATTCATTCGCATGAATTTTCGGTTTTAGGTTGTGCTCTACACCGGCTTTTATAATTCTATTAGTCTCTTCGGGTGTAAAAAATCCTTTATCGCAAAATACATCCACATAATCCGCAAGTTCATTTTCTGCAATATATGGAATCATTTTATTGATGATTTCATTGACATATTCTTCCCTATTATTCTTGTATTTTGCAGGAAATGCGTGAGCACCGAGAAACGTGGCTTTTATAGGAATTGGCACATTCTCCTTGAGCTTTTTTATAACTCTTAGCATTTTTATTTCCGCATCGAAGCTAAGTCCGTACCCACTTTTAATTTCAATGGCACCGGTACCGAACTTAATCATTTCATCGATTCTTCCCATGGCTGATTTATAGAGGTCTTCTTCATTGGCAGATTCCATTTTTTTTGCAGTATTGAGAATACCACCTCCCCTTTTCGCTATTTCCTCATAGGTTAAGCCGTTTATTTTATCGACAAATTCCATTTCACGAGAAGTCGGAAAAACAATATGAGTATGAGAATCAACCCACGCCGGAAGTACAATAGAGCCTTTGGCTGAAATAACGGTATCGGCGTCTTCAGGACAGTCCTCCATTTTTCCAAAAGAATCTATTTTACCATCTATGGTAAGAATATAAGCGTTTTCTATTTCTTCTAAAATAGAAAGAGACTTACCCCTTTTAAAGGGATAAGACTCATTCGTAATACCTATTAACTTATTAATATCTCTAACTAACAAAGATTTACCTTTCATATACTTTTTTATTTATTATCTCACTCAAACAATTTAATGAAAGTCTTTATCCCCATCTTCTCCTCAATATCACGCTTCAATCTTTGAGCTTCATCAACGTTTTCATAATCACCTACCATCACTTTGTACACAATACTATCATTAAGATAATCATTCAAGATAACAGTAGGTTCATCAAACTTACTATTGAATTCATTTACTATTTTTTCCGTATTCGCGTAGTCGGTAAAAACACCGACTTGAACGCGATACGAATTGGTGGTTTTAACAGCTGCTTCGCTATTATCATTTCTATTATCATTTCTATTATCATTCTTTATATCATACTCAGTATTAGGATTACTGCTTGGTGCAACATTAGGCGTATTGCTTGGTGCAGTATTTTTATTGTTTATTATCTTGTATTCATTTCCTGATAGTTGCGCAAGTACATCAACCATTTTTGAAGGAGACATAGATTCCTCAAATCTTCTTATAACTTTACCGTTATTATCCAATACAATTACCGTCGGTAATACTTTTACTTGATATTCTTCTTTGAGGGAGTAACCATCAAAGTCATCAATATTTATTTTCACAGATACAAAGTCTGTTTTTAAAGCCTTAAATATTCTTTCATCAGAATAAGTCGTCTCATCCATCCATCTACAAGGTACACACCAATCAGCATAAAAATCAACAAATATGTACTTGTTTTGGGTCATAGCTATTTCCTTTGCAGTGGTAAGAGAAATAGACTCAAAGGGGGAATCAGTATTTTTACCAACTACACCTCCCACAAAAATAAGAACTAACAAAGCGGTCAATAAATTTCTTATGTTTTTCATGTTATAATAAATTAATTCCTTCGGTAATATTTAATATTTTTATCTTTAATACCATCATTACAGCAATATATGTGCCAAAAAAGATATTTATTTTATTTTAATTTTAATTTAATTTGTTTTTTATTGATATATAGTATTTTATGATTTTTTATATTTGTAATATTTTCTCATTGTTAGATAATTGAGTTGCGCAGCAAGTTGTTTTTATAATATTTTTGGTAAAAACATCCTTTGATTGTACTAATTTTTTAGAATTAGTAAAACTGATATTTCAGATTTACCGTTTTTTTTATTTCAGGGCAGTATAAAATAATTTGCAAATGATATAGTTCTATTTTTGTTTTACGAAAATTGATGTATATTTGGATTTGAAAACGGAAGTGTTATGAATATTTTGTTTGTGTGTTTGGGAAATATCTGTCGTTCGCCATTAGCGGAGGGCATTATGCATCACAAAGTTAGAGAGCATGGTTTGAAGATTAATGTCGATTCTGCGGGCACAGCAAGTTGGCATTCAGGAGAAAAGCCCGACAATAGAGGGATAAAAATAGCTAAATCTAACGGTATAGATATCAGTAGATTGAGGGCACGTCAATTTTCGGTTGCAGATTTTGATGAATTCGATTTTATATTTGCAATGGACGAGTCCAATTACTCGGATTTACAAAATTTAGCAAGGAGTGATTCTGATTTGGAAAAAATAAAGCTTTTTACTGAGTTTGCGGGATTGGAGGGCGTATATGAAGTTCCTGATCCTTATTATGACGGTAGATTTGCCGAAGTTTTTGACTTAATAGACCATGCTTGCAATAATGTTATAAAAAATTTTAAAAAATAAATATATGAAAATCATCACCATTAAACAATTTGCCAATGTGGTAAAAGCAAGGTTGTATCATCATGAGTTGGAGGAAAAAGGAATAAATAGTATTATTTCTAATGCGATTTCTTCGTCTTTGTTTCCAATTGGTGCCGGTACCATTAGCTTGCAGATATTGAAAAAGGATAAAAAGGCTGCAAAAAAAATAATTAAGAAGTTGGATAAAATTTATTTGGAAGAAGAATAATATTTTAATTCAATAAGTGGTCTAACTACACGCTGGTGTCTCGACTCTATATTTGCGTTGGGAATAGTGTTTTGTTTGTAGTTATTGTATGACTATTGTGTTTTCAATGCTTGTTAGACTGTTTATTTTACAAAATATAAAGTTTATTATGAATATACCTGAAATAAAAAAGATTTGCTGTATAGGGGCAGGATATGTTGGAGGTCCTACCATGGCTGTAATTGCTCAAAAATGTCCACATATAAGAGTGGCGGTAGTTGATGTTAATGAGCAAAAAATAGCGCAATGGAATGATAACAATCTTGATAATTTGCCGGTTTACGAACCGGGATTGAAGGAGGTAGTAAAAGAGGCGAGAGGTCGAAATTTATTTTTTTCAACGGATATGGATACTGAGATTGATGCCGCTGATATGGTTTTTATATCCGTAAATACGCCTACTAAAACTTATGGAAAAGGTAAGGGTATGGCTGCTGATTTGAAATATATTGAATTGAGTGCCAGAAAAATAGCGGAAGTTGCTACAAGTGATAAAATAGTAGTAGAAAAATCGACTATACCGATTAGAACCGCTCAAGCCGTCCGCAAGATTTTAGCAAATACGGGAAATGGTGTCAATTTTCAGATACTTTCCAATCCCGAATTTTTGGCAGAAGGAACGGCTGTAAGTGACTTGTATAACCCGGATAGAGTACTTATAGGGGGAGAAGAAAGTGAAGACGGAAAAAAAGCTATGGATGCATTAACTAGTGTTTACAACAATTGGATACCAAGGGAAAGAATCCTTCAAACCAATATTTGGTCTTCAGAGCTATCCAAGCTTGTGGCAAATGCCTTTTTGGCTCAGCGAATATCATCAATAAATGCTATTTCTGCTTTGTGTGAAAAAACAGGGGCAAATGTTGATGAAGTTGCCAAGGCAATTGGTATGGATACCCGAATCGGTGCTAAATTCTTGAAAACTTCAGTTGGTTTTGGTGGTTCTTGTTTTCAAAAAGACATACTAAATCTGGTTTATATAAGTAGATTCTATGGCTTGGATGAAGTGGCTTATTATTGGGAAAGTGTAATTGAAATAAATGATTATCAAAAAAATAGATTTGCAGATAGTATAATTATAAAACTGAACAATACCCTATCTGATAAGAAGATAGCGTTCTTGGGATGGGCTTTTAAAAAAGATACCAACGATTCAAGGGAGTCGGCTGCAATATATGTCGCAGATAGATTGATGGAGGATAAGGGTATAATAGCCGTCTATGATCCAAAGGTCGGTGAAAAAAGGATGCATGATGATATAAATTATCTAAAAACCAGAGATGAAGAGGAGAATGATAAATTGTTACAATATTATTCCGATCCTTATGAGGCGATGAAAGATGCTTATGCTATCGCCGTTCTTACAGAGTGGGATGAGTTCTTGGATTACGATTGGCAAAAGGTTTATGACAATATGATTAAGCCGGCTTATGTATTCGACGGTAGAAATCTGCTGAACCATGAAAAATTACGTGAAATAGGATTTAATGTTCAAGGCATAGGTAAAGTAAATAAATAAAATGAAAAATTTTGCACTAATAGGAGCAGCAGGCTATATAGCTCCTAGACACTTGAAGGCTATAAAAGATACTCATAATAACTTGCTAGCTTCTCTTGATTCTTTCGATTCTGTCGGTATAATGGATAGTTTTTTCCCTAATGCTGATTTTTTTACCGAATTTGAAAGATTCGATAGACACATAGAGAAAATAAAAAGAAAAGGAATTAATCTTGATTATGTTAGTGTCTGTACTCCTAATTATCTTCACGATTCTCACATTCGTTTTGGTTTAAGGCAAGGAGCGGATGTGATTTGCGAAAAGCCACTGGTATTGAACCCTTGGAATTTTGATGCGTTAAAGGAGAAAGAGGAGGAAACCGGTCATAAAGTGTTCAATATTCTTCAATTGAGATTGCACAAAAGTGTAATTGATTTGAAAAATATGATAGAAAACGGACCAAGAGATAAAGTTTATGACATAGATTTGGCTTACATTACTTCTCGTGGGCACTGGTATTATACGAGTTGGAAGGGAAATGTAAATAAATCAGGAGGAGTTGCGACCAATATTGGCGTACATTTTTTTGATATGCTTGGTTGGATATTCGGCAAAGTTAAAAGTAATGTGATTCACATTCATACTCATGATAGAGCAGCTGGATATTTGGAATTTGACAGGGCGCGAGTAAGGTGGTTTTTAAGTATAAATAGTGATACTTTGCCCAAAGAGGCAACTGATAAAAATTTACGTACGTACAGAGCTATCAATATAAATAATGACACCTTTGAGTTTAGTGGAGGTTTTACAGAGTTGCACACGGAGAGTTATAAAAATATATTGGAAGGAAATGGATTTGGACTTGATGAAGCAAGGCAGGCAATTGAGATTGTGCACAATATAAGACACTTAAATCCTGTTGGACTGAAAGGGGATTATCATCCTTTTGCCAAGTTGCCTTTGGCAAAACATCCTTTTGAATAAAAAAAATTGAATAAAAATGGGAGTAGTAAACAAAATTTCTTGCGATTGGAAAGGAAAAATGGCATTTGAAACTGAAATGGCCGGTGGAATTGTAAAATTGGATGCCGACGAAAGAGTAGGGGGCGAAAATAATGGCGTAAGACCAAAACAGTTGATGCTTGTGGCTTTGGCAGGCTGTACTTCAATGGACGTCGCTTCATTATTTAAGAAAATGAACGCTGAGCCTGATGACTTTAAGGTGAGTGTAGAAAGCGAAATGACTGAAGAGCATCCAAAATATTATCACAATGCCCATATTGAGTATCATTTTTGGGGAAATGACTTGAAAAAAAGTAAATTGGAAAAAGCAGTAAATTTATCTCTTGATAGATATTGTGGGGTGACAGAAATGTTTAGAAAATTTGCTAAAGTTACTTTTGAAATTATCTATCACGAAGACTAGAAATAGATTCTAATTGTCTTTTTTGACAGATAGTTTATTGTATTACTTTTGCTTTTAGTCTTACAAACTAAAGGCAAGAGTTTTTCTATATAGATGGTATCGTTATTAAAATCGTATTATGGATTCACAATTATTGGAATGGGTAGGATATATGGCATCTGTACTAGTTGCAGTCTCTTTGGCGATTAGCTCGATAGTAAAATTTAGGTGGGTCAATTTGATAGGAGCTTTCCTTTTTTCTACCTATGGTTTTTTGATAGGAGCTTTTCCTGTTTTTATTCTGAATGGGATAATTGTTTTTGTAGATGCGTACTACCTGTGGAAGATTTATAGGAAGCCAAATTTGTTTGATATTTTATTCGTGGAAGAGGATAATAAATATTTGAATAAGTTTTTAGGGTATTACAAAGATGATATTGCTCAACTTTTTCCTGACTTTAGTATTTATGACATTGACTACAATGTTAGGTTTTTTATACTGAGAAATATGGAAGTTGTAGGGCTATTTTTAGCCAATAAGAAAAGTAGTAATGTCTTGAGCGTCGAACTGGACTACGTGATTCCACAGTACAGGGACTACAAAAATGGAATTTATGTCTATTCACACTTGAACGAATATATACAAGTCCAAGGCATAAAAAAGATAGAAGCCATCAATTCCTCCTCGCAACATGCCAAGTATCTCAAAAAAATCGGCTTTAATAAGGAGGGAAATAAGTTTGTAAAAGTGCTTTGAAAGGTGTGATTGCTCTATTTTATAATTATTGTTTGATTCGAAATTGCAATGTTCACAAAGAGCTACTTAGCGAAACCTATGTAAACCCTTTGCGAACATTGCGGTTCAATTATTTGATATTCACCTTATTACTCAACTTAGAAGTGCCTCCGTCTTTTGTAAACACTTTTACCGCATAATCTGCCGCACCCTCATAATTCAAATTATTGGTAAGCGTATCCGTACGTTTGTATTGTACCAAATTTCCTTTCTTATTAGTTCGATAGATGACAAAAAACGTATCTTTATTCATATTGGCATACTCCCAAGAAAGCAATACTCTATCCTCTTTCTTATTTCCTCTGAAGTTAGTAACCGGAGGACGCACACCCGTATCGTAAGGACGCGCAAACACAGAATTGGAATAGGGCGAATACAAATCGCTATCATCTTTCGCTCGCAGACTGTAGTAGTACGTTACATTCTTTGTAACCGCAGTATCCACATACGAATGCTGTCCCTTTTGTAGCGTATCCAACAACTTCCAAGGGGCTTTCATATCCTCTCTGCGGTATATCATTTGGCTCACCACATCTTTACTTGGACTAAGTGCGAAAAATATAACAACCCTATCTTCATACACTTCCACATTTCTAATCAGGGGTTTAGCAGGTGGTATGGTATCCGGTCGCTTGACTTTTACGATATCCGAAAACTCCGACTGATTATAGTGATAATCCAGTGCCTTTATTCTATAATAGACATTAGGCGTCAAGGTTTTCAAAGTGGTAGTATCGTGAAATACCGTAGGTATTGTATCCAGAGCACCTTTGCGTTTGAAGCCCTCGTATATAACACTAAATTCATGGTCGGGACTATTGGCTTTAAATAAACGATAGCCCATAAGATCCCGCTCTGTATTCTTTTTCACCTCCAAGGTTACCACTCCTTTATCGTCTATCGACGAGTTGATAAAAACAGGTTTCGCCGGTGGCATAGAATCAATAATCACCACTAAATTAGGCTCCGAGCTACTCACATTTTTCGCAGTATCTATTGCTTGAACCATATAGTAATTAAGCGTATCAGTTCTAAAAGTCTTATCTACAAATTTACGATAGTTTTTAGGGATTATTTTATTATGTAAAATCTTAAAATCACCATCTACTTTAACACCTCTTGAAACTATAAAGCCCCACAAATCCGGAACATCATCGGGAATCTCCCAAGATATCAATACCTCATCAGGTTTAATTTGCTTGGGTTGTGGCACATAAGGTGGTGGTGGTGGTGTCTTATCTACCGAATGAGCGGTTACTTCTCCAAATAAAACCTTTTCGCCCCAAAAAGTATTGGCATAAAAACGATAAGTATAAGGCTTATAATTAACCAATGAGGTATCTCTAAATGCCCCCCTGGTCCCACCTTTATACCCTCTTGGTTTTAGGGTGAATTGTATATTATCGGTCAAAGATTTGAATTCAGTCTCATTATATGCTTTTCGCTCCACATAATACCCGATAAGATCGTCTCTTTCCCAAGAAAATCCCAAAGAGCTCTCACCCGATACCACCTTAATTTCTTTGGTATAGTCAGTCCGTGGCTCTGCCACCAACTCTAAAGTCTTGTTACTTACATCGTAGAATTCAAATTTTGCTAAGGGCTTCACCCTATAGTAATAGGTTTTACCTCGTTCTACATCGCTATCCATATACTTAATGCCCAAATATTCTGCGACAATAGGATTTTGTATAATAGATAACATCACTGTGAAATATACCAAATCTTGCCTTGACTTTTCAGCTTTCACTCCCCTAAGCCCCTTTTCTTCGTCGAACTCAGGTATCGCTTCTTCATCTATGTGCTCAAGAAAATTCAATACAGAATTCAATTTATCTATAACAGATTTATCTTGCTCTTTTTGTATAATATTTTCCAGCTCATCAACCGATATATGTTTTGAAGTTCCTATAGGTTGAAAATTCTTTCCGTCAGCACTACGCTCCAGCACGTAGCCCCCCTTTATAAACTTACGAATAAATTCACCTTCCGGAACCGGAGTTGCATATACCTCTATCCCTTTCCCTTCAACATAATGTCCGGAAACTACTATTCCTGCCTTCACCAAACTTCCTTGCGCCTGTAATGTAAAAGAACAAATAAGCGCGAATAACATTATTATATATCGTTTCATTATATCTATTTTTTTATTAATAATATTTTTATATATTAGTAGTCATTTCTTCTGTAATAATAAATCTAAAATTTAATGGCAAAAACTTCACCCTTTTAACCATTCTGTCCATGATCATGCTCGTTAACAAATTTTTGCATTTTTTTTGATAATGTATTAAAAGAAAAGCTTTTATACTCTCTAAGTCTGTCACCTCTAGATGACGTATAACTTTCCCATTTACCATTTTTCTTTTCTTGTAAGATAGCAGTTACCATTAGATGGTAACGACAATTTTCCTCCCAAGAATCCCAAGTAACTGTCTCTGTTGAAAATTCTGCAGTAACGTTAGTTCTGAACTCATCATCATTATTATTTTGAGAAAGTGTAGAAACTAACGATGAAATAGCACTATTGGTTACAATATCACCCACTGGTGGTGTATTGCTATAATATATAGATTCATCGGAATCTTCCTCCTCTTCTTCTGATTGAAAAGGATTAGAAGAACCAAATACAGTTTCTGGTACATGAACTATGTCAGAATCATCCTGAGGAAGTACACCCACTATTTCTTGAGTTTCTTCTACAATTTCAAAAGAAATATGATGATAAGTTTCTGTTTTAGTCTTATTATAATAGGAATATTCTCCCAGATTGTTAACCTTAACCTCAAGTGTAGGATTTTGAATTCTAGTACTCTTCCAATCCATGGTATTGCCATCTACAAAGGTATCAATTTTAATTTGTATTAATTCAGTTTGTATCGCTATCCTAAACTCTCGGGTCTCGAATGAGCTTCCATCTGAACTTGTGGGAACTTTATAAAGATATATTCTTTCCGGATCGAAATTATACTTCACACTTATGGGTGCATCCAAAACCGCAGAGCCGGTAGTTTCGTTGGGAGAAGTATAACTAATTAATTCTCCACCAATCCTTTTTGCTATTTTAGAATCTACATCATAAGCGGAAGCATCGAATGACGAAGGCTCCAAGCCTCCACCAGCACACTTTGTTCCAAGTTCAAAATCATAATGAAAATCAAAATCACACAACGGAATCGGAGTATCTACATAGCCATCGATAGCACCCGTTACGTAATAGGGGTTAGGAAATTCTGCATATACCCAAGCTCCACCACCAATCCCAAAACCACCAAAACCACATGCCGACACTTCGGCAGAACCATAGACGCCAAGGCTACCCTGTACCCTCCAACCATTGATACCATCACAGCCATACCCTTTTCTATATTTCAGGAGTGCCAAATTCACTTCTGCGCCTGCCATTAAATGTCCTTCAACATCACAATACCCTTTATAATCTTTCTCATAAATATCGTCTTCAAATTTCCACCCCAATCCAAATGCAAAACCCTCGCCTAAAGTCGCGGCTTGTCCCGGTCCTGTCTCCAACTCAAAATTTCTAGGTTCGGGATAATGATGTGTTGCACGTTTGTAATCTGCCCTAAACTGCGGAGTAAAAAAGGTCGGAGGATTTACATTCATATTTCCACACATAAAATATTCGTACAATTGAACTCCCCAAACATTCACACGATTCAAATTATTGGGAGTACCAACGTGTAAATACCATCCGGCAGGCTCCAAATGCAATGCCAAAGACGCATTTCCTGTAATAAGATCAGCACCTGTCCCCTCTTCTTTAACGTTAATATCTACCTCAGCACCTAAGTGAAAAGTGTTGGAGGTAAAATCATAACTGACCTCTAAACTACCTTTCATTTTAGCCTTTTTTCTATCTTCTTCAGAGATACCACCTGCAACAAATAAATCGCCGGTGAATTCTATATATTGCAGTCCACTACTGCCACCAAATACTGCCTCCAATTTTGCATCTGCATTGAAAGAAGATTCTTTTCCAATAGTAGCTACAGTAACTTGCGCAATTAGCCCATAGCTTGAACGCGAGGAAGCATAAAATGGAAAAAACTTATAGCCTGAATTATTAGGAACCCTTCTCATGTTATAATATGCTCCTCCTCCGAATCCTCTAAAAGCCAGAGGACCTAAAAAAGGAATGCCATCAGGTAATATTATAGTAGTATTTACATACCAATATCTATAAGACTCATCATCCTCTTGTATGTATTTTTTACCAAATAAAATATTAGCCTGAGCCTGCAAAGATATCGGAGAAAAATCTACTGTAAAATTTCCTTTAAAACCGTCTCCATAAGTATTATCATCTTCATAAAATTCTAGCTCTCCTTCTATATATACAGCCGGAAGATCTGCTTTTACCCTTACTTTATCAATACTTGCCCCCTCAAATCTAGGAACAAAATTTTCAGTAATCACCCCGGTAAGCCCGAATGTAGTACCTCCGGCTATATCTTCTGTTAAGTTAATGTCTCCTCCCAACTGTATTTTCCCCCTAAACAATTCATTACTTCGCTCTGCTAAATCTTCAAAACCAACATCGGTCATACTAAAATTAAAGCCATCAACGCTTTTTTGTGGACTGGCAAATGACCAGTTGCCCTCGTTAAAACTAAGGTTTTTATTGCCTTCATTATTAACATAACTCATCCCAAAGTTTTCTACCCGAATACCGGGAAATTCATAGTCCAATCCTCCAACCTTAAAACTTTCTGTAAAACTCAAAGACGCATTTATATCAAGAGTAAAAGTTTTTCTTTTTGAATCTACATAGGCAGATATATTACTTGTTCTATCCACTTGCATCCTAGCCCTAAACAACTGCGCAGTTATTTTTCTATCAGGTGGTGTAATGGCAATCTGTAAATGATCTCTGGGCTTATTCTGCTCTCCTGCAGCGTGAAACGTTGCTTCATAATCAAACTCACTAGTGGAACTAATAGGCAGCTTTATATCTCCTTTTATCATAGCATATTTAAGAGAATTGGCAAGAACAGAAACCTTGAATGTATCTATATCTGCAGAAAGATCGGCAATCTTCAATGCCACAAATCCACTACCGCCTCCTCTACCGGTAACACTTGCATCCAGCGTTACGCCCATATCATTTATAATCATATCGTTAAATTCAATAGTTGCTCGACCTGAATTGGAAGCAATGGTTCTCGGTAGTTCCAAGCTAATTTCTTTAGCATAAAACCCTTTAAAATTTATCGAAGTATCCATTTCTGCTTCTACATAATTTTTGGGAAAAACCATATTATTTGCATTTTTGGTATCCGACATATCAAAAACAATATCGTCTGCCACTATTTTAATACCATTGGTTCCTACAATTTCGGATTCGGGCAGTTCGCCCTCCAATACAATATCATCCCAATCTTCTACCTCTGCCGTAAATAAAGCACTGGATTTTCCTGTGCGACCGACCGGTGTCAACCAATTTCTGGAAAAGTCACATCTAACCTGTAGTCCAAATTTTGAAAACCCCTCTTCGCCCCATTCCAAATAACAGCCTCCTGTAGGATTTTGACTATTGCCTTGGGGTGGTGTTGGTTTCAAAAACGTAATATCAACCTTGTGATTAATGTTATGAAATGTAATATCATCGATAAGCTCTGCTCTACGGAAAGTCTCAATACCAGATGTGCTAAATTCTATATCTTGAACAATAAAGCCAACGGTACCGGTTACGGTACTACTCCAACTTTGCGGAATTGATTTTGCAGCTACAAAATTCATCAAAGGCTTAACTGTGTCAAAAACCATCTCGGTAATTGCCAATTGGTCTTGATTGGCTGCAAAGTTAAGCCCTAAGGGCATTTTGACAGGAGCTGTTGTATAGTTTTCTATTTCGTTATGATAGGGGAGCGAAGTGCCTGCTAAATTCTCTTTCAGCCACGTATCTATCTCGTCTGCTGTTTCATTAGCCCAATCTGCTACTCCTGTAGCCTGTATGCCCCATTTAATGGGATATTTGGGTGCATTCGGGTCAATCAAAGCAACGATTTCACCCCCTATTACTTTATTCTCAACGTTCAACAATACCTCATCAAAATGAACAGCGACCTTAGCTCGGAGCCAACTTATATATACAGTACCATTTCCCGAAAAAGTACTGCCGGTTATCTCAATATTGTCTTTGGAAATAAAAAACTCAAACTCTTCGGCTCCTCCGTAATTAGAGTAAAATGTAATATCTTGAGCTGTAGTGTCTATTGCTACCTTTACTTCCTCCGGTACTTCTACGTAAAAGACCTTTTCGCATACTATATCTGTCCCTCTTGATAAATTTAGCCCTTTTATAATCTGAGTCCTAACAGCGATAGTATCGGGACTTTCAAGATAAAAAGGATAATTGAATTGAGTCGAAGCGGCAGCCGAAGATTCTGTTTCTTCCTCTCCAAGCCAGTCAACCCTTACTGACACATGAAAATCTTCTCCGTTAAATAATTCACCACAATTTCCTAAAAAACTCTGTCTGAATTCTTCTACACCATTTATTTTCAATTCTCTTGGTCGATTAGCAGTATCCGGTATGGAAAAACTCAGATCAGGCACCAAGTCATCAAAGCACTCGCAAATCGCCTCTCGGTCAATGGAAGAACCGCCCTTGCCAACCGTAAAAGATGCGACGGCAACGTAACCTCCATTTTCTTTTTTATAAGGAGTACCATCAGGTCTAAGCGGTTTAATACTCCAAACATATTCCGCATTTTTTCCATCAGGCTTCTTTGTACCTAAAGGAAGTTTATCAAAAATATCCTGAAAATTTATATCTACGGGCCAATTGTAAGATGTCACATTACCCACCTCTCTCAAAATAACAGGTTTATTGATACTAAAAGCCTGTTCAGGCGTTTGATCTTCCAAGACTTCGGTAACCGCCAATACATAAGTCGGCTGACCGGAAGTAGGATTTGGGGTAATTGGCGTCCAGTTGAATATCGTATTGTTCAAATCACTGACACCGATTGTAACTTCATCAGGATACAACAGCTCCGGCAGTTGGTAATCAGTAAATAACAGAGGCACACAAGCTTCTTCGGGCACAGAGATTACAGCCCCGTTGTCTGCTCTTACCAATTTTACACATAGCAAATACTCCCCGGCAGGGAAATATCCTGAGGCTAATATATCACCATACAAACTCTGATCATATTCAATTGAACTTGATGGAATTACCTCATCTGCTTGAAATATTTCGGTGCCTTCTCCCAACACTTTTGGCGGGACATTTTCCTCAACTGTTCCGGCTATCCTACTCCCATCCAAGCTAAGTTCGGCAAGCACTCTGTACTCCACTCCCACAAGATTGGGATCTGTATTGGTTACTGTCATGGCAACACTCAACATTTCGGGGTTATCAACCCAGTCGGACACCTTAGAACTAGGCGTACCCAATACAGACAAAGAGACCTGTACTTGGGCATTGACAAGCATTGGCATGAAGCAGAAAAAAACGAAAAATAATATTATACGTGTCTTCATCTGATAGAATTTTAATTGTTTCAAAAAATATTTTTTAAATATCATAGACCATATCTAGTGTCTTTAACTATAATTGCTCACACACTAGAAAGATGTATTAACTGATAATTGTATTCTGTGTTCATTTTTTACGGCATCCGGTCTTATGGAACCATATCTATACCGATTCATCCTATAGACAGCAGCAATTTTCAAGTTTTTGATAATCTCATAACTTGCCAGAAAATTGGCTGTAAACCTCCGGTCGGGAGTCTCTCCCTCTCTATTAACATTGAAATAATTCAACGACAATTTCAAGTTTAACTTTTTATCCAGCAATTTGTAGCCAACCGATGTTCCTAAATTCACAATATTTCGTTTAAAACTAGGATTTTTATTCGATTGATAATTGCCGGACAAAGTAGCGGTCAGCGGTATATCATTAAACAACAAAGAATAATTTAAACCTACATTCTTCGATTCTGTATTTACAAAATCTAACAACGATGCTTGAAACTGTTTATAATTAGTAAGCGAAGTATTCAAGTTAATTACATGCTTCATCCGTTCTGTATCAAAATTATAAGAGGGCGATAGAGAATAAGTATTGTTAGTTATTTCTATTTTTTCTTGTTGTGTGAATACGTTACCATTTTCAAATCCAAAGTTGGTAAATCGTCCGTTAAATGAAAAATGTTTAGAAAAGCGTACATTTAAACCAATACTCCCAATAAATCGTCTTGAAGTGGTGAGTACCGTACTTTGTACATTATTGTCACGAATACCCGCAGTGGCATTGATTGTTGCCTTATTTTTAAATAGCTGTAATCTCGTTTTCAATTTATAATCAATAAAATCTCTCTCCCTGTTTCTATAGCCTACGGGCACAAATGAGGCACTTATATACCTAACCTCACCACCGACCATAAACTTTTTGTCTTTCCACGAAACAGAAGAAATATTGGAAAAACCAAATTGAGAAGTGCCGTTCAACTTAATTAAATTATCCAAACCCTTGGGATAATCTTCTTCAAATACTTGTTCCGACTCCAAATTGTTGGTATAAAGCGAAGCCCCTGTTTCTGTCTCCAAAAATAGCTTTTTGAACAATTTTACTTTTATAGATGGTGATAAAGTAATGCCCTCTATCGGTTTGCCGTACAATGGTTTTCTAGAGACAGAATTGATATTATCTTTTACTTTCACAAAATTGAGAACAAAATTAGAACTCGATATTTTTCCGACACCAATTCTAAAAGCCATCATTTTTTGACCATAGGCTCCTTGAAAATCTAATGCTTCATTTGGCTCTATAGCTATTTGAGAAGTGCCGTAACTTGCCGAAAGTATAAACGCTCCGGGGTTCATTTCAAATCCGACACCGAAAAGTCTTGTATCTCCGGTGGTCAGCTTAGAATATCTAGGCGTTTGTGTTCCTATAAATGCTTGCATAAATTTATATCTAGGATTTATGCTTATGTTATTTTTAGGATTCCTGATATAATCTATTATGTTTTCGTCAAAATATTTAGGATAAGTAAATAACACTTTTCTATTGGTTATATTTATACTTATCGGTATCGTCAAATACTTTCCAAAGCTCAACGACGCAGAGGCATTCACTCTGAAAATACCGGAAGGATACTGAGGTCTGAAATCACCATAATTAATTGCTTGATGAGAATAATAATCATAATGAATGCCCAGACTGCCTTTGTACTTTATAAAGGAACTCTTCTTCTCCTCCTTATCATCATCTTTACTCTGACCAAAAGCCAAAGTTGAAAATAACAGGATAAACGTCAATAAAGAAACAAACTTTTTCACACTACTACGGTTTTGATGTTATTATAAAAAACATGATCCATTCGCCACATCTCAACCAAAAAAAACGGACTTAAAAAACAGGGTTATTCTACATTTTTAGGGTTAAAAAAATATATAGGGTTACCCGCGACAGTGGCTAAGGTAATAATCTATATTTGAAAATAAAAAAAATACCGGAACAAAATTAATTTATTTATCAAGGTTCTAAATTTAAACAATGACTCGAAATTATAACAAAACAAAACCGGCACAAACACAGTAAAAACAAAATCAATATATTACATACAAAATTTTATTCTGAAAGACATTTTAGGTTTTTTTTTCATAATCTTAAATCATCACCTACAGCCGAGCAAAATCAAATAAAAAACCGAAACAATTGATAATAAAGCTATTAAAAAAAACAGCAACAACACTTCATACACAATTTATATGAATTATAAATTACATGCAAAACCACCGAGTAATTATTTTTTTTCAGTATATTTACACTTGTAAGTTATCTTATGGCATATAACCTTTATTTTAAAACCCTAAAAATACAAGAAAATGAAAAAGTTTCACATTTTTATCTTATTGATGATTTTAAGTTTTTATTCATTATCTGCTCAAAATGAATTTATCACAAAGTGGACAGTAGGAGGCTTCCTACCTTCAGATAGAACAATTGTTATCCCTATTAATCCGGACTACACCTATGATTACAACATTGATTGGGGAGACGGAAACACAAACATGCACGTTACCGGAAATGCACCGCATACTTTCTCTTCCGGAGGAACCTACACCGTAAAAATTACCGGTAATTTCCCCGCAATACATTTTAAGAGCATTGCCCCCAACGACAGATTAAAGATAACAGTAGTAACACATTGGGGCATACAGAACTGGAAGACTATGAAAGAAGCATTCTACGATTGTGATAATTTAGTAGTTGCGGCAGATGATGTCCCTGATTTATCGGATGTTACAGATATGAGCTATATGTTCTATGATGCCGTCAATTTTAATGCCAAACTCAATCCTTGGAACGTATCAAATGTTACTAACATGGACTATATGTTCTACAATACTCAACAATTTAATTGTAGAATTGAAAATTGGGATGTATCAAACGTTACCAGTATGAATCATATGTTTGAATTAAAAACAATACCAATGAATACTTACGATGACATACTAATCAATTGGAGTTCACTCAATCTCAAGCCTAATGTTAATTTCCATGCAGGTAATAGTACGTATTGTGATGGTGCAGCAGCCAGGCAAAGTATTATTGATAATTATGATTGGGTAATAACTGATCAGGGGCAGGGGTGTCCACCTCCCCCTTGCACCCATCTTACCAATCCTGTAAATGGAGCTACCAATGTTCCTTCTAATTTTACATTGGAATGGGAAGCAGTGCAAGAAGCTACCGGCTATAAGATATCTGCATACGACCAGATGCAAAATGGTTTTTCAGAAGACGTGGGAAACGTTACCAGCTATTCACCACCTTCCAACACATTCCCTTGTGGGGCTGAGGTTAGTGTATATATAGCCCCGTACAGAGGCACTACTCAAGCTGTAGGATGCATTTCCGAGACGTTTACCATAGAGGAAGTGACTGCTGACGCAGGACAAGATGTATCGATATGTCTCGGAGGTTCTGTCCAGTTGAATGCAACGGGAGGAGCAAGCTATAGTTGGTCACCAACCACAGGACTAAGCAATCCTAATATCAGCAATCCGGTTGCATCTCCCGATGGTACAACAACCTACACGGTTACGGTAAATTCTGCCGGTGGGCAATGCGAAGATTCTGACCAAGTAGTGGTTACAGTCAATTCGCTGCCTTTTCCCAATGCTTCTGCAACTAATGAAACCGCATATAATGCTAACGACGGCACAGCAACCTGTAATCCTACGGGTGGTACGCCGCCTTATTCTTACTATTGGAGTAATGGCAAACACACACAATCAATAAATAATCTAGCTCCGGGAGAATACACTGTTACAGTATCTCATGATTCAGATTGTATTGCAGAAGAAACTGTAACAGTAAATGAATTTGGTTGCCCCGGCTTAGATATAGTTATGACTCAAACCGATGTTTCATGTTTTGGAAGATGTGACGGTTCTCTTAGGGTTTCAGGTGTAACCAACGGAGTGCCTCCATTCTCATATTCTTGGAGTGTCCAAGGACAAAACACACAACAAATCAGCGGACTATGCGCCGGGACTTATAGTGTGACTATCACAGATGATAACAATTGCAGTATCTCTAAATCTTACACTGTCACAGAGCCGACTAAAATTGTGATCAATGCTTCTGCAACAGATGAAACGGCTAATAATGCTAATGACGGTACGGCAACCTGTAATCCTACAGGCGGTACGCCGCCTTATTCTTACCATTGGAGTAATGGGGCGACGACACAGTCTGTTAGCAATCTTGCCCCCGGAAATTATCTGGTTACGGTAAGAGATGCTAACAATTGCGGTTCCGAAACGCATGTAACCGTAGAGGCTTTTAGTTGTCCAAATTTGAGTATTGTCATTTCCCAAACAGATGTTTCTTGTAATGGAGATTGTAGTGGTTCGCTTAGTGTTTCTGCTGTCCAAAACGGAGTTTCTCCATTCTCGTATTCTTGGAGCAATGGAACATCGACCCAGAGTATTACCGACTTATGCATAGGAACGTATAAAGTAACTGTCACAGATAGTAAAAATTGTACGATTAACGGCTCATATACCATCACAGAGCCGGCAGCAATTATGGTCAATGCTTCGGCTACCGGCGAAACGGCTAATAACGCTAATGACGGGACAGCATTTTGCGATCCTACAGGTGGTACGCCGCCTTATTCTTTCAAGTGGAGCAACGGTGCTACAACAGGCACTATCAACAATCTCGCTCCCGGAGAATATACTATTACTATCACGGATGCCAATGGTTGTAATGCCTCAGAGACAGTAGCGGTGAGCACTTATGATTGTCCCGGATTAGCGATAAACTTTTCTCATTCTGATATTTCTTGCAACGGAGAATGTACAGGTGTGATAAAGGTTTTAAGTGTAACTAACGGTGTAGAGCCATTTACATACGCTTGGAGCAATGGGGCAAACACACAGCAGATCGACGACCTATGCGCAGGTACTTATAGCGTAACCGTCACAGATGATACCGGATGTAGTGCCACAGGCTCTCAAACAATTACTGAACCTGCAAAACTTGTCATCAATGCTTCTGCCACTGATGAAACCGGACATAATGCTAATGACGGCACGGCAACCTGTAATCCTACAGGTGGTACACCGCCTTATTCTTTCAAATGGAGCAATGGTAAAAATGAAAGAACAATCAACAACCTTTCCCCGGGAGATTATACGGTTACGGTAACATATAATAATTCCGGTTGTGGAGATGAACAAACGGTAACTGTCAAAGCTTTTGAATGTCCTGACAATTTGGAAATAGTTATTGAAGAGCATGATGTTTCTTGTAATGGTGTTTGCGATGGTTCACTCAATATTTTGAATGTAAAAAATGGTGTAGCGCCATTCACATACGCTTGGAGCAATCAGGGAAGCACACAAGCCATAAAAAATCTGTGTGGAGGAACCTATAGCGTAACAGTTGTTGATGATAAAAACTGTACAGTTTCCGGTTCTTATACTATAACAGAGCCGGCAGCACTTGTAGCCAATGCTTCTGCTACTGACGAGACCGCTAACAATGCAAACGATGGTACGGCGACTTGCAAACCTACAGGAGGAACCCCTCCTTATTCGTACGCTTGGAGCAACGGCAAGAGCACTCAAAGCATTAGTAATTTGGAACCCAATAGCTATACTGTTACTGTAACAGATGCTAACGATTGTGAATCAATAGAGTCTGTTAGTGTTGCAAAATTCGGTTGCGATGAGCTTTCAATAAAGGCTGATATTGTCAACAATTCATGTTTTGGTGATTGTTTAGGCAGTATAAAGATCACCGGCGTTACGGGAGGCGTAGAACCTTTCTCTTACTTATGGTCTGATGGAAGTACCGCAAATAATTTATCTAAGCTTTGTGAGGGCACTTATAAAGTGACTGTAACTGATGGTGATAATTGCCATATCTATGGAAGTTTCAATATAGCCACTCCCGACGAATTATTGGTTAGTGTAAATAGTACTGATGAAACAGCAAATGATGCTGATGATGGTACGGCCATAGCCAATGCATCAGGAGGGACTCCACCATATTCATATATTTGGAGTAATCAAAGTACGGCAAGAGCCATAAAAGACCTAAGTCCGGGAAGCTATACAGTAACCGTAACCGATGCAAACGATTGTGTAGCCACAGATTCCTTTGTGATAACTGAATATACTTGCCCGGAAATGGCTATCAGCAGTCAAATAAAACCCGCCGGTTGCTTTGGAGAGTGTAACGGCAGCATTGAAATAAAACCTTCAGGTGGCGCTACCCCATATACATACTCTTGGAGTAATGGAGCAAATACAAATATAGCTGAGGGACTATGTGCAGGCAAATACAGCGTTACTGTAACTGACGGTAATAATTGTAGTATAGAAGAGAGCTTTGTTATTGAGCAACTTGATGAAATGATCATAACAGTAGAGAATATTGTACACGTTAACAATGGACAATTAGGCTCAATAAATATTAGTACTAATGGCAACTTCATCTATCAATGGACAGGAGACAACGGTTTTTCATCAAATGAAGAAGATATTGATAATCTTGAGGTAGGATGTTATTCTCTACTATTGATCGATTCACTGACGGACTGTACCGCGGACACTACAATTTGTATTAAGGATATCAGCTCAACAGAAGATATCTATCAAATAAAAGTTAGTGCATATCCTAATCCTGCAGATAAATTGTTGATTTTTGAATGTGAAAATGCAAAAAACACTATTGAGAAAATCACAATAATGAATTTGAACGGTAAAAAGATAGTGAGAGATATAAATCAATTAACAAGCAATAAATTTTCAATTGACATCTCTGATGTTAAGCCGGGTATTTACATTGCTACGCTAATCGTTGACAAGCAAGAAATCCATAAACGATTAACAATTATTCATTAATTGAATATTGCTAATTTGATCACAAGATAGTGTTTAATATCCATTGATTAATTAAAAACAGGCTGTCCTACACTTTGGGGCAGCCTGTTTTTTTTGTATAACATCCTCAAAGATTTTTTATAATCAAATTTATAATAACTTAGGATTTAAGATTTGATTGAATTCACGAACGGTTCCTTACCTGCAAAAACGATAGCTGTTTTTATTATATTTTCCTCTGATATTCCCATTTCTACTAATTCCCTATAATATTGGTTTTTATTGATTTGATTTTCCGCTTTCTCTAACTCTTTATTTATCCTGTTGTGGAATTTTTCGTCGGATTCGTTTTTTCCCCGTTTTTCGATGCGCTTTATCTCAATTACCACGCCATTGTTTCCTTTTATTTTTTTAGGGATTAGCATAATATCGTATCTACCGTCCCCACTTTCGCGGTTAGATTTTAGGATATAGTCATCACCTTTTATCGCTAATAATCCAAGCAAATAGGCATGAAAAACGTATTCATTAGTTTTGGCAGTGTCGTAATAGCTAAATGTATCACCCATGACTTCTCTAAACGCTCTTTCAAAGGTTGTTAAATCATTACTAACAAGAGAATTAGCCATTTTCTCTAATAACTCATACTGTACCCTTATATCTATTTTAAACCAGTCTATTATTGTACGTTTAAAAACCGTTTTTACTTCATAATTA
>PDWI01003072.1_pt1 | contig 24109 bp, 21 predicted proteins | sample 1430891 | NCBI WGS metagenome assembly PDWI01 (sample SAMN01162508, study PRJNA174530) | Oral metagenome, whole genome shotgun sequencing project. | biome: Marine environment; feature: Marine mammal; material: Swab sample of the gingival sulcus; isolation source: swab sample of gingival sulcus... | reverse complement strand
CCCATTTTATCAATGTTATGACGGATAATTTGACGAAGTCCGTCTTCATTGACTTTTCCCTGTTTATCAAAAGGAATAATTAATGCACTGATTAGTCCTTTTATTTCTCTGTTTGACATTGTTTTCTCCAAATTAATGTGAATTTATTGGTAAAAATATTTTACTTTATAGCGTTTACGAACTGTTCTGTAATCCATTTTGGTCTTGTGATTGCTGAACCGACAACTACGGTATAAACACCGATGTCTAATACGCGTTTAACTTTTTCAGGGGTGTTAATATTGCCCTCAGCAATGATTGGATGTTTTAGAGTTTTGACGGCTTTTCTAATCATTGCAAAATCATTATCTTCGATTTTCATACCCTTGCTTTCAGGGGTATAACCGACCAATGTTGTACCGATAAAGTCACAACCTAAATCATCAGCAATTTGCATTTCATTGAAAGTCGCACAGTCTGCCATCAATAAGACATCAGGGTATTTTTCCCTAATTTCAGCGATAAATTCAGCCATTGTCTGACCATTAGGGCGTAATCCGTCCCGTGCATCAAAAGCGATAATTTCTGGATGAACTTGCATTAATTCATCGACTTCCTTCATGCTCGCCGTGATAAAAACTTCGCTATCGGAATAATGTCGTTTGACAATACCGATAATCGGTAAATTAACATTGTTACGAATTTCAGTAATATCTTCTGGGGAATTTGAACGAATACCAACGGCACCGCCTTGGTAAGCAGCTAATGCCATTCGCCCCATAATAAATGATGAATGAAGAGGTTCTTCGGGTAAGGCTTGGCAAGAAACGATTAAGCCGCCTTTTAATTTTTGTATTTTTTCTGGAAGTTTCATTTTATTCTCAAATAATTTTTTAATAATTTATTGATTAGGGGTTCCTAAAATGATTTGGTTTAAGTATAATAGGTTCTGAAATTAATTTCAACATTTTTTTTTGAATAGAAATAAATTTCAAATTTATCTATCTTAAACAATAGGAGTATCTAATGAAATCTGCAAAAATTTTCTATCAATCATTATTGGCTGTTGCTGTAACTTCGGCAATGAGTATGGCATATGCGTATCCTAACTTACCTGATGAAGTAGCTGGTTCTGGCACGGGTGCCTTAGTTGGTGATACACTTTATGTTGGCTTGGGTTCAAAATCTGATCTTTTCTATGGTTTAAACCTAAAAGACAAAGAGGCGAAATGGGAAAAATTACCAGCCTTCCCTGGTGGTGCGAGAAACCAAGCGGTTGCCGCAGGTGTCGATGGTAAATTATACGTTTTTGGTGGCTTCCACAATACCGATGTGGCTGATAACCAAACCGCAAAAGATGCTTATGCTTACGATACTAAAACCAAAGAATGGAAAAAATTAACCACTCGTTCACCATTTGGAACCAGTGCAGGTACCAGTGCGGTAGCTTACAATGGAAAAATTTATTTCTTGGGTGGCGTCAATGAAAATATTTGGGATGGATTATTCCAAGATGCCAAAGCAGCTGGTGATAACAAGGGCAAAGTGTTTGATAAGTATTTCGCAATGTCAGCTGAGGATTTCTTCTTCAACCCAATTGTATCAAGCTATGATCCAGCCACTAATCACTGGGCGAATTTAGGTTATTTCCCTTATGGCGGACGTGCAGGGGCTGCATTATCCATTAAAGACGACAAAATGCTGGTTGTAAACGGTGAGTTAAAAGCAGGACTTCGTACGCCAACAACTGAGTTAGGTACTATTGGTAAAACAGGTATTGAGTGGAAAAAATTAGCGGATTTACCTGCACCAGAAGGCGATGCACAACAAGAAGGTATCGCAGCAGCAATGGGTGGATATTCTAACGGTACTTATATTGTTACAGGTGGTGCTAACTTCCCAGGTGTGCGTGCCAATTACGCTAAGGGTGTTTTTGACCACCGTAAAGCAAAAGCTGCCAAAACCTTCCGTGCAGAAATTTATGCCTTTGATGCCAAAGCTGGCACTTGGTCAATCGCAGGTAAATTACCACAAGGTGTGGCTGGTGGTGTAGCGGTTTCTTATGACAATAAAGTCATTATCACAGGTGGCCAAACTGAAGGTAGAAAACCTGTCACAAAAGTACAAGTAATGACTTACAAAGACGGTAAAGTAACGGTTGAATAATACAAAGTTACATGACTAAAAAATTAAAACCTGCAACAAGTTCTCTTGTTGCAGGTTTTTTTATGACTATAGTGGAATAGCTTAATTCTTGATACTATAGTTGGGTAATAGTGATTTCAACCATTGTGTGTGGCTTGAGATACGATAGGGCGTTACGAATAATATTTTCAAAGGTACCATATAGCTGTTCTTTATTACTAAATAAACAGTGTGATAAGCTATCGGTATTTAGCACATTTGTTTTATGCTTTCCTTGATACTCGATACTCGTAATTGGCACCTTAAAAAATTAGATGATTAATAGGTTGCAATACTTATCCATTTGACAATAAAAACTGCAATAAGCTTTGTCATTGTAGGCTGTTAGTGACCTTACCTATTCAACTTCATTTAATGTTTCAATTTCTTGTAAACTATCGTACCAGGCATTGATTATGGCATTAACAACGGTTGCCAAAGGAATAGCAAAAAATACGCCCCAAAATCCCCATAATCCGCCGAATAATAAGACGGCAACGATGATGGCGACAGGGTGGATGCTGACAGCCTCAGAAAAAATCAGCGGAACAAGTACGTTACCGTCTAAAATCTGAATAACTAGATACGTGCCCATTAAGAAGTAAAAATGCGAACCTAATCCCCACTGCACAAAAGCAACAGCAATAATAGGGAAGGTCACAGCAGCAGCACCGATATAAGGAATCAGCACCGATAGCCCTACCATAAAGGAGAGCAACATAGCATAATCAAGCCCAAATAAAATAAAGGCAATGTAGGAAGCAAACCAGACAACAAGAATTTCAATAAACTTACCACGAATGTAGTTGCCGATTTGTATATCAACATCTTCCCAAACAGATTTTAAGAATGGATTTTCAACAGGTAATAAACGCCCCAAATAATTAAGAATGGTTTGTTTATCTTTCAGCATAAAATAAACCATGACAGGTACTAAAATAAGATAAATCAATATACCAACGGTTTTAACTAATGGTGCAATTACACCACCAGAGACAATATTTTTAGCAAATACCGATAGCTCCTTATTAATGTTGCTAACAACATCTAGGGCTTGTTCTTTACTAATGATATTAGGGTAATTTTCAGGTAGTTTGAGGATTAATTCTTGCCCAGCATTTAAGTATACAGGGATATTTGCCGCTGCTTGTTTGCCTTGTCGACCAATTTCAGGTACAGCCCACACTAAAATACCGATAACGAAAAAAACAAAGAGTAAAAAAACAATATTTACAGTAAAAAAACGAGAAACCCAACCTATTTTCGTGAGTCTAGACACAATGCCTTCTAATAAATAAGCAATGACAACCGCCGCAAAAAAAGGAGCTAAAATCGTGCCTGTGTAAATAACTAGCAACATAATTAGTACAATGAAAAAAATCATTGAGGTAAATTGCTGGTTAAGGAAAAAGCGTTTGATTGGGTCTAAAAATGAATTCATTATATTATCCTAAACATAAAAATAGGGTGTACAGTTAAGATGAAACTGTACACCCTGCTTGTATTAGCTATTTGTTTTATTACTATCGGTATTTTCTGTATTGGTAACTATAGTAATATTATTAACCTCAGTTTCAGTATTGTCACTTTCAGGTAATCCCGCTGTTGCAGGAGCTGCTAGTAATACTTCACCAGAAACAGGTTCGCTATTATCGGTATAAATTAAACCAACTGAACCTTTGTAGGCTTGTAAAGCATTATTACTTTCACCTAGGGCTTCATAAATCTTACCTAATAGAGCAAGTGCTTCTGGTAAAGGCTGTGCTTTAATAGAGGCTGTTGCATATTCCTTAGCCACCTCAAATTGCTCAGATTCAAAAGCAAATTTTGCAGCACCATAATTCAAATAAGGATTTTCTGGCTGGAATTTTAACCATTGTTTCACTTTTTTCAATCGCTGTGTGCTTGATCCTGTTTCTAATTGAGTATAAGCGTGAATTAACGGCTCTGAATAGCTTTTACGAATTTGTTTACTGAGTAATCTTTCAGCTTTTTCCTCTTGTTTGTGGTGAATTAATCCGCTCACATAATTCAAGAATAGATTATCATCTTGTTTACAATCTTTTGATAATTCAGACCAAACAGTTTCAACATTATCAAGCGTACTATTCTCGGCAATAAATAAAGCTTTGGCAACCTCTATCTGACGAGTTTTATATTTTTCCTTATCGGTAAATTGTTTTTTCAAATCTTTTAACAATTCCCAAGTTTGTTGATAATTTCCTTGTGCTTCATAAATTTCACTTTCAACTTTTTGTAATTGTGGGTTTTGCCCATATAAAGTCTTATGGGGTTTGATTGCCGAAAGTGCTTTTTGTGGGTCATTGGCATCGAGGTGAAGACGTGCCTCAGCCAGTGCTGAAGTCAGTGTGTCAGCACCTTCTACCGATAACTGTCTTGCTTCTAGCAAATAGGCATCACGACGATGTTCTGCCCCTTGGTTTTGTGCAGCTTGTGCTGCAGTTGATAGAAATAGGCTTGGGTCACCTTTAGCCTTTTGAGTTAGTTTTGCACCTTTTATAAGTGATTTTTCAGCTTTTTTCCACTGACCTTTACCCATCGCTAACATGCCTTTTTGTAGTAATTGACCAGCACCAACTTCACGACGCTTTTTGCCAAAACGTGAGAAAGTTTTTGGTAAACGGATAACAGACCAAAGTACATTGAGTGCAATAACCAACACTGGGATAGCAATAGCTAAGGCAATAATGAAATACCATAATGGCATTTGGAAATCGCCACTTGCTAGACTGATAGTCACGCTACCAGTAGTGTCGTGTAACATTGTCCCACCGATAGTCAGTAGGGCGATAATAACTAATAAGATAATTGCTTGTCGCATAATTTAATCCTCCTTACTGGACTTGTGTTGCTTGAAACTGTTTAGCTAAACCTGATAAATCAGGTAGGACAGTTTCTAATTGACTTTGTGATAATGCTGTCAACTTACTATTAATGGTTTTTGCTGTTTCATCGTTAGCGAAGTATTTGCCTAAGCCTTCTTTTACTGATTGAAGACTTTGTGAAAGTAAGACTTTGTTGTGCGAACGAATGGCTAATTCAGCAGTTTTAATATCGGCTTGCATTAAACGTTTTTCAATCAAAATGGTTTCTGATGAAATATCAATTTTACTTGGGTCTTTTGGTGTGTATTTAACACCACTAGCAATCACTGAACCAATTTTAGCAAATATGCTATCATCTTTAGTTTCTGCTTTAGCTTTTTCATCTGTTTGGGCAGGTTTATTTGTTTTAACGACTAATTGTGGAATTGCTTTGCTGATAGCCTTTAAGTCAGCGATTAACGCATCATTATCAACAACTTTTACGCCTGATAATTGAATGAGTTTTTCACGAACGGCATCAACCATTTTATCAGCTTGCCCATCATTAGCGGCGAGTAATTTGTCTTCTGCCATTTTGAGTAGTCCAGTCGCTGCGACCACATCGCCTTCGTTTTGGATTTTGTAATTTGCCATACGTAGCAAATAAGCGACTTCTTGGCGTTGCATACCTGCAGCTTCTGATGCTTTTTTGGCTGCACTAACTTCACTTAGGTTTTTAGATAGACCTTCTTGTCCTAATTCGATATCTTTAACTTTTGCCAATAAGCTATCAACTGCACCCATACGAGATTTTAGTGCAGCATCAATATCAGTAGCCACTGATTTTGAGAAGCCTTTTTGCATTTGTTCTACTTTGCTAACGCGTTCGTTAAAACGTTCTTCGGCAGCTTTGACTGTTGCTAATTGTTTTTTCAGATCAGTCGTATCGGTAGATTTTTCCAAACCACTAACTTTGTCAGTCAACCCAGCTAGCTGTGTTTGTATTTCACTGCTATTACCCATATTGGCTTTTAGTGTACGTAGCTCATTGAACGAATATGCACCTAAGCCTGTACCAGCAACCCCTAACAATAAAGCGAGTGCAGTACCTAAACCGCCTTTTTTCTTAGGTTCTTCAACTCGTGTTGGTTTGGCTGGGGTTGGTTTTGTTTGAGGTGGTGTTTTTTCAACCTTTTGCTCAGAGGCTTTTTCTTTATTTTGAATATTGGATTTTGGTTGAGGTTTTGTTTGGTCTTTGGTTTCAGGTTTTTTTTCTTCTGTGGCTGTTGCTTTTTCGGCAGCTTTTTTTATCTGGGTATCTACTTTTTCGAGTTTCTCGGTTGTTTCAGCTTTCTTGTCAGTAGTTTTTGCTACCAGATTATCTGTTTTATTTGCTACTGTGTCTTTGTTTTCAGTTAGCGATTTGTCGATGCTAGTAGCGACTTTTTTTTCTATCTTTTTTGCTGCGTTATTTTTTGGGGTCTGCTTTCTTCTATTACTCATTTGCTTAATCCTCTAAACATTGATTGAACTCTTTTTGGTTGTTATGCCATTCGCGTATTTTATCATATAATGCACGCTGATTGGCACTATTAACCACAATTACTTGGGTAAATCCGGTTTTTTCTGCATAATCGGCGATGCGTTGGCTGAGTGCAAAAGCAGGGAAATGCCAAAAGTCAGGGGCAACCCCTTGTTTTAACTGATTTGTTACCGCATCAACAATCGCACAACTGGTCAGGATAACCGAATTAATCGCATTAGTATGAATAAATTTTATCATAACTTGTGATGTAACGTCACATTTATCACGTTGATAAGTGACAATCCTTGAAATTTTTTTGCCCTGTTTTTTGAGTGTTTTTTCTAGTAATTTCCGTCCAGTTTGTCCGCTAATCAATGCTAAATGATTAAAATCCAGAGATTGGAAGTCACTATCGGTTAGTAGATTCTCACTATTAAATGGTGGCTTGGCAACAATAGTTGGTGAAATACCGATAGCTGATAAAGTGTCTGCAGTTTTGTTACCGATAGCGATATGGATTTTATCACTTAATTTATTGGTTAATTGATCACTTGAAATTTGTGAATATAATGACGTTACCGCATATTGACTAACATAAAATAAAGCGTCAGCCGATAGTATAGTATCTATTTGTGTATCGGTCAGTGGAATAGGGGAGATTGACAACATCGGTAGTCCATAAATGCTCACCGATGCGGATAATTTTTCCATCGGTAAAGCATTAGGGCGTGGCGACCAGACCGATAGCTTACTCATTCTATTGCCTTCAGTGCTTTTTAATTACCTAATTTATCTAAGATGGCTTTTGCCCCTTGGACGAGTAAGTCATCGGCGGCTGAAATACCGATAGCTTGTGCTTGGCTAATATGCCCACTTTTTTCTGTATATAACATGACACTGCCATCGGGTTCACCAATTAATGCACGCAAATGTAGTTGTTCGCCATCCAGTGTGGCATAAGCGGCTATCGGTGTTTGACAACTACCATTTAAGCGTTCATTAACACCGCGTTCTGCGGCAGCACGGTAGGAGTTATCGGTATCCGACAGTGGTTTTAATAAGGTTTTAGTCAACTCATCATTGCTACGACATTCGATACCGAGTGAACCCTGTGCAATCGCAGGCAAACAAATTTCATCAGAAATTACTGAAGCGATACGGTCAGACATTTCCAATCGTGCTAACCCTGATACGGCTAAAATAATTGCATCATATTCACCTGCATCAAGTTTTGCCAAACGAGTATTGACATTGCCACGCAAGTTTTTGAATTGTAAATGCGGATAATGTTTTTGTAATTGGCACACGCGACGCAAACTACACGTACCGATAATGGCATTTTCAGGCAGTTCGTCAAGCGTTTGATAATGATTAGAAACAAAGGCATCAAATGGATTATGACGTGCCATAATACAGGCAATTTCTAAACCCTCTGGAAATACTACACCGACATCTTTCATTGAATGCACAGCAATATCAGCACGATTTTCTAGCATTGCATTTTCTAATTCTTTGACGAATAAGCCCTTACCCCCAATTTTCGCCAGTGGGCTATCGAGTAATTTATCGCCTTTGGTTTTCATACCAATAATTTCAACGGATAAATTATCGTGGTAACGCAGTAATTCATCACGCACAAATTCGGCCTGCCACATTGCCAGTGGACTATTTCGGGTTGCAATTCTTAGGGTATGTTTCATTGTTATTTTATCTTATTTTAGTTGCTGATAAGCATAGCATTAAAGCGAAAATAAATAAACCGATAACCGATAATTTAAGGCGTTTTTAATTCGATAGAATACCTAATCGCTTAGCAATGGCTAAAATTGGTTCAGGTTGACTCATGGTGTAAAAGTGTAGGCTAGGTGCATTGAATTCAATTAATTGTTGACAAAGTTGAGTGACCACATCAGTGGTAAAACTCTCCAAACTCGCTGGGTCATTTTGATAGCTGATTAAGCGCTTTTGTATCCAGCGTGGTACATCGGCACCACATTCATCGGCGAATTTAATCAATTTTTTAGCATTGGTTATTGGCATAATGCCTGGAATTATCGGTAGCTGACAGCCTTGTTTTTCTAGTTCATTGACTAATTGCAAATAACTATTGGGATTGTAAAAAAATTGTGTGATAGCAGCGTCTGCTCCATTGTCTGCTTTTGCTTTTAAGACATCAATGTCAGCTTGGGCAGATTTGGCTAATGGGTGAATTTCAGGGTAGGCTGCCACATAAATTTTTTGTTTAGGATAATGCTGGCGGGTATATTTGACCAAGGCTGCTGCATCAGGTAAAAAGTCTGTCTGTGTTGGCTGGGCAACCTCATCACCACGTAGGGCAACAATGCCATTGATGCCCAGATTGTGATAATGATTGAGCAATGACTGCATGGTTTTTTTATCCGTATCAACAGTAACAAGATGTGGATAAAAGATATCGTTTGGATAATATTTGATTAAAGTTTCTATACAGCCAATAGTGCGTTGTCTGTGACTACCGATAGCCCCATAAGTAATAGAAGAAAATTCAGGGCTAAGTACCGATAACTTTTTATAAATAGCCAATAGATGCTGCATTCTAGCCTGTGTTTTCGGCGGAAAAAATTCAAAGCTAATCGGTATTGTCATCTATGTATTACCCTAGTTTATTCATTAGGCTTAATTATAGCAAAAGCTAGGGTAAATAAAATAGAAAATGCGTTGCTTAAATCATTTAAGCAACGCATTTGGGTTAAAAGTTAATGATTAATTAATGAATGTGTACTTCACCTGTGTCACCTGGTTTACGCTTAGGAACACGGATATCTTCAACCATTGCTTGAATTTCAGCAGGAGCATCGCCTGTCATTTTATTGACAGCAAATGCAGTGGCAAAGTTAAGTAACATACCAATTAAACCAATACCTTCTGGGCTAATACCAAATAAATAGTATTCACTACTGACCCAACCAGTTTTAAATGCAACGATATAACTGAGTGTAAAGGTAATACCAACAATCATACCGCTAATGGCACCCGCACGGTTCATTTTCTTATGGAAGACGCCTAGCGTAATGGCTGGGAAGAAGCTTGATGAAGCCAATCCAAATGCCAAGGCAACCAATGCCGCAACATATCCAGGTGGGTTTAATCCAAAGTATCCAGCAACACCGATAGCAAAGGCAGCCGCTAGTCTAGCAGATAATAATTCACCACGTTCACTGATGTCAGGCTTTAATGTCTTTTTCAACAGATCGTGTGAAACGGCTGTTGAGATAACAAGTAATAAACCCGCAGCAGTTGACAAGGCAGCCGCCATTGCACCTGCGGCAAGTAAAGCGATAACCCAGTTAGGTAGCTTAGCGATTTCAGGGTTAGCAAGTACCATAATATCTCTATCAACGAATAATTCGTTAGCAAATGGTTGTTTGTTTGCATCAAACTCTCCTTTGCTTGGGTTGGTGACTAATCTTTGACCATATTTGCCACGTGCTTTTGGATCTGTATTTTCACCAGCAAAGGTTGGTTTTTTCGCTGATAATGAGTTGCCAGCAGCATATTGCACTTTGCCGTCGCCATTGTGGTCATACCAAGAAATCAAACCTGAGTTTTCCCAGTTCTTAAACCATTTTGGCATATCAGTATAAGCAGTACCCGTGTTGTCTTTGGTATTTACTGTTTCGATAATGTTGTAACGACCGAAAGCCCCCAAAGCACTCGCAGAGGTATATAAAATAACGATAAAGAATAATGCCCACGCCGCTGAGGTTCTGGCTTCTTTCACTTTTGGTACAGTGAAGAATCTAACGATAACGTGAGGAAGGCCCGCAGTACCACACATAAGCACCGCTGCGATAGCAAAGACATCTAATCTAAATCGACTACCCTGAGTAAATTCATTAAAACCGAGTTCGACTAGGGATTTATCTAATGCCTGTAACATGTAGGTGTCAGTGCCCGCCAAGGTGCTACCTACACCAACAGGTGGTAGGAAATGTCCTGTTAATTGAATAGATAGGAAAATAGCAGGAACAGTATAGGCAAAAATCATAATACAATACTGTGCGACCTGGGTATAAGTAATGCCTTTCATACCGCCAAAGACAGCATAAGTAAAGACAATTAACATACCGATAAAGATACCTGTTTCAATTTCTACTTGTAAGAAACGAGAGAAAACAATACCTACACCACGCATCTGACCGATAACGTAAGTAAATGAGACGACAATCAGACAGACGACGGCAACGACTCGAGCAAAATCAGAATAGTATCTATCGCCGATAAATTCAGGTACAGTAAATCGTCCAAATTTACGTAGGTAAGGGGCGATAAGCAGTGCCAGTAGCACAAAGCCACCAGTCCAGCCCATTAAAAACATTGAGCCATCACGCCCTAAGAAAGATAGCATACCAGCCATCGAAATAAAAGAAGCAGCTGACATCCAATCAGCCCCCGTTGCCATACCGTTAGCTATCGGTGGTACACCACCACCTGCAACGTAAAATTCTTTGGTTGAACCCGCACGTGACCAAACAGCAATACTGATGTATAAAACGAAAGAAAGTCCAACAAATAAATAGGTTAAAGTTTGTAATTCCATTGTTGTTCTCCTTACTCTTCTACATCAAATTTTTTATCTAACTGATTCATTTTGTATGAATAAAAAATGATTAGTAAGACAAAAATCCAGAATGAACCTTGTTCGGCGAAGAAAAATCCTAACGGATAACCGCCAATGTGGATATTGTCTAATAAATCAACAAAGATAATTCCTGCCCCAAATGATACGACAAACCAAACAATTAATAACTGTATGATGAGCCGAATATTAGCTTTCCAATAAGCATTGTTATTGTTATTCTCCATAGCTACCCCTTTTGAAAGTTTTATAAATTAATAGTTAATATTAGATATAACTAATACTTGTAATATCTAATTTTTATAGCTTATATTCAAAATAGAAAAAACACAAGCAAATATATTACTTTTTATTAGTGTAGATAGATAATTTTTTGATGTCTATGTGATTTAGCTAAGATATTTTTAATATTTCAAATCATAACTATTTACTGAAGTAGTTGAGAAATCTTGATTATAACAATATAGGCTATCGGTGTTTTAGAAAGTCCTCAAGCGTCATATAGTAAGCTATCGGTATTGATAGGTAAAATCATCCTAATATTATCAATAAAATTAGGATGATTTTTTAAGATTGATAATTTTTAATGAGTAACGGCTACTGGCAAACCGCTTTCTTCTTTAACAATCGCTTCAACCGTTGTTTCTGATAATCCCTCTACTTGGAAATCAAGTTTTTTATGGGCGGTCTCTAGAGCATTGTGTAAATTGTCAAATAGCGTTAAGCCATCTTCTTCAAGTGGACTATGAAACTCCATAAATAATGTACCTGCAAAACGTCCAATTTTCAGTGGCTGGTTGATAATTCGTACAGTTTCTTTTGGTGGCACCATTTCAAATAACGCCTCAACGTCTTCTCGTCGCATTCGGATACAACCATGTGATACCCGCATGCCAACCCCATAAGGTTTATTTGTGCCGTGAATAAGGTAGCTTGGAATGCCTAATCGTAATGCCCGAGTGCCTAATGGATTATCAGGACCAGCTGGCACTACGTCGGGTAATGGGTCGCCTTTGGCAAGGTGTTCGGCTTTTATTGAAGCGGGTGGTGTCCACGTTGGGTTGCGCTTTTTCTCTGATACATAAGTTTTTCCACGTGGCGTTTCCCAGTTCTGTCTACCGATACCGACAGGATAGGTAATCACTTTGGGTGCTTCGCCATTTTGTGGTTTCGGGTAGTAATAAATACGCATTTCAGGTAAGTTTAATACCAAACCTTCACGAGGCGTGTCAGGTAAAATATAGCGAGTTGGAATGACAACAGGGGTCTTGTCACCTGGGTACCAAGGATCCACGTCTGGATTTGCCTTGGTGATTTCATTATAACCAACGCTATATTCACGGGCAATATCTAACAGGGTTTCTGATTTTTTTGCATCAATTAAAAATGACTCACCGACGACATTGATATCATCAGGAGGTAACAGGAACTCAGTAGCACGTACTACCGATAGTTGGGTGAATATGATTAATATAGAACAAAGTATTTTATAATTCATGTTTTCATTACTTAATTTCTTCTAGAAAAGGTTATAATACGACAATTATCATTAATCTACAATTTTATAAGGTAACAACTCTATGAATATTGGACAGTATCCTTACACTAGAAAACGCCGAGTACGTCGTACTACTTTTGCACGTGATTTAGTGGCAGAGAACACGCTAACCCCTAAGGATTTAATTCTTCCTGTTTTTATTTTAGAAGGAGAAAATAAAACTGAAAAAGTTACATCAATGCCAAATGTTTTACGTCGTTCAGTTGATTTGTTGGTTGAGTATGTGAAAGAAGCGTATCAATTAGGGATTCCTGCAGTGGCACTGTTTCCCGTGGTTTCACAGGATAAAAAATCAACAATGGCAGAGGAAGCTTATAATGATGATGGTTTAGTCCCACGTGCAGTTCGGGCAATCAAGTTATCGGTGCCAGAGATGGGGGTGATTACTGATGTAGCATTAGATCCTTACACGCTATCAGGTCAGGATGGTATTGTTGATGACAATGGTTATATATTAAATGATGTAACAGTTGATGTATTAGTAAAACAAGCACTTTGTCATGCAAAAGCTGGTGCTGATATTGTTGCACCTTCAGATATGATGGATGGTCGTATTGGTGAAATTCGTCTTGCACTCGAAGAGAATGATTTTCCAAATACGATGATCTTGTCGTATTCAGCAAAATATGCCTCAGCATTTTATGGACCTTTCCGAGATGCGGTTGGTTCTGCAGCAAATTTGGGTAAAGCGGATAAGTTGACTTATCAAATGCATCCTGCCAATAGTGATGAAGCACTACATGAAGTCGCAATGGATATTGATGAAGGGGCAGACTTATTTATGGTCAAACCTGGTATGCCGTATTTAGATGTTATTCGACGGGTGAAAGATGAATTGAAGGTGCCAACCTTTGCTTATCAAGTCAGTGGTGAGTATGCAATGCTAAAAGCGGCAGCACAGAATGGCTGGCTAGATGAAGAAAAAGTCATGCTGGAAAGTCTTATTGCTTTTAAAAGGGCGGGCTGTGATGCGATTTTAACCTATTTTGCAGTGGATGCGGCAAAATTGTTAAATAGTGGTGCATAAGAAGTTGACAGGTAAGGTTGAAAGGAGAAAGTGTATTTTTAATCTAGTTGAGTTGGTGTAAAATACACTGAATTATATAAAATCTATATGGTAATGTTAAATTCTATGCAAAGTAATTATCGCCAATACTTTCTTGCTATAACAGCTTTTGGACTATCAATTGCCGTGTTGCCTGTGCAGGCTGATAGTTTAAAGAGTATTCTAAAGACTGCTTTGGTACGAGATCCCATTTTACTTGAAGCGAAGGCTGATGAAGAAGGATCTTATAATCGTGTTGAACAGGCAAAATCTTTACATTATCCAAAGGTTAGATTGACTGGAAATAGTACGCTAGTAGAAAAGCATAAAAATAAGAGTAGTTATAGCGACTCTGTTATCACACCTGGACTAGAGGTCTCTTTGAACTTATATTCTTTTGGTGCTATTAATGCAGAAGTAGAAAAAAACGAATTTACTAAACAGTATTATGGGCACAAATATCATGAATCTAGGGAAGAACTTGGCTATACCATTGGTGATTTATACCTGACTGCTTATGATGCAAAGCAGTCAATTAAATTACTTAGAAAGAGCTTAAAGCGTCATAAAAGGATCTTAGGCAATATGAAAGTCATCGTAGATTATGATCGTGGTAGACAGTCTGAGTATGTTCAAGCAAAAGCACGTCAGATTTTAGTTGTACAACAGATTAATGATACACAAAGATTATTGGATTCTTCACTAAGTCGTTTGTCTAAATATACAGGTAAAACTATTTCAGAGACATCACTACAAAATCCATTCAAAGGATTAACACGTCATTTGTTAAAGAAACACTATACACTGACAGAAAAGGGGAAAAACCCTACGTTTTTAGCACAGAAAGCACAGTTAGATAGTAAGATTAAAGATGTTGAGGCAGAAAAAGCAAAGCAGTTTCCTAGTGTCGATTTAGTGGGTTATGCGACTCCTGATGACCAGCAAGTTGGCTTGCGTTTTTCTTGGGATGTGTTTAATCGCGCAACAACTTACACAGTAAAAGAAAAGAATAGTTTACAAGCGGCAGCAAAAAGCCGTCTGCAACGGGTACTTCGAGATATTGAAGAAGCTGCTAGACTAGCAATAATTGAGATGAAACGTAGTGAAGTGCAGCTAAAAACACTAAAAGCACATGCTAAAGAAGCACGTAAGGTTGTGGAATTTTATAAATTACAATTTAGTATTGCTAGACGTTCACTGATTGAGGTGCTCAATGCTGAAAAAGAATTAACTGATGTGGAACTAGCACAATCTAACACACAAACCCAGTGGAATAGAGCAGCACTAAGCTATTTGCAATCACAAGGAAAAATTGCTGATTGGGTTGGTTTGTCAAATACTCTCACTGAAGGTGCTGAGAAAAACAAAGTACAATTTGTTGATAATCAATTTGCTAATAAGAAGCCGAATAAGCAATTAGATAAGCAGTTAAATAAGAAAAAAGAAATCACTAAAAAAACCGATAACTTGTTAACGATAGATCATCTTGGTGAATCCAGAAAACCTCTGTCCAATACAGTAAAAACAAATCAAAACAAACAACAAAAAATTACTGCGAAGAGTTTAAAGAAATCAATAACTAAAGTCCGTATGGTTGATAGTGGACAGTTTTCTAAAGAAGGGCAGAAAGCAAAAAAAGTATCATTTGAAAGAACTGTGGAGCGACCAGGTAAATCAGAGGCATATCATTCTTTGATGGAGAAAAGAGGTGATAAGGTTATTCATTTGGCTTCCCCTGAAGAATTAGTATTTCTCGAGAGAACAATCGCAGATAGTGTGTCACTATTACCTAAGAAAGGTAGAGTTAGACCAATATTGAAAAAGTATAAGCTGAGTAAGCCTGCGTCTGATTTAGTTGCTAATAGAATAAAGAAACAAATAACTAAGATGACTAAGCCTATTCAAGCTAAGCCTATTCAAACTAAGCCAGTACAATTCGACGTTTTTCAAGAAGAGCAGATATGGGAAGATGGTGTAGATGGGAATATTATAAAGAGAGATGATAAGCCTAAAACTATCAACTTGCTTGGTGAAGTTGACTCAACAGTGCATTTCAAAGATTAATGCAGTGTGGTTATGGCAAAATTATCGTGATATTTATTTTATATTTTAAGAGTTTATTTGTTTTATGAAGTTAATAATAGAAAGTCTTTCACAGGTGACACAGTTGCTAGGATCGCATTTATCAGTTGCAACGCTGATGTCAAATGTAGGACGTAGTGGTAAACAAGGGGCTTCTTTACAAGTCTTATCAGAATTTCTGCGTAGTGAGGGCTTTGAGAATAAATTATCAAAACGTTCACTGTCAGAAATTCCATTATTAACTGTTCCGCTAGTTGTTATTTTGAAAAATGAAGAAGCCGCAGTAATTACAAAAATAGAAAATAGTGATGATGGGCGGCTTTATACTATTCAGCACGTGGATGGCTTATCAGATACTGTTACTGAAGAAGAGCTTGATGAATTGTATGTCGGCTACTGTTGGTTTATCAAATCTAAAAGTAAAGCTGATGTGCGTTCTGAGTTGCCTGAATATACCTTGCCAAAGAATTGGTTTTTCAAGGTCATTTGGCGTTTTAGACGTTACTATTATCAGGTGGCACTTGCTTCAATTCTTATTAACTTCTTAGCATTGGTCAGTTCGTTATATGTCATGAATGTGTATGACCGCGTTATCCCTAATAAAAACTATGATACTTTATGGGTATTAAGTATAGGGGTCATTATTGCCATTAGTTTTGAGTTTTTAACAAAAATTGTTCGGGGTAAATTAACCGATATTGCAGGAAAAAAAGCCGATTTGATTATTAGTGCAGCATTATTTAGGCGGGTGATGGGGATGAAATTACAGGAACGCCCAGTGTCGTCGGGATCTTATGCAAGTAATTTACGTGATTTTGAGTCAGTGCGTGACTTTATGACTAGTGCGAGTTTGCTAACACTGGTTGATTTGCCGTTCTTATTGCTTTTCCTATTTGTTATTTGGATGGTGGGTGGTTATTTAGTGATTGTGCCAGCGACCATTATTCCTATTGTCATTATTATGGGCTTTTTAGCACAGGCACCGATGGCGAAGTACATCAATGAATCAATGCGTGAATCTTCACAGCGACAAGGCTTATCGGTAGAAGTGATTGATGGTGTAGAGACATTAAAAACCAACAATGCGTATAGTTGGGCTCAAAGTCGTTGGGAAGATTATACGGCAAAATCAGCAGCATCTTCTATGAAAGTTAAAAATATTAGTAATTTTATTGTGTTTTTTGCTGTTTCTATGCAGCAATTAAATACCGTATTTCTAGTGTTATTAGGAACATTCTTAATTCATTCTGAAAATCCAGATAATCGAATTACTATGGGGGCGTTGATTGCCTCAGTTATTTTGTCGGGACGTGCCTTGGGACCACTGGGACAGATTGCTGGTTTGGCAACCCGTTTTCAACAAGCAATGCTTGCCTTTAAGGGAGTTCAGGGGATTATTGATAGAGAAACAGAAAGAGACAGCGATAGGAAGTATGTAACTTTTAATCAGGTTAAAGGGAGTATTTCTTTTGACAATGTTAGCTTTTATTATAATAAAGAAAATGCCCCTGCCTTAAAAGACTTTACTGTCAATATTAAGCCAGGGGAAAAGGTTGGGATTCTAGGGCGTGTTGGTAGTGGTAAATCAACAGCACTTAAGTTAGCAGCAGGTCTTTATGATACAAATGAAGGGGCTGTGACTTTAGACGATGTTAATTTACGTCAAATTGACCCAGCATTTTTACGTAATCAAGTGCTGTTATTAGAACAAAAACCACACTTATTTTTGGGCACCTTACGTGAAAATATGGATCTGGCACGTATGGATGGTTTTTCCTCTAACCAAGATTTAATTGATGCACTCATGCGTTTTGGGTTGCAAAAAATGGTACAAAGCCACCCAAGGGGATTAGACATGCCTATCGGTGAGGGAGGGCTTGGTTTGTCAGGTGGGCAGAAACAATTAGTGGCCTTGGCACGTATGACGTTGCGTAATCCACAAGTGGTTTTATTAGATGAACCAACCACGGGGCTTGATCAAGGCTCAGAAACGTTAGCCTTACAGTCAATTGGAAAATGGGTTGCTAATAAAACTTTGCTAGTTGTTACGCATAGACCGCAGGTTTTACAATTAGTTGAGCGTTTAATTGTGGTCGATAATGGTAAAGTGGTTATTGATGGACCTAGAGATAAAGTGTTGGCATATTTAAAAGAAAATGATAAGAAAAAAGAGGATACCGCATTACAGAGTGGTCTGGTGAAATAGCTTGATTTTTACTACAGTGCTATGCTGTCTTACTGTATTCAGTATATTCTATGTGACCGAAAATTTTGTATCAGAAATTAAGAGATTCCAACATTAGGTAGTAGAGAAAATTAATAAAATCACAGAATATTAATGAGTTAATCGATGAAAAAAAAGAAACAACAAAAATTAAGTCAAAAAGACTTAGACCTATTAAATGATTTAAATGCTGCGATGCAGAGTGAAAAGCATCGTGGGATGTATTGGAGTGTGTTGATTTTAGCTGTCTTTTTAGTTGTCTTATTAATCTGGGCATATAACAGTAATGTTGAAGAAGTGACGCGAGGGCAGGGTAGTGTTATCCCCAGTAGTCGTGAACAAATTATCCAAAGTTTAGACCCTGGTACCTTAAGTGAGATGTTGGTTAAAGAAGGTGATTTAGTTGAAAAAGGACAAGTGTTACTGCGTTTAGATGATACTCGCAGTTCAGCTGTACTTCGAGAAAGCCAGGCTAAAGTAGAAAGCTTAGAGGCAGTTGCAGCACGCTTACAAGCAGAGGCTTATGGTACTGAGTTGGTTTTTCCTAAGGATTTATCAGATAAAGTGATCAAGCGAGAAAGGTCTTTTTATCTGGCAAAGAAAAGATCATTGAATCAGTCAATTAGGGGGTTGAGGAGAACTAAGGCTTTGTTAGATAAAGAAATTCGCATCTCAGCACCAATAGTTGCTCAGGGGGCAATGTCAGAAGTAGAATTACTACGAATGAAACGTCAATCCAGTGAGCTTCAATTACAAATTCTTGAGAAACAAAATCATTATATCACTCAAGCAAATGATGAGTTAATTAAGGTTCAATCAGAATTAGCCCAGGCAAGGGAAAATATGGCAGTGCGTGCAGACCCTGTGGAACGTTCATATATTCGTGCACCACTAAAAGGTATTGTGAAGAATATTCGTATTAATACGATTGGTGGCGTAATCAGTGCAGGACAAGATATCATGGAAATTGTCCCTTTTGATGATGAACTTATTATTGAGGCTTACATTAGTCCAAGGGATGTGGGTTATGTCAGTATTGGTATGGATGCGGTCGTTAAATTGACTGCATATGACTATGCAATTTATGGTGGCTTAAATGGTAAAGTTATCTTACTAAGCCCTAGTACTTTACGTGATGAAAAACGTGCAAGTAACTTAAATCTTAATCAAGGTGAGGCGTACTACAAGGTACTAGTCAAAACTAATGATAATACACTAACTGATCGTAATGGTAAGGCGTTGACTATCTTGCCAGGTATGGGTGCAACGGTAGATATTAAAACTGGTGAGAAAACCATTTTCCAATACCTTATAAAGCCAATTACTCGTATGAAACAGGCATTACGAGAGCGATAATAAAAATATCCTCATTTGAGAAAATAATCGCTATTACGCTACACAATCTTGCTGTATTGTGCTTATATTGTCCATGACAGCAAGCTCTGTGGCGAATATTTTGTCAAATGGCTTTAAAATTGTTGCGATGAAATATTTGTAATTGTGTATAATAACTATTGTTTATTTATTGAGGAAAAAACTATGAAGAAATTATTATTTATTGTTTTGCTTTTGGTTGCATTGGTTGTCACTTTAACGTTATCATTTAATAATTCACAAGAGGTTGTGGTTAACTATGTGTTTGGGCAATATAAATTGCCATTATCTTGGTTGATTTTTGGTGCATTTATTCTTGGGGTGTCTGTCGCACTCCTTTTCTTTGCCTTTACAGGATGGGTATGGAAGCTAAAAGCTAAAGGCCTACAAAAGAAAATTGATGAACTAATTAAGCAACGTCAACGAGATGAAATTGCAAAACAATTTCAAGAAGAAAAGCAAAGCTGATTAACGATTTTTCTATGAATGAATTATTGGTGTTATTATTACCACTGGCTGCTTTTAGTGGTTGGTGGTTGGCACGCTCTGATAAAAAAACAGGTAATGAGCAAAAAGAAGATGATTATTTCAAAGGGTTAAGTTATCTTTTAGAAAATGAAACGGATAAAGCTATTGATATTTTCTTTCGTATTGCCCATTTAGATAACTCAACTATTGAAAATCAGATCACCTTGGGTAATTTATTTCGTCACCGAGGTGAGATTGATAGAGCCTTACATATCCATTCAAATTTACTAGAAAAAGGGCAATTATCTGAGCAAACAAAACAAAAGTTATCACTAGCACTCGCCGAAGATTATTTGGCGGCTGGGATAATGAATTATGCCGAAGATTATTTTCAACAGGTTCGTGAAAGTAGCTCCCCTGATTTACGGGATATTGGTCGTCGTAAATTAATCAACTTATACGCCGAGCAAGGCCTTTGGCGGAAAGCTTTAGATATTATTAAAGAACTTGATCCATTCAAGCGTGATAAAATTCAGCAACATGCGGCACATTTTCATTGTGAATTAGCAAGAATAGCATTGGAAAAGCATGATGAAGAAACTGCAGATAATGAATTGCAACAAGCCTTAGCATGTGATAAATATTGTGTTCGTGCAACTATTAAATTAGGGCGTTTGGCGGCACAACGAAGTCAATTTGTAACAGCTATTGGCCATTTTAATGAAGTAGAAAAACAAGATCCTGCTTTTCTACCCGAAATTTTAGATGATTTATCGAGGAGCTATACAGCACTACATCAACTAAGTGAATGGAAGATTGAGTTGACTCGTTTAGCGGGTAAATATAGTAATCCAATACTCGTATTATATTTGAATCAGTTAATTGCAGATGAAGATGGTAGTGAGGCTGCAAGAGAATACCTTAAAGAGCAGTTAAAGAAAAAACCTAATATGCTATCGGTACAAGCTTATCTAAAATTTAGTGATGTTGATGAAAACGGTGATATTCATTTACTCAATGAAAGTGTAGATAAAATTCTCTCCTTTGCTCTTAAATATCGTTGTAGAGATTGTGGTTTTCGTGGCAATCAACTTAATTGGTGTTGCCCTGGCTGTAAAAAATGGGGGACATTTACGCCTGTTTCTGATATTAGCTTAAAAGAAAATGTATAAGATCATTATACTATTTTAGGAAATTCTCAGTTATTTTTATCCTAGTATTGAATGTATAGTGGAATAGATGAGTTTTTGTATAAGGCTTGCCCTCGAAGATAGTATAAATAATACAGCGAGACGGCATAACGCCGTACCAAGAATTAAGCTATTTCACTATAGTGGTAATATAGCTTATCGGATATTTAAAAGATGTTTATTACTATGTTATGTCGTTTGGTTCTAACGACGATAATCTGACTTTTACGCCCAGCGAATAGGGTCTTGCCAATGGTCAATTAAGGCTTGATTGGCTTTGCTAAAATGTTTGCAGCCGAAAAAGCCCCGATATGCCGACAGTGGTGAAGGGTGAGGAGCTGTTAAAATCGTGTGACGTTTGTCGATTAAAGCGATTTTGCTTTGTGCTGGTTTTCCCCATAATAAAAACACGATGTGTTGTGGAGCTTGATTGAGTGATGTGATGACTTCATCGGTAAAAGTTTCCCAGCCTTTTTTTCTATGTGAGTTGGCTTGATTAGCCTCAACAGTTAAAACAGTATTTAATAATAAGACACCTTGGTCAGCCCAATGAGTTAAGTCACCGTGTTTTGGGGGTGTTGTACCAATGTCATCAGTGATTTCTTTGTAAATGTTGACAAGTGAGGGGGGGATTTTAATATCTTTATTGACAGAAAACGCCAAACCATTGGCTTGTCCAATACCATGATATGGGTCTTGCCCAAGAATAACCACTTTTACATCACAAAACTCAGTACGTTTAAATGCATTAAAAACTTGTTCCATTGGGGGGTAGATGGCTTTACCGATAGCCCTTTGTTGCTTAACGAACTGAATGACTTGTTGGAAATGAGGGCTTTGTTTAGCAGAGGCTAAAACATCTTTCCATAATAAGGTATTGGTTGATTTGTCTGTATTCATCTAAACATTATAGCTGAAAAAACCTATCTAACAAATAGGCTTGTCGGTATTGTTGAGGGTCTATTATTGTTCGGATTTTTTTGCCTTCTCGTAACCTTCTTGAAAGCCTTGCTGAATAGCTTCGCCCAAGGTCTTTGTGGTGGTCTCTAAAACCCGTGCCCCTTCGCCCGCTTGCTTAGCTAGTTTGTTTAGTTGTTCTGCAAGTTTATTGACTTGATCTTTGTTTAATTTAAATTCTTTATCATATTCCTGGCTAACCTGTGTCAATGTTTTGCTAATCTCATTTAGTGAATGATTCAGCTCGTTTTTTTGTTGTTGTAAAGTATCAGCAATGGTTTGACTGGCTTCTTGTAACCCTTGCTGCTCTTGCGTGGTTTGTTGATTTTTTACCGCTGGCTTTTTAGATTCAACAGGTGTAGTCGGCACTGATGCCGAAGTAGATTGTGTTTGTTCTATTGTTGTTTGTGCTTTTTCATCTGAGCACGCACTGAGTATAAAACTCAGCGCGTAAACAGAAACTAATAATGATAACTTTTTCATTGTTAGATAACGAACAGTTACTTAGAGATTAAGTCTGTTGCTTTTTCAACTGCCTTATCTTTTGCTTTTTCAAGAGTATTATTTGCAGCGTCTTTTGCTTTTTCAACCATTGAATCAGCAAGACCAGTTGGTTTTTCTTCTGTTGCTTCTACAGATGTTGAAATAGCATCTTTTACTGCTTGATTGGCATCTTCTTTGGCCGCTTCTACTGCTTCCTCAGTTGCTTTCGCAGGTTCTACAACTGACTCTTTGATAGGTTCAACGGTATCAGTAGTTACTTCTTTTGCTTTTTCAACTGCATCCGTGGTAGCTGCTTTGGCAGAGTCAACGGCGTCGCCAGCCATTTCTTTTGCTTTTTCAACTGCACCAGCGGTAGCTTCTTTGGTAGAGTCAACAGCGTCACTAGCCATTTCTTTTGCTTTTTCAACTGCACCAGCAGTGGCTTCTTTGGCAGAATCAACAGCATCGTTAGCCATTTCTTTTGCTTTTTCAACTGCACCAGCAGTAGCTTCTTTGGCAGAATCAACAGCATCGTTAGCCATTTCTTTTGCTTTTTCAACTGCACCAGCGGTGGCTTCTTTGGCAGAATCAACAGCATCGTTAGCCATTTCTTTTGCACCTTCAATGGCATCATTAGCAACTTCTTTTGCTTTGTCAGTAACATTTACGGCAGCTTCTTTCGTTGCTTCTGTTGCTTTGTCAGCAGCTTTTTTAGCATCATCACAACTTGCAACAAATAAAGTTAATAAAGCTAGCCCAATAATTTTTTTAGTATGTTTCATAACATTCTCCAGTGTGTATTAAAATTAAAACATGAACATTCTAACTGCCTAAATAGCAACATATGTTACAAAACAATTAAAGTATCACTTAGACTTATCGGTAAATAACCAATCATCAAGTATATTAGCAAGTTCTTTGGCCCCTATTCGCTTGGTTGCCGAGAATAACTGTGAAGTGGCAAATGGCCATTCATTTTCTAAATTTTTATTTAACATATGTAGTGTTTGCATTTGCTTACTACGAGATAATTTATCGGCTTTAGTGAGTAAAACATGAGCCAGTAAATTATTTTCAGCACAAAAGTCGAGCATCATACAGTCAATGTCTTGTAAAGGACGACGACAGTCCATGACAATGACGATACCAACGAGCTCTTGGCGAGAATATAAATAGTCAGCGATGAATTGTTGCCATTTTTCTCGAGTCTCACGAGAAACTTTTGCGTAGCCATAACCAGGTAAATCTACAAGATAATAACCATCTATAATAGTAAAGAAATTGATGAGTTGAGTCCGCCCTGGTGTCTTACTGGTTTTTGCTATTTTCTGGTTGGTTAAATAGTTGAGAGAACTAGATTTTCCAGCGTTTGATCGGCCAGCAAATGCGACTTCTCTGATGCTGTCTGGGCAGTCGGATAATGCGGCGGCACTTTTGTTGAATGTGCAGTTTTTATAGAGTGTTTTCATATTTTACGGTACAATCCCCATTTATTGAGAAAAAATTAACTTTTAAGGGCTATATAATAAAGGAAGAACCTCATTATGAAAAATATAATTACATTATCATTGGTATTAGGGGCGGCAAGTTTGTTTTC
>PDWI01003071.1_pt1 | contig 24112 bp, 25 predicted proteins | sample 1430891 | NCBI WGS metagenome assembly PDWI01 (sample SAMN01162508, study PRJNA174530) | Oral metagenome, whole genome shotgun sequencing project. | biome: Marine environment; feature: Marine mammal; material: Swab sample of the gingival sulcus; isolation source: swab sample of gingival sulcus... | reverse complement strand
TACATCGCGGGGTAGAGCAGTTGGTAGCTCGTCGGGCTCATAACCCGAAGGTCGCAGGTTCAAGTCCTGCCTCCGCTACTTAGAATCATCACACGCCATAGCCCATAAGGGCTGCGGCGTTTTTTGTCTAATTTTCTGTGTCAAATTTGTGTCATTATGAGTTTGAGCAGAGCAAAAAAGAAGATAGTGATGATTGATTATGTTCCTGCAGAATTGAAAGCCAACAAAGATTGGCTCGTTGTTTTTCGCTATAAAAACAGCAAAGGGGAAATGACCCGAAAAAGGATTCGAGTACCCAAAATGAGCAACAAAACCTTAAGAACTCGTTATGCCAAAAGGTTATGTGCCGAGATTAATTCCAAGTTAGAAAGAGGGTGGAATCCTGAAATGGAAATGGAAGCTGCCAATTCTTTTAAGCTGCTCAAAGTTGTTATTTCTGAATTCATTAATTATACTGAAACCGAAATTAAAAACGGAAACTTGAGAAATGATACCTTACGTAGCTATAAATCTTATTTAAGAATTTTATCAAATTATCTGAATCTTGAAGAAACAGAGCTGCATTGTATTAACTTTAACAGACAATTGGTGGCAAAATTCTTGGACTATTTAACAGTCACACGGCAAGTGTCGAACAGAACCTACAACAACTATATAGTATTTCTCAGCACCTTTTCTACTTATATGCTTAAGCGAGAATATATAAGTAAAAACCCACTTGAGGGAGTAAGTAAGAAAAAAGAGGGCGAAAAAATTAGAACAACCATTAGTAAAAACACTTTGGCTGAAATTCAAGATTATTTAGCGATAAACAATCCTCCTTATTTAATACTGTGCCTATGTACTTATTCTCTATTCTTGAGAAGAACCGAACTCACAAAACTAAAAGTAAGAGACATGCACATAGACGAAAATTATGTTGTCATTCCTGCAGAAATAAGCAAGAATAAAAAAAATGACATTGTCACTATTCCCAATGAGTTTAAGCAACTGTTGGCAAACCACATTGCAAGAGCAAAACAAACAGACTATGTATTTTCCGTAAATGACTTTTTCCCTGGATCAGAGCAATTAAACCCCAAAAAGATATCTGACGAATGGGCAAAGATGAGACGAAAACTTAAGTTCAGTCATCGTTATCAATTCTACAGCTTAAAAGACACCGGTATTACAAATATGTTGGAAATGGGGGTTCCCGCAATAAAGGTGCGAGATCAAGCACGACATTATGACCTGAGTATTACTGAAAAATATACACCACGAAGAAAAGTGGCTGACAAACAATTAGTAAATTTTGGGTGCTTTAGTGCAATCGCTGTATCATAGTGATTATTAGCAGCTTTCTCTGCACTCTTAATTTTCAAAAAGAGTGCAGAGAAAGTGCTTAATATTATTGTAAATCATCTTCGGATAATTCTACAACTTTTTCTGTAGCAAATCGCTCAAGACAAGATTTACTAAGACTTGACAACTCTATATATTCATATCCATCAGGCACGCTGCAGACAAATGCAGGATACACAAAACTTCCATCTTCATTTCTTACTCTGTACTCTGTGATCTGAACTCGAGAACCATTGGGTAGTGTTCTCACTTCTTGATTCAAAAACTCATAATGTTTTCCTTGAAAATCTAAATTTTTACCTTTTTCCATAACTCTCTAATTTTACTAATAATATTAAACTTTTTTATTTGTTTTTCGATTAGATAAAACGCAACGCATCCGAGAATAAAAAATACGACATATAGCCATATTGGAGTGGTTGTTTTGGTTTTACTTTTTGTGTCTTTCTTTTCGCTCAACTCGGCTTCAAGTTGTGTGTTTTTCGTTTTTAACTCATTAACTTTTAATTTTAAATCTTGCACAATTTCTTCGGAAATATCATTTGATACTATAACGTCATTGTGCTGCTCTGTTATTTTTTCGGAAGTTTTATGTTGCTTTCCCAAGCCGTCAGGTTTACTGTAATAAACTTCTTTAATAATAACCGTCCCTTTATCCTTTTTAGTAGTCTTATCCGACTTCGCCAACTCTACGTGAGTAACCTTTTGGACTTTCACGCTGTCGGTAATAGTTGAGGCTTGGACAGCTGTCACTTTTCTTTGCTCGTGGCTTTCTCGCTTGAAAACTCCACAGCTAACAAGTAGTAGTATCTTAATTAAAATGATTAATAGTTTTTTCATACCTTTAAATGCTTTTTTCAAATTAAATCATAGCCTTTTGATATATCTTCAAAGTTTCCAGCACTTCCATTTTCTACAAATGCCATTGCTTCAATTATTTTAAGCACTAAATCTTTATTATCAAGATTTATCGGCACGTCACATTTTACATTTGCTCTCTTACTTACTGTTTGAATGTAAGCCTCCGTGTCGTTTTCAAAAGGAGGTGCCCACCTGCTTATCATTTCTCGCAAAGTCCTTAGACTATACCTACGCTGATAAGTGCGTAATGTTTTTATCGCTGCACGATAACCATACGCCATTTCCTTGAATTGAAAAAATGCACTATCGTTTTGACTTTCTCTCAATCCTTGCCACCTTGTTCCATTCTTGCGAATGTTTAAAGGATTATTGTTTCTATAACCTCTACTCATAACTACTTTCGCTTTAAATTTCTGTAAAATTCAATCTTGATGCGGTCATACTCTAATTTGACGTTAGAATGTGTTCGACCGTTATTTTCCTTTTCCGCATAAACCTCTCGCTCCACGACTACCGCTACATCTTCTATCCATTTAGCCTCAGTGTAAAACGATAAAGGTTTCCCGGAATAGCTAAAATTGTCAAATTTGGAATTACGATCATCATGAACATTTTGAAGAAGCAAGCGTATTTTTCGCTTTGTTCCCTCTTTATCCGCAATGTTGTTTTCTTGTTTAATTTTCTTGATTATCCGACATACTTTTTCTACAGATAAATCAAACGAAAGTCCCGATATTGTTTTTATTTTGAGCATTATCTCGTCCAGCAACCCTGAACGTATATCCTCTAAACTTTCTGACTGCTTTTTTGTTTCATCTAACAGCTCTTTCATTGTGGTGTTGTGCTGCTTGAGTATTCCATTAATTAACTTAACAAACCACCTAACAAATATGACAAACAAAATTGCAGTTACAACAAGATAAAATGCTGCCGTTACTGCCATCATTCCAAAGTCGCTAATTCCTCTTGCTACATCTACTGTCCCTTTTAATTCTTCCATTAGTCCAATTATGTTTTAGTTTGAAGTTTTACCCTTCCCTCTCATGAATACTTTTCCTGTTTTTATCTTGGTATTTCCATTAGCTTTTTCATAGCAGTCTCCAATATTTTTACCATCAAAATCAGCTCTTTCAACCATTATAGTATCGTTGCTTGAGAGAATGAAGAAGCATAATTCTTCTTCTACAATAAATTCACTTTCCAATTCGTCTTCATAAATAAAGCCTATCGGAATTTTGTATTTATCTACAATCGTTTCGCAAGGTGCATATATCGAATGTTCACAGCTGCAGAATATTAGTGCAGTAAATAATAATCTAAATAATTTCTTCATATATATATTTTTTTTAAAAACGTGAAGTTTCATGATGTGTAGTAGTGGTAACGCCATCAGCGTTTACAACTGTTTTTTTTGTTGTATATCTAAAAAGAGATACTCCATTATCTGATGAGATTAAACTTTTAACCGTTCTTGTGAAAATTAACTCGTCTTGGTTAATAAACATTTGTGTTCCCTCTCCATACAGTTTTTGTGTTAAACCTGAAGCTCCTAATCCATCTTCATTAATCTCAATACCTCCAATTTTACCTCTCTCAGCCTCAATCTCTCCCTTAATATACGCATCTTCCGCTCGTATCTTTCCCTCGTGAGTGATTTTAAGTTTTTGAGTTTCTTTGTTAGTTCCAAACTTATCAACGCCGGAAGCGAATGCAATAGGATTAGCATTCGGGTCTCCATTAATATAGCTTCTAACTTTCCCCCCTCCATCTTTAACCGCTAGTATGGAGGCTAAAACAAGTCCTCCTATCACCTCTGTAGATTGTTTTAACGCTTTTGACAGATATTCGGCAATCTTAATAACAGGCTCCACTTTACCTACCCAATCATTATATCTTCCCAAATAAGTCTTTGCAACCATAATATCACTATCATTTACAGCTTGAATGCTCACGCTATTTTTCGAAGCTGATAATTTTGTCTTGAAACTTATTTTTTTATAACTACTGTTAATAGAAAATTCTTTAGACTCATCACCTATAGACAGTCTTATTCTTCCTGTGCTGTTGTCAGCGTAGCAACGAACATAACAACTAAATTCATACACTCCTTTTTTAAGAGGAATACTTTGACTCATCTTACAGTTACTGTATATATTTATAGCAGTATCGAAGTTGCCTGTATACTCATCGTTGGAGTGTTTATTTTTACTAGAAGAAAACTCCCAGTGATCATAATTCTCAAGATTTGGGTTTTTAAGCAAGTTTTCACCTATTTTCCCAATATTATCAATTTTCCTATTAGTAGCAGCCTCCCTGTCAGCCAATGAGGGCTGCCAACGTAATGCTTTGTTTCCCTCTGCAAGCATAAACCCTGAATAAACTATCAATTCGTGTCCTTTCGAGTAGTTATACAAGGAAAGTCTAATTGTGGAGTGAGTCGGAGTAACTTGAAACCCTACAACCTTAACGCCGTCACTTTGCGTTACATTGAAATAATTTGACGTGTTTGAGCCTTGTACACTATTTCCCTCAAGGTTATGCAGTACTAATTTAAAATCAACCTCTGTGACTGTTGATACCTCTACACTAAAGGTTAGTTCTTGCCCGATGTATCTTGGATCTATTTCAAATTTTTTATATAAAAATCCATTATTTTCATCATTGTTTATGCTTATTGTTCGAGCATTCTTCTCTGCACTGTAATTTCCATTCACACGATAATAACCATATTTGTCACTATCTGAAAATGCTGTATTGTTAATGATGTTTTCGCTACCGAACTTAACTGCATTGATTTTTGTTTTCTCAATGCTCTGTATTGCTTCTTCTAACGCACTACGAAGAGCAACTAACTTTTTTCGATAATTTGAAAAGCCTCTTTCTACCGCTCTGTGTTCAGAAGGTTCTATTTTACTGTCCGCAATAGCATTACTGATAGCGTTATCTAACTCTGAATAGCTGTTGTGATAAGCTCCCCACTTTTCAATTAAGTTGCTTTTAGGAGTGGCTGGCAAATTCGCATTGTTTACGATAACGCTCTTTTGACGTTCTAAATCCTTATACTCATTCAACAGGATTTGGCGGTGACTTTTTATACCCTCCTTTTCTGCCTTATCAACAATACCATCTTTAAATGACTCAAAAGTTACCTCTTTAAAATCTTTTAAGGCTTTTTTATTTTCCTTTATCTCTTTTGATAAGTTTTTTCTTTCTTTTTCTGCATCGTCCTTTATTTTCTGTATGGCAGACTCTCTGTCAGCTAATGAGGGCTGCCAAGCAATAGGCTTCGCCCCCTCCGTTAGCATAAAGCCTCCGTAAAGGTATTGTGGCGATTTTGATTCATGCTTGTAATAAAATACAATCTTTTGCTCTTGGGGTGTAAAGACTAATGATAAGCGTGTCATTTTACCGCCCTCAACAACTTTCCTTTCCGTCCAAGTGTAATTGCCTGAATTAAACTCCTTTATGTATAGCCAACCCGCAACATTTACGGACGGCAACACGTCGATAGAAAAAGTTAATTCTTTGCCCACATATTCAACGGGAATAATGCGAGTACAGCCGATCAAACAGTCATTTTCCCCTGTATCTTTTTTTAGTGATACTTTTAAAGGGGTTTCACTATAAGTAGCAGTACCTCTAACTGTAAAGTAATTATCGCTTGCAAAAACAGAATTATCTATTAGATTTTGTGTGCCAATTTCAAGATTTTTTATCGCTGTGTCATCAGTGTAACGAATTAGTTTTCCCCAATGATTTTCCACAAAAACATCACTGTCCTGTGAAGCTGTTAAGACTTCACCTCTCTTATAGGATACCCCATTAACTGTACGCAAAGTGTTGAGCAACCACATATCGCCCATTTTATAAGCCGTTGGCTGTGTTAAGTATGTGGTGCTTTTGCCGTCCGCAGTCGATTGAGCCTTAGATGCTTTTTGCAATGCCTTGACCGCATCACTGTCGGATATTTGCCTCCACTTGTACGCTTTTTCCTCTTTTACAAATCGCCACGATTTCCCTGCTTCTTCCGCAGGGGCATTTTGCGTGTTTGTAAAAGTGTCGCCAATATGCTTGTCTTTTTCTGTATTTGTAGTCCAAGATGAGGCAGGGTAATTAGATAAAGTAGGCTTATAACCATAATACCAATTACTAACTTCCCCGTCTATTTGAGATTGTATTTCAGAGAATTTTGCATTAATAGCAGCTACTTTCTGCTGTGCGTCCTCTATAACTTGATTGATTTTGTTGTCGGCATTTTGCACGTTTTGGTCTGTTATCCCCGCCCACTCGGCAAGATTAGTGGTAGAACTTCCTGATCTGAATAAGACATTTCCACATATACTAATCCCTTCATCCCCATATTCAATATAATCGCCTGAATTTGGCGATTTCCACCGTCCTGTAGTAATTTCACCTGGAGCGATTCTTGTGTAGCCACTTGATACATTTATACTTCGAATTCCATTATTAACAGAACTAAGCTCACCCAAAGGAATATAGTAATAAGAACCGCTATCTAATTCAAGAACAGTCTTAGTTGCAAGAATTCTTGCAACTCCTAAGCTTTTAGGGGCTTTCACATATAAATTATAAACCCCAGCGTCCAAATTTGGAATATTACCAGCCTCAATATTCCATAACATATTCGAATCCCCTAACCCCTTATGGATGATACTGCCTTCAGTATAAGATAACCTTGTCCCTTCATCTTTCATCCTAAAAATCACATCCGAAAGCACAAAATTCTTTTCTCTATTAACTACATCAATAAGTTCATTACGCAAATAACCACCAACTATCAAAGAGTCTCCCAACATTGCTTTTTCAACCTTATCAACATAAGCTGCAGAACCTAATGAATTAATAAGATCTTGAACAAGTTTTTCACTGCCGGATTTAGTCTCTGCATTGCCACCTGTAACATGAAAAACACCTTTAAGAAAAACATTTTGACCGTATAACCCATAACCGTCCAACTCACCTAAATCAGGATCATTTATTCCTTTAAGTCTTCCGAGTCTCACTTTTATTTTGTTAATAAAACTGTCTGAATCGACACCGTCTAATACGTCCAGATAGGGAGCGTTATCATCAGAAGCAGTAAGGTAAATAGCTCCCTGTCTGTTTTGGTTAGTAGTGTTACCTATACGTACGAACTCATCACCAATTTCGGGAACAGCCCCAATCAATGAACTTTTTTTACATTTAACAAACTTCCCTTCAGAAGCGACACTGCTTACAGTTAAAACAGAACGTTTAATACCATTACCTGTCCAGCGTTGAGATAAAATAATGTCATCTTTTTGAAAAACAACCAGTCGAGAGTTGTCTTTTTCATCAACCCCTATACAGTAATACTCTGAGTCGGTGCCATAATCTTTTTCGTATTTCATTGCATCACTTACCCAGATAGCACCATTAGTCGCACGTATTTTATTTATAAGCAATTCATATACTTGCATTTGCTTACGAACCACAAGATTGTCAAAAGTAGCATTATTGTTTTCATCAATTTTATAGCCTTCACCTGAAAATCCGGGAACAAATTTTTTAGAAGATAGTGATTTATGTATTACCTTATCTGAAGAGCGAACAGGCTGGTCAAGGTAATCTCCAAATTTATGCCCTGCCCACAACAAAGCATTTCGTGTAGCATCCGCTACAGACGCTTTTATCTTATTACCATTTACAAGTAAATAACCATCATTAAAACTAAGAGCTTCTAAAAGTGCCAAATTGTAGTGGACGTGCTGAGCAGCCTCATTTATCAAAAAAAAAAGATCATCAGCAGGAACCAATCCTTTAGGCAAGGGGAGGTCATTTAATACTTTTTGTGATTTCTGTATATTTTTATTTTTGGCATAGAAATACGAAAACTTTCGATTCGACAAATCATCTTCAGAAGAATCATTTTCATTAACCTTACTTAGATAAATAGGAATAAGACCATTGTCAATAAATTCCCATCTATTGCTGCTCATTGTGAAATCGTCAAACAATACATTTTCTAATCGATGCTGGACGCCAATATTCTGCTCAATTAAAAACTTCACATTTACATCATACTGATTTATAATTGCATCAATAGAAGCAATTTCAAATTTTGATACATTTTTACGTTTACGTTCACCTTTCGCTATTAAGGTATCAAAACCACCTACTGTATTTTCAAATAGATAGATACTGTACACCTCATAAAAATCACGAATTAAGGCATAACGCTGCACAATGCTTATTCGTTCATCGTCATTGTCTGTAACAAAAACATCAATAACAGAAGGCGGCTGCGAAAACAGACTGCTTACTTGATAATAAGAAACATTGAGTGTTGTGAGTGTCGCTGAACTAAGAGTTGAATATATTATGGTTTCAGACGGTTTATCCGCAAAATAACCTCTCAATTTTACCTTACAAGACTGCACGGCACAATAAGTTAAAAATTCAGGCTGATAAGGACGAACCCCCTTAAGTTGTGGTTGATGTGTTAAAAAATTCTGCTTACAATATTCGGAAACTTCTACAGACAAATCCTGCACGCCTCCCTTTATTACCACAAATTCTTTTGTCTCCCCAATTGCTGAAATAGAGAATGAAGCCCCAGCCAATGACTGGTTTGTTTTATTGCTACTCAAAGAAGGAGTCGTCAAGCTCAATTCCTCTCGAATTACATTAGAAAAATCAACTTCTATTTTATTTTCTGATGGCTCGTATTTTTCCTCGAGAATAACCTCATAACCTTTCTTTAAAACAATTAACTGGGGCTCCGAAACATTTGACAGCACAAGTTTTGGTAGATTTTCAGAAAAACAAAGCCCTTTAGGAAAATTAATTATACTTGCCATATTTTTTTAAAGTTTTACGCTAATTACGCCCAAACATCGAAGTCAGGAAAGGACAAATTAAGATCAGGAATTTCGACCAATGTAACTTGAGCAGGATATATTTTATGGCTTTTTATAGGAATACTAATCTCTTTCAAAAGCCATTTTTTACCGTTACAACGTATAACATCTACACCTGTAAGCTTTTGAACCTGTTTTTCTGTCAATAAAACCTTTCCTTTTAATATACAGCGTTCTTTCTCAAAAAAAACTTTAGCCGTATTTGAAAAAGATTTTGCATCTTCAAAATCGAAACCATCTGCTGAAAATGCATCATAACCATTAGTTGTGGCAAATGGATAGCGAGGATGAGGAGCTACATTTTCATTATTTATTTTGACGGGAATATAAGACGACTCTTTTCCTGTATAGCTTAAGAGTGCAGGTGTAAAATCCCTTTTATTTCGTTCTGCTGAAATAAAGGGTAAATACGTATACCTATGAGTAAAAACAGTTACATCAAATTTTCCCGAATATACTCCATTAATTGGTGCCTTAGTATAATCAGGAGCGAACAGTTCCCCTGCAAAATCAACTGTCATTATAGGGATTTTTAAACTGGATTTTCGATTTTTTTTCTTAAGATTAGATGTTTTCTTCCCAATTTCCTGCAATGGATCAACTCCCTTATATTCAATCCAGTAATCACCACTATCTTCGTCAAAATAAGAATAGTAATATTCTCCAGTCATCGAAACATACCAACAGATAGTGGGAATATCTTCACTTTTGTATTCTACTCCATCAACATTTAAGTTATTAGCCATTAAATACAGCTGATACATAATATAATAGGGGGAATCAACCTCTTTAATGTTTCTCTTTTCCTCATTTTCGGGAGTATATCTTGGACGTTCCGAATCTACCCCCGAAACAAGTTCTTCTTGTTTGGCATCCTCAATAGACCAACCATCAATAAGAATATCACTCCAGTCGGCAAGAGGCTGTTGCTCTAACATTTCATCGTAAGAAATAATACTTGTTTTACCTTTCAACCTGTTCAAACAAAAACCAAAACCCTTAAAAACTTCTTTTAAAAACCTCCCGGTGTTGTAATTAGATAAAGACTTGTTTAACTTAAAGGGTTTATCAGGGGATATAGTATTGTCGGTGGGGCAATATGTAGCAGAAACGACAAGACTTTCTAAGATTCCTCCGTCTTTAAAAGGGTTTTTAGAAATATCTAAAGAAGCGAGAACAACCTCTACAATATGCCATAAATATGGGAATGGGGCAATTCTATCAAAAAGTTTGTCTTCCTTTTTTATGAAGTAATACTTATTACCTTCCGGTAATGTTTGCCAAAACAAAGAGTAAGCGTTTACATAGACTTCATCAGGACTTATAACCTTATGTCGTCCTCTGCCAAACCATTTTAATATTTCTGCTATTCGCTTATAATCACACTTTTCCATTCCCCAAAGAGCCACCTTGTTGGACGGTGACGATATTCTCAGCATTGGTAAAGCAAAAGGCACTTCGCCCTCAAACGAACGTTCACAAAGCCTATGAAGATTCTCTAAATAATCACCATCACTCAAATAGTACTCTTTGAGAGGCAATTCACACAACGGTTTATCTAATAATCCTTCATCCATTTGAGCTTTGAAAAACATATTGATATCTCCATTTTGAGTAGCTTTTTTACGAACAAGAATTCCCTGAGCAATAACTACAGAGCCAAATATTATTTTTGCTTCAAACTCATTTTTCTTGACAATTTGATTTAATCTCATCGGATAAGAAAGCAACCTATTGTTACGAGATGTAAGAGGAATTGCAAACGAGTAAGTCGCTGGAACTGGAATTATTTTATCCTCAAAAAATGGATTCTTAATACGATACTCGAAAGTCATATCAGCCTTTAAATCCAAAGGCTCACCTTTTACTATAATCTTCAACATATTTTTATCTGTTTATATCTTCATCAATTTCTTTTTGTAGCTCTTTCATTTCATTAAATCGAAGCAATGAAAATTCAAGAGGACGACTTGCTAACCGTTGCACTACCTCCATTACTCTTTCAAACTTGTCTTCTTGCTCCCTTTCTGAGTTCGGCATATCCTCATCAAAAGCAGAAGAGGAGGGAGGCGACACATAACCTCCATCAGCAAAACCTTTGTATTTTTCTGCACGAACAGCTGCAAGATTAAGTGTCTCAATAGTTCCTTGCCGCTGTGCCCTATCAATAATATCTAAAAATGGACGCACTGTAGGGTTTTGTGCCGCCTTAGCATTTGCCACGAATTCCATTCCATTTTCGCCAGTTATAACAGTAGGACCGGAAGTATATCCACGATGATTTGGTTTATATTTTGCCCGAAAAGGTTTCCCGTCTTGCTCTCTGCGTACATCGATATAACCACCTTCTTCTTTCCCCTTAAACTCTGAGGCTGTTTGAGCAAGAATTAAGCCTACGGAAACAGCTCCTAATGCCGTATTTATACCCACCCAAGGCATTCCTCCAGTCAAAGGTGAAGCTGCCACAGCTTTAGCATTGGCTATCTGCGTGTTTATAATGACCTGACGTATTGCCATAGCCTGTTCAAAAAGATAAAGAGCCTTTGACAAAGCAGTTCCTTTTTTAGCCATAGATTTCAGGTTGTTAAACAACCCTTGAGCAAGTCCTTCAGTTGCTTTTTTTCGTAATTCTTCCTTACGATGCTGCTCCTCTTGAATTTTGTCTACTGCAGCTCCGAATTTGCGTTTCGCAGCTAACTCCTTTTTTCTATTTCCTTCAGCAGCAGCAAATTCTATATCATAACGTTGTTGAGCCAACGACATCTTATCTTCAAAAGCAGCTTCTTCTTCCTCTGCCTTCAGCATTTGCTCCTCAATACGCAATAGATCTTCTTCTGTTTTTTTGAGCTTATGATCATTCTCACATTTCTCTTCTAATTCAGCAAGTCTCTTCCAGTGAGCCTCTCTCTGAGCCTCTATTAACCGGTCAATTTCAGCATTCGCAGCAAGTTGTTCCGGGAACAACTCTTTTTGCTTTTCCGCTTTTTTGATTTTACGAGCCTCCAGCCTTGCTAATTCTTCCTTCCAACGCTGATTTTCTTTTGCCTCCTCCTTTTCATAACCTTCGTCCATCGCTGCCACTTTGGCTGCTGAAATTTCCAATTGTGCCTGAGCCACAAGCTCTTTGGCTTTCTGTTTCCATTGGTTGATTTGTGCGGTAGTTTTATCTGTATCAGGTGCTACGGACTTTTTTCCCGGATTTCCATAATCTTGCAAAGTCTCTTTGTTTTTTTCCTCAGTTAACTTTGGATTTTTATTTAAAATTTCCTGCCTTTGTTTTTCTAAGCGGTTTAATTCTTTTTGTAGAGACACAAAAGCACCCAATTTAGAATTATTTATATTATCATCATCAAACAACAACCTGAGAAGCATCGTTCCTTGCATCATTTCGGAACCAACCATTCCTGAAGGCATTACGGATTTATTTTCTAAATCATCTAAAGATGCATCTTTGTTATAAAAATTAGCCATCTGCTTTTTAGTTTCCCCACTTGCTCCATCAAAAAGCTCTTCTGCTCTACGCCCCAAATCCATTTGTTTTTTTTCAATCTTACTAATTTTCTCAGAAGCAAGAGCCAATCGAATTTTTTCTCTATATTCCCCATTTACCTCTCTCAACCTATCCCTAATATCTGAATTCTTCGTTTTTTCAATATCCATATTAGCAAAGAATTCAGGATAAGTATTTTGAATTTTATCTATATAGTATTTACGTTTTTTATTTTTCTCATTCAGAAGAACAAGAGAATCTACCAATTTATTAAGTTCAGTTTTCTCATCTTTTATCTTTTGAGAAATGGGCGTATTAAAATACTCAACAACCCCCTCCTTTAAATTTCTCCACCAAAGCCCTATTTGCTTTTGCATTCTCAAAAGTTTATTCCCTTCTGTTACATAAGCACGCTGAGCATCTGCAGACTTTTTCTGAATCAACTCCAAGGTTGCCATAGCTTCTGCCTGTGCCTTGGTTGCGTTGGTTGTTGCCAATTTTTGTTTTACTAAAGTTCGGAATTCTTCACTGTCTTTACGAATGGCAATTCCCAGCTGCTTCAACTGCTCGTTCTCGCCAAGCATTGCTTTGGTAAGAATTGCTGATATTTCCGAAGCTCCCACTTGACCTCCCGTCCACTCGTCTAAAGCTCCGGTCAAGGATTGCAATTGCACCGACATTTTTGCTGCCTGATCACGTGTAAAATCCAGCGGAATAAGCAAGTCTGCTGTAGCTGAAGCAGCAGCAATAAATTCATTTTTTGTAACTCCCATTCTTTTAGAGAGCTTTGCTGCTTGTTTTTCTACATAACCTAAACTATCACCGAACACAATATTTGCTCGACGCCCGTCACCTTCCATTTTTACCGAAAGACTTAAAAGGTCTTTTATTGTATCTACAGCTCCCGAAACAATCTGAGTAACAGAAAAAGCCCCCAACATTCCAGCACCAAAACCTTTAGCACTACTAAGAAGTCTCTGTGTTGCCGTAGATCCTCTACGAACTTTATTCAACTGCCTGTCAACTGCACGGAGCTCTTTAGCGAGACGTTTATATTCTGCAGGATTAGCAGCTTTTGACGTAGCGTCTAATTGCCTTTGTAAGTTTCGAGATTTTCTTGTTAGTTGAGTCTTTGAAAGGGACGTAAGTCCAACAACTTTGTGAAGCTCCTCCATTCGGAACTTATTTTGCTTTATGGTTAAGTTGTTTTTTTTAATTTCGTTGTTCAACTTATTAATAGCCTGACCGTCTCTTCTTTCTGCTAACTCTAAGCGAGTTTTTTCTTGGCGTAAACGCTCATTTTGTTTTGTTAACTCAGAAGTACTTTTTGCTAACTGATTCAACTCTTTATGTGCAGGACTCGCATTCAACCGAACCTCACCACTAATAATATCTGTCTTAATATTTCCCATATTACAAGCCTTTTGCGTATGATTTTCTTAATGTATCAAAGATTTCTTCTCGTACTGCTCCGGTAAGCCCATAGCGAAGAGCATTGTAGGTATACCCATAGATAGTTCCATAGAATATTTTATTGTACAAGGCGTGATAGTTTTTCTTTCTTTTGCCTCGAGGTGTTTTTTTCATATCAACAAAACGGGTGTACTTTAAGTATTCCAGTGTAAGAATAGCTCCACTACCTGAAGGAACTACTGTAAATGGACGCGATTGCAATTTGGCAACCAAATCGCCTGACTTACGATGAATATACGTCTTGGCAACTGCTGCCTGTTCTTTGAAGATACTCTCGGCACTTTCTGTTAGCACATTAGCAGTAAATTTCCGATGAAGCAATGTTTTTTGATATTTCTGACTAATCACCTACTTTTTTATTTGCAAGGTAGGAGAGGGCTATATATTGAGAAAGGACAGAAATATTTTATTTTGAGAGATAAGCCGTGAACTATTGACGAGTGCAAAAAATAAGCCCACTCAAAAAAGTAGGCTTATATTATTAACGCAAACGCTCATCGTCATCATCGTAATAATGTTTATTTATTCCGAAAAAATCACGAGAGAAAAACCAAATAACAGCGTGAAATACAAGATAACCTGCGACAATGGCAATTACAAGTATTATCAGGAAAAACATTATCATTTTGAATATCATAGCTCTTATTTTTTGTCTAAATTACTAAATTTTTCTCTAACTACCACACATTTCAACATCCACTTGTACACAAGCATAGCGTGTGAGGTGTCTATAGTGGGGCGATATCCAAGAGGATATAAGTACGCGTATATTTCCGCAGGAGTTGCAGAAGCCTCCGGCGTTAATTGCTCCAATGCTTTTTGAATCTCTACAGAGGTGTAGAAGTGTGTGGCGTCCAATTCATCTTTTGCAGGAGCAAACTTTTCACAAAACACCTCTAAGGTATTTATTGCTTCTTTGCTTAACTCTTGCCTGTTGTCGTTTTTCTCTTTCATATTATTATGCTGTTAAATTTACCTGTAGAGTTGTGTTGAAATTTTCCAACAATCCCACTCTGCGACTTTCTCTGCGATGTTCCGGGTGCAACGCATAGTACCACTCCTTTAATTCCTGCAGAGCCTCTTCGTCCCACTCTTGGTTACAACACTTACCGCTGCCATCTGCTAAGAATACCGGAACTTCGTTACGTTCTATATAGCGTAACGCTATATATTGTAAAGCACTCATTTTCTCGTCTTTAGGAATAAATAACACTTGACTATCATTTTTATAATAAAGCAAAAATATCTTTTTCATAGTAAATTAAGATTTTAAAGTTACGAATGGTTTTAAGGCTGTTTTTATATGTATAATACCACTTATAAAATCTGCATTTTCTCTATATTCTTCGATATCTGATGCTCCAAACTCACTAAAACGACTACACAAAAAATCTTGTATCTCAGATAAAGTCTCTATAAAACACGCCGGATCATTTTGATCGTCTAAGCGGCTTTTCCCCCAATTCTTTAATTCTGCCAACATTTCAGGCGTTAATTCTACACCGTTTACTGTTATGTTTTTATTTTCTTCCATAGCATTAGGCAGTTTTATTATGTAAAAAGGAACGTAAATCGCCTTTTAATAAAGACAAATTACACAGCATATTGACTGCTTCCTTATGAGAATCATCAAAATCACATACTTTTGGGGCGTGTAGTGAAATCCATTCAATTACCTCGCCCAATGCAAGCAAATAACCTCCTACACTATAATCCTCACCTTTGCCAACTTCCCACTCCTCTAAGCGGTTCATCATTTCGGGGGTAAGTATCACGCCATTAGGTAAAGTATGATTAGCGGTTTTCATTGCGACCTCCTTTCTTTTTTTAGGAACTAAAAGACCATTTAGATGCTCACGATAAACAGCATATGCTTTTTCTCTATTTTTCTCTTTTTGAATAAACATATCCAAATCTTTTTGAAAGCTGATTATTTGAGAAAGACTCTCAAAAGTCATTTTATTTTCATAAAGCTTTTCTCTTTGTGATACTACAAAATAAAAGTTTGTACCATTTTTGTCCGACACAATTCTCTTTTCCAGCGTAATGTCGCCGTACTCTTGTTTTCTTTGTTTCTTTTCCATTTCACTAAGCGTTTTCAGGTGTTAAAATTTCGTCTTCCATTGCCATTAAGTCTTTCAAAAATTCCCTTAACATCTCATGGGAATTCATTACATTTACACGCATACTTTGTTCATCTGCCATATAATCTCGCAGAAAACTCCCAAACATTACATCTTGACATTCCAAATAAGTTTCCATAGAATGAGTTAAAAAGAAACTTTTTACTCGTGCGAGAACTCCGCCATTAGGCAAGGTATGATTAGCAGTTTTCATTACAACCCCCTTTCTCACTTGCCACAAGATTGTTTACCATAGAGACAAAACTCTCTAAATCTTCTAAACTCCAAAAAGTCATCTTTGTTTCGCTGAGCTTTTCGCTTTGCACCACTACATAATAGACACCTTTTCCGTGTTTGTCTATTACCTCTCTTTTTTTCCAGCGTAATGTCGCCGTACTCTTTTTGTTTTCCAGTTAAATTTCGCATAATTCTAAATTTTTAAATAAAAAGAAAGCGTCTGCTACCTGTTGCGAAATTTAACTGGGTTAAAATTTGTGGGTCTTTCAACTACCACACAGGGCAAACGCTTTCTAAATCGTTCTTTTTTCTAAAAAATACAGGCATAAAAAAAGCCCCTTTACTTTCACTAAGTTGGGCAATCAATTATCCTGCCCAGTTAAAATTTCGCACTACAAACATACACAGATTTTTTTTATTTGCAAAATTTTGGATACAAAAAACTCCACTCTAATGGTGGAGCTAAAAGAATTCATAAGCAAGGAAAATCCCCTGTACTACAGAGGATTTTTAAGACATTTTTTTTGTTAGTTCAAATCAATTTTGTATTGCAGTTAATTTTCCATTTTCAAAATAAAGATAATTCCCACTATCATAAACCCACTGCTCTGATGTACTATATTTTGTTACTGTTCTATTTATGTGGTCTGGTTCTCCCCAAGCGGCACGACACATTTTTGCACTCATTCCAATGACCACCCTATTTTCATTAATTAGTTTTCCATAATATTTTCCAAACTCTTTTATGTTTTTCTTTTTTTGAATTTCACGTTCTTTTTGCTGTTTTATCTCCCTTATCTTTTGCTCTTCTCTAATTTCTTCTTGAGTTTTCCTTGCTCCATATTTAGCAAGTATTTTCTCATACTCACTAAGACTGACTAAATTCGATAATACACTATTTTCTCTTAAAGAAGACATTCCACAAGAAATTACCTTCCCTTTGTTATTTTCAAAGTATATTTTTAGTTCAAAATCAGAAACAGAATTACTTTTAGGATTTTTATTTTTTTGCAATTTTACATCAGTTCCTGTAAAAATATCTTCTTCTAAAATTTTATTGGGTCTAAAATAAGAATCTGCAGGTGCATTTGAGGAATAATATGACTTTAACGAATATCTGTATTTCTCATTGTTTAAAAACTTCTTTGTTTCATATTTATTCTTTATATATTCAAAATATGGAACCGATAAAAAACACTTTGAATAAATTGAAGAATGCTTTATTCGTATCTCATCATCCTCATTACTCATATATAAAACGACAGTTCCAGCCCTAACAAGTTTAGGTGAGTATACAAGATTTCCGAGAATATCATAGAACTTAACACTATCGACTTGGAAATACTTATCTTCTATATATTTCTCATACAGACTCAATAACTCTGGTCTTAAAGGAATAAATTCTCCATATCGATATTTATGACCAAAGACCTTAAATTTCTTTTGCTTATTTTTTAATGAGATTCTTCTTAGGGCAGATAAAAAACTGCCCCTATTCAAATGACAAGCATACACTTTACTCCCTACTAAGCCTAAAAACTGTTCTGCTTTCTCATACTCAGAAAAATCAACGGAAGAATCTAATGTTACAGCAGATTGCTTTACATTTTCCTCTACATTTCTATCTACCTTTATTTGTGAAAATACACTTGTAGGGAATATAACCAAAACTGCAATAATTGTAAAAATTTGTTTCATATTTTTATTTGTTGGTTAATTTTGAACAAAGATAGTGAAAAATAAAAAAGCCACTCGGTTAGGAGTGGCTTGGTAAAAGTTTTCTCGAGGAAATTAAATAAAAGCTAATTGGCTTAATTCACTTCCAAAACTATGTAAGTTTTTTTCAATTTTCTCTACAGTGCGTTGACTTGGGTTTCTGTGACCGTTTAAATAGTGGCTAAGCTGCCCCTGTGAAACGCCTGTTAATCGTTCTAATCCTGCCAAGGTTAAAATCTTACTGTAATAAGCCAAGAATGATGCAACATCATACTTGTAGCTAAAATCTAATTCAGCAGGAAATTCTTTTCCTTCTTCAGCATACAGGTCTTTCATCTCATTGAAAGAAGTTTTTAAATCTTCGATAGTTTCCTGTACGGTTTTGCCTTCCCCATACAATCCGAAACTAAAACCATAATCTTTGTCCGGATTAATGACGGCTTCGTAGTAATTCTCACCCTTTTGGATAAGAATCTCTACTCTCTCCTTAGAATTCTTCCCGGTTCTCATAATAAAAATAATCTAATAAATAAATAAAAATATAATTCACTAATTTCTTCCTGAAGTAACGTTGTGTTTGCAATCAGAGGGGTTAAAATTTAACCCCTGATTGCTTTTCAATTGCTTTGAGTGTTTTAATCAACGCCTCTTGCTTGTCATGTCTTGAAACAGGAAAGATGCTGCCTGTTATCGGACTTTTCCAAAGCGTGTGATTTGCCCCCTCTCTCACAGGAAAACATCCTGCTTTCTTCAATTTTCTTTTGATTTCAGAATATTTCATTCTCAAAACTTTTAAATTATACTACAAAGATAATGATATTAATTTTAATATCAAAACAAAAAAGAATAATAAAAAAATAAGGCAGCCATATTTAACAACTGCCTTACTCTCAACTAAAAAAAATAACAAATAAAAATTACGGAATAAATTTTGTCTGAAAAGAAAGCGTCCAGCCTATGGAGTTAGCTAAATCTTTAGCAATAAACGGCGTCGCCTCCGCAGGAAATTCGATATACTTCAAAAATGGACTGCATTGCTGATCCTCCTCCATTTGTTTTTGAATTTGACGTAAATACTCTAAGGATTTATCGCCCATTAGGATTTCTTCTGCAAAATCTGAACTATCTTCATTGAACGGCTTTGCCACAGTAACTGCAAGAAGAAATGTATCTGTATGCACTTGCTTGTCGTCTTTATCAATTCGCACCGCTCCATAATCAACAAACAAATAGTAATCACCAAAACTTTCTATCTGTTTTTTCACATTCAACTCATTCAATCCAAATACGTAATGTTTTAGATCTAAAACAGGTGCCGGAAGCTTTTCTACTCTATCTTTAAATGCAAGATAATCCGCATCCGTAGACGTTTTGTTGAACAGCCTCATTCGGTCGCTCGTAAATTTGGCGTAATAACAATAGATATCAGATAAATTCATTAGACAATAGTGTTAAGTTGTTCGATTGATAAGCCTGTTTTTTCTGCAATTTCAGGTAATTTTAACTCATAGGATTGTAAGGTTTTTACAGAATCAATTAGCTGTTTGAGTAATAAATCCAAATAAGTAATCAAATTATAATTTTTGACCTCCACAAGATTGCCGTAACCTTCCGATGATAACGTATATACGCTATCCATAAGCCCTACGGTCAACTTATTGTTTTTCCCGGTGCTTTTTCGCTGCCACAAAATACCATATTTTGTATTGTATAAGAAGGTTTGAATTGCTCCGAAATTAAGGAAAACTCCGTGCAACTCTGCTTCTGTAAAATTCTCACCGTCAGGATAGAGCGTATTTGCCAACATTTCCAACTGCTCCTGATTTCCGCTTTTAACATAGGCTCCGTAAAGTGTAACCGCCTGTACATATTGCTCGGCAGTTAGCGTAGTCGAAACAAATCCGCCTTCCACATCAAACTCATAACCTTGAACTCCTCCTGCTTGAGGAAGTAGATTTTTAGCAAATACCGCATCGATAGCAAAATGACATTTCATTTGTTCTGCCAATTCAATTTCAGGAGAGGGATACAAATCTTCCGGCAAGTAACGCTCCAACATTTTCTGTGTATCCTCACTGAAGAAAGAAAACTGCTTTTGATCTTCATATACAATTTTGAACATAAAGGTCAACTGGCGAGAAATCAGATACATATTCTCAAAGAGCAAACTGCCTTTAGGCAGTCGTTTAAAATCTAATTGCAGCAATTTTTGCAGCAACTTTGCCCGGACCTCTGTAACCGATATCTTGCCTAAAGAATATTGCAAAAGCAAATCTGACAAAAACAAATACTGCTCACTGCTTAATTCTTCCCACTTATCCGGACATTTGTAGCTATTATCATTTAATTCAAATTCTAACATGGCATATAAAATTTATCTGAAGGCTTAGACAAATCTTCTTGAGCAGGAGCAGTTTTTTTGTTTTTTTGCAATTCACTATCCAAATCAAGCAAGGCTTTATCGCCTTGTATTTTCAATGCGTCTGCCAACCTTTTTTTAGAATCCGAAGTAGTATCTGTGCGTTTTACAAATTCAGAATTTACAGACAAGTCCTTTCGAATACTCTTAGGCAATACCATTGCATCTAAACGCTCTATTGCCAAAGCAACCGTATGGTAAACTACAGCAATCTCTGTCAATTCTCTTGCTTTTTCACTTAGGTTCTCAAGGTTGCGGGATTGTAAACAGTTGCGAATTACTTCTTTTTGTAAAAACACAGAAATATGGAAGAAATATGCAGAATCATCAATGTTATAATGCATTCCAAAATGCTTATAATCTTTCACTAACAACTTTTGCTGCTCCTGTGCAGTTGGAGTCTCTCTGAACAAAACATTGTCCTTAACTTCTTCAAGCAACTCACTCATATAAAAGTGAGCCCTTTCGGTTAACTGGGCAACTATTTCATTGTACTGATATTTGTACACTTTACGCTCACTATTATTACGCTTAATACTATCGTACAGAGCGTGACCAATCGCAATGAAAGACGCCATTGCTCCACGTAGATTTTCTAAGCCTTGAACATCCTCCTTGTTTTTATATTTCTCTAAGAAGTCTTGCCACAGAGGCTTCCCTATAATTTTTACGATTTCTTTTTCTGCAGTTTTTGCATAAGGAGCAAAATCATCTATAACTTCTGAAGAATCAATGCCCGGAACAAATCCCTTGAGTTCGCCTGTATTTTCAAAAAATGGTATCATTGTTGGTTATTTTGTAATCGTTGAGAAGGTGTTGTTTCTTCCTGTTTTTGCGGTATATAATGTTCAAACCCAATACGCACTCCTTCAGAATAGGCTTTCGGGAAGTTAATACGAATTGCCTCGTTTAAATCTTTCAAGCAAAAATATTCAGGCATTGTGAGCGTAGAGATGTAAATAAGGTAATTATAGTAAGCATCAGAGCCGGACTTACTGATAACTCCTTCTTTTGAAATATTAGAAATTGAAGCATCAATACCTTTTGCAGACAAAAGCACCTCATCTGCTCGTTTGTCGTAATTTGATAATGATTCAATGTATTCTTTATATTTGAGAGGAATTTCGGTTATTTCCCACTTAACCTGTTTTTCCCCATCGAAAGAACTGTATGATGTAAAAAGTTTACCCTGATTAGCTCCTTTACCGGATAGTGTAGAAGTCAATCGACGAAGTTCTGAATACACTAATTTTTGAAGTAATCCTTCATGGTATTCAACACCAACATCTATGCCTTTAAATTTTATTGGATCTTTTCCATCTTCCTTTAGATCGACATTTTTTTGGCATACTCGAGTAATTTGGTCACGCATCAGATCTAACCACTTATCAGGAATAATGACGTGCAACTTTGCCGACAGACTATTCTCTAAAAAGGAATTGATATACTTAGGAGTAAGATTACTGCCTATTATCCACTGTTTCACTCCTCTATAAAATGAATTATATCCATATACTTCTTCGCCAAAACTACTATTACGCACATAACTTATAGCCGTAGCCTCCAACTGATTTTTCTTATAACGGAAACGTCGGTAGGCTTTCATCTTCTGTTTAAATACTGTGAGCCAATCGCCTACAACCACATTATCAAAATCACTATCTTCTTGAGAATTACTAAATACATCTACATCTTTGTCTGTTGCAAGACGGCATTTCGTAGAGCTAATATGCTCTAATCCTGCCAATGGAAGCACTCCGGAATACCCAATACGATGCCCTCGTGTAGGAACCCACTTAGAAAAATAACTCTCCATATAGTAGTAATCTCTTACTACTTTAGTAAGATAGGTAAAACAATCATCTTTTAACCCCCTGCTCTGCCAAGAGTCAAGCCAGTTTTCTATCTCTGTATTAGATATCGGAACACGCTTTGTTTTGCCGTCCACTATTTCTTTTTTGTACAGCATTACGCCTTTGCCTACCATTATCTTTATTTGCTTTTCGATAAGCTCCGGAAGTAATCGATTGCTACCAATCATCTCCTTTATTTCTTGAGGTTCTAAGTTAGTTCTACCGTAAGGCAAAACCTTATACTTACCAATACTCAAGAAAGGCGTTAAATTTTGAGACACCTTTATCTGTCCAATATCTAATGTTCCTCCTCCCGCAAGCGAGTCCCCTAACTGAAAGGTAAAGGTCTGATCCCCTGAATTAAAGACTCCTACATTGCCAATTTGCTGTATCATAGAAATTTTATTTTTAACAATTTATAGTCCGGAGCAAAGCCAACATAACGCATTAAATATTTGTAGCACGTCTTTGGTTGTCCATTAGATTCGAATAAAAAGAAATTTTCTGCATCGATACTCCACTTATCTGTAGGGAGCTGTTTGCGAACTGTACAATTTTCAAATGTTCGCAGCTTATTGGACGCTTGGCGTTTACTCCTTGAGTAACTAAAGACTGACAGTTTGAACGAACGACCTGCCATTGTTTCTGCTTTCATTCGCTCAAGAGCAACTATGCCATTTATACTTGTCTCATTATTCATACAACAAAACTACTTTTCCCTCAAAAGTAGGCAAAGGACATATTGCAATGCAATCTTCAACTTAAATCAAAAAGATAAAAAGATGTACAAAAACACCGGGAAATTCAATAAGTACTAAAACACTTGGAAGATATAGGTAAAATCATATTTCCCAACGTTTTAGCAGGATGCAACGCAATCTCAGAACTTAGCGTGTCGGGGAGGAACCTCTGTTATTTTTTTAATTATACACGTTTTTAAAATTTAAATATCTGTTTTTCAGCGTTTTAAATAGTTTTACTTTATCAAATACCTCGTTTTTGTACTATAAAACATATAAAAAAGTCCTGTTTTGGAGTAAACAAGACTTTAAATTGATACAATAAAAATCTAATAATCTGTATCCGGCAAAGGAGGGGAATATTGTGTAGATTGCTTTGCATAACGCTCAAAAAGACCGAAAACCAAATACATCATAGCAGAAGGAATTTGTGTTGTAAGCCCGGCTTGATGCTGCAAAGGAACTTTTATCTCACTTTTTTTATCCAACTCGATTGTTCCATACGACCTTTTTAGCGGACTTAAGAATATTGATGAAATAAGATTCGGACAACCATTTTCATCAATAAAAACATCAGGGCTATTCGGTACATCTCCCCAAATATTTTTAAACAGATAAAAATGTTCGTAATGATAAATAGTTCGCTGTTTTTTGTTTTTTAGTGTTACACGCCAACCTAAGCCTTCTAATTTTTCCTTGAGTTGCTTAGCATCTGTTTCAGCGGTGAGATTAGCATATTTTTGTTTACGCTGATTCCCGGCACGGTCATAATACAAGTCAATACTCCGATTACTATGGTCGCTCCAAAAACTATGAAAATCAGCAGCGAGGTCTGCGTGGGATTTTGGGTGATATACATAATGCTCTTTGTGTATCCGCAAAACATTCCTCCTTGCACCCGAAAGAGAGCCAACCACAAGACTGGAAAAATGCCCGGGGTCATACCCTAAGACT
>PDWI01003070.1_pt1 | contig 24122 bp, 20 predicted proteins | sample 1430891 | NCBI WGS metagenome assembly PDWI01 (sample SAMN01162508, study PRJNA174530) | Oral metagenome, whole genome shotgun sequencing project. | biome: Marine environment; feature: Marine mammal; material: Swab sample of the gingival sulcus; isolation source: swab sample of gingival sulcus... | reverse complement strand
TAACAACTACTTTTTGTATAAAATCATTTGATTTAACAATGTAAATACCTGTTTGTAAATTGTTAACTTTTACTGTAGAAGTAGAAGCTGTAGCTTGATATACCAAACGACCTGTTAAAGAATACACTTGTACTGCTTGACCATCTACACCTGAGATAGAAAGTGCTTGATTAGCAACAGTTACATTTACTTTTTCTACTGATTTTGTATCTACAGGAGTAGAAGATGCTTTTTTAGTAAATGTTGCTACATAATTAGAACCTCCATTATTTAGCCAATTATCATAGCCACCCCAGCTTTTAGCCCATACGTGAATTTTGTAAGTAGTATTGTCGGTTAATCCGGCTAATAAGTCAATACCAAGTCCTGTTTTTGTTCCATGATAGTCGTTTCCTGAAGGTCCTGTTTGGTCCCAAACTGTTTCAACTGGAGCTACTATTTCTGTGTTTCCATCAGCTGATGTGATTCTATAAAAGAAAGAACCACCTGTTCTGTTGTGTTCATCATCCCAATATTTCATATCACATCCTTCAAGCGTCAATGTTGATACTTCTCCTAAATCAGCTCCATTTAGTTCTGTTCCAAATCCCGGATTGTTTAGCCAGTAACAACCTGTTCCTGTTGTAGCATCTGTTCCTGCGCCATTTTTATCAATTAATAGATAATCATTAAACCACCCTGTGCCAGCGAATGATACTAAACTCATTGTTAGAGTAACAAATAATAAAGTAATTTTTTTCATAGTTTTTTATTTTTTATAAATTAGAAATATATTTTTATGACGATAAAAGTAGATTAATAATTAACATTATGGGTGTTTTTTATGATAAAAACAATAAAAACAAAATGCAAACGTTTGTTCTTTTTTGGGGTGATAAAAATATGAAAAGCTCCAAAATACTTTGGAGCTTTTCATATTTCATTAATAATCTAAAAATTACTTTAAGCTACTTACGTAAACTGTTAATTTAGATTTTAAGTTTCCTGCTTTATTGCTATGAATTACATTTTTCTTAGCTAATTTATCAAGCATTGAACTCACTTTAGGCAACATTTCCGTAGCTACTTTTTTGTCCGTAGTAGCACGTAACTTACGCACTGCATTACGAGCTGTTTTTTCGTAATAACGGTTTGCCAATCTTCTTGTTTTAGTTTGACGAATTCTTTTTGCTGCCGATTTATGATTTGCCATAATTATACAAATTATTTAATAAGTTCTAATTTAGTAGCCCATAGGGGAGTCGAACCCCTCTTTCCAGAATGAAAATCTGGCGTCCTAGCCGATAGACGAATGGGCCGGATGAAACTTGGAAAAATAAATCCTTTGTTTCATTTGCGAGTGCAAAGGTAAAATAGTTTTTTGAAACCACAAAACTTTTTTCAAAAAAAGATAAGAAAAGATTGTTTTTTTTTATTTTATCCCCTAATTCTTTCTTAATTTAAGAAGCTCAAACTAATCACTGAACACTAAATCAAGTCCGGTCTTAATTTTTTTGTGAGTTCTATGGCTTCTTCTTGTTGCCATTTTTCTACTTTCGCTTGATTTCCTGACAGTAAAATATCAGGAACTTTCCAACCTTTGTAATCGGCAGGACGAGTATAGACGGGTGGGGCAAGGAGATTGTCTTGGAAGCTATCCGAAAGGGCTGATGTCTCATCTCCGATAGCTCCGGGTAGAAGTCGTACAATGGCATCTGTCATCATTGCAGCCGGAAGTTCACCTCCTGTTAATACAAAGTCTCCGATACTGATTTCACGTGTTATTAAATGTTCACGTATGCGATGGTCAATTCCCTTATAATGACCACAAAGAATGATAATATTATTATAAAGAGAAAGTCTATTGGCAGTTTGTTGATTGAATTTCTCGCCATCAGGAGAGGTGTAAATCACTTCATCGTATGTCCGTTGCTTCTTGAGGTGAGAGATGGCGTTGTCAATGGGTTCAATCTGTAAAACCATTCCTGCATCAAATCCAAATGAGTAGTCGTCGATTCTTTTGTGCTTGTCGTTGCTATAATCTCTTATATTGTGTACAACTATTTCTACAATCTCTTTCTTTTTGGCACGTTGGATAATAGAATGATTTAAAGGACTCTCTAATAGTTCGGGTACAGCGGAAAGTATATCTATTCTCATATCGTTTCTGTTTTTTGCAAAAATAATTTTTTTACTCTAAAAACACAATTTCTTTTCTCATATTAAAATAAAAAAATAAAGAGATGAAAAAAATAAACAGTTGGATTGAATTTAAATTAATGTATCTTTGCAATAGTAATTTCTCTTTTCGTAGATTACTTTGAAGATAAAAAATGAACTCAAAGATGTATTATAAAACGCTAATTTTTGTGCTGTTTGTCTCGTCTTTTATTGCTTGTGGAAGGAATAAACCGACTGAAGCAGATGATAGCCAGAACTTTCCTAAAGCAAATTATGAAAGAATAACTCCTGCAAGTTTTCCTTTCTCTTTTGAAAAATCAATGATTAGTGTTGTGAAGACTTATAAGGATGAAAAGAAACGATATTGGTTTGATTTAGGATATCCTCAGTTTAATGCTAAAATTTATTTTAGTTATAAGCCGATTGAAAATCAAAATTTATATTCTTTGTTGCAAGAAACAAGGGAAATGGCTTATAGGCATAAAGTAAGAGCTGATGCTATTTTTGAGAAAACGTATGAAAATCAAGATAAATCGGTGTATGGTATTGTATATGAATTAACCGGTAATACTGCCTCTAACTTGCAATTTGTACTAACAGACAAGACGAAACATTTTGTACGGGCGGCACTTTATTTCGATGCAACTCCCAATCCCGATTCCATAGCACCGATTGCGAAATATATTAAAAAGGATATGGTACATTTGATAGAAACATTTGAATGGCAAAAGAATGATTGAATGTAAACAGATAAAATATCAAGAGGCTGACATTTGTGTTTTGACCAATGATTTGCGTTCAAAAGAACTTCTTAATTTCTTTGATAACAAAGATTTATACCAAAATGAGCTTGAAAGTATTTCGACGGAACATAAAAGAAAGGATTTTATCTCTGTTCGTTATGCCTTAAAGCAGTGTATGAATGGTGAGGAACAGACTATTTTTTATACGCCCAAGGGAAAACCTTTTTTGTATAAAAATAGAAAGAGAATAAGTATATCTCATACACAAAATTGGGTGGCGGTAATGGCTCATAAGAACAGAAAAGTTGGTATAGATATTGAGAAACCTCGAAATACGTTGGTTAAAGTCGCTCCCAAATTCTTAAGTCCCGAGGAATTTGATATTTACAATGGATTGGAAAAAGAAGACGGTTTTGCTTTTCTACGTATTATTTGGTCGGCAAAAGAGGCGTTGTTTAAGATTGTGGGTGATGCCTATAATTTTAGTGAGCAGTTGAACGCTTTACCTTTTGAGATAGATAAGAATAGGGGAGAGCTAAAATTAGTGCATACAGATACTAAAAAAGAGTATTTGGTTCAATATGTTTTGACAGAAGATTATACATTGACTTATTGTATTGATAATGAATAAAGAAGTATATACAGATATTGTTTCTAAAATAAAGAAAGGGAGAAAGATGTTGGCTGTGCTTCTTGACCCGGAGAAGTGCGTTGGAGAGCAGTTGGATAAAACGCTTTCTGAGCTTAAAAAAAGACAGCCTGATTTTATTTTTGTAGGTGGAAGTACCAAGAGTCATTCTACAGATAAAATTTTAGATGCTCTCAAGGTGGTTGATGTGCCTACTATTATTTTTCCCGGAGATGTAAGTCAGTTCTCGACGAATGCTGATGCTCTTTTATTGTTATCATTGCTTTCGGGTGATAATCCGGATTATCTTATTGGACAACAAAAAAGAGGTGCGTTGGACATTAAAAAATCAAAAATAGAAGTGATGCCAACTGCCTATTTGCTTATTGATGGTGGTAAGAAATCCTCAATAGAACGTGTTAGTAAAACGCATCCTATCTCAAGATTAGAAATAGATGAAGTCGTTGCTACAGCTGTGGCAGGTGAACTGTTGGGTATGAAATTGGTTTATTTGGAAGCGGGAAGTGGTGCTTTGTTGCCGATTTCTTCACAGATGATTTTGGCAGTAAAAGAGATGTTAGATATTCCATTGATTGTGGGTGGTGGTATTAGAAGTGAGGAAGCGTTAAAAAGTGCTTATCTGAATGGAGCTGATATCGTTGTTGTTGGTAACCTTTTTGAAACCGAGAGTGAAAAAATTTCCTCGTTTATCTCTTTGGTAGAGCGTATAAACGAGGAAAATAAAAAATAAAAAAAAAATTTCTATTCAAAATAATAGTAGTTATCATATCCAAATCCTATATCAAATCGTCCTAATTTTAGTGTTATCAAATCTTCATTTTTTTCCATTAGTGCTTTGAAGTGAAATGTTCCTGATAGGATTGTTTTTGTTATTTCATCATCTAAAAATAGTTTTCGTGCTTTCTTGAAATTGACCTCTCCATCTATAATCTTCAAGTTAAACTTTTCATCATTAATTTTTAGTGTTATTTCAGTTCTTGTTTTCTTAAAGTCTAATACATAATTATTAAAAAACATCAAATCTGTATATTTCTCTAATTTTTGTTGAGAAAAATTATCAACAAATTTAAATTCTAATGTAACATTTTGGTAATAATGCTTATTCATTGTTTTCTTATATATTCCTTCTAAAGAAAACAGCATTGTGTCTTTTTTTATAACTATTTTTGGTAAACTGTTAGCATTTCCAACAAATGGGAATCTGTTGATATATGCTCCAAATGAGTTATATCCCTCTTCAGAGTAAATCGGTAAATCGGGGCTGGTTGGGTCTTCTATCCAGATATTACGGTCTAAATAAAAGTCCTCTTTTGATGAACAACCTAAAAATGTGAAAAGTAGGAATATTGTTGTTATTTTAATATAAGTTTTCATATCTATTATTATCTATTTGTATCTTTTTTGTTATGATTAATAGGGATTGTTATCGAAAATTGTATTCCACCCATTGATTTTTGATTTCTTAATGTAACATTGTTGTTTGTAAGAATTCTAGGCATTAGCATTTCTACATTGACGTTAAACTTTCTGTCGAATGTAAGAGACATTCCTAATGAACTATAAATAGATGAGTAGAGTCCATTAGGTCCTTTTATTATATCTGCCGGTAAGAATGTTTCTTTTGGATACTTATTCATAGATTGGTCTAATAGATTGAGTTCTAAATCACTCTTTAATTGAAAACCAATCTCAGCTCCTGCTTTGAGATAAATGCTAAACCAACCCGAACGTATTGGAACATATTTAGCCTCTAATGGAACACCCATATAATATGTTTTTTCATCAATGGATTCTACACGTGCTAATTTTAATACTTCATCATTTTTTTGATAGTTTAAAAATAGATAATGTTGTTGTTTATTTCCATAAAGTCCTTCTAATTTAGTATCCAAAATATGAAGTCTTAATCCGGTAGCAAAAGTTAATCTGTCATCTAATATGGTATATTGGGGTTTAATACCGAAACCGGTGTGTAAAGTTGTGATGTCAACTCTATCTATTCCTTCGTAATTTTCAACTCCGTTTCGAATGGAAAGATTTTGATTAATATCCCCTTGAATCGTATTGGAACCCACCTCAAATTCTATTGAAAAGTGATTGGGAATCTTCTTCTCTTGCTGTTTTATTATTTGCCCATAAAGAGGAATATTCATCGCTAGTATTAATAATAAAAGAATCTCTCTCATTTTTTTGTAAAGTTAATAAATTAAATTCGTTTTTTTACTTGTCTTTTGTTTGAGTCCATAAAACTAAGGACTCTTTAATTATAAAGACAAACAATTGCTGTAAAATGTCTCATTCTGTTTTGTTAAAAAGAGTTAAATGTGCTTTGATGAGAAAAATGTAGAGTTGGATTGAATGAATTTTCTTATTTCTACCTTCTAAAAAATCTCTTTCTGCTTAAAAAGTATTATCTTTGTGGCTGTTTTTTGTGTCATTTGTTTGACAAAAGAATATTTTTTCAAAATAATATTTATTTTAATCGGAAAATTTATGAAAGTATTAAAATTCGGAGGAACATCTGTTGGTACAGCAGAGAGAATGAAAAGTGTAGCAAAATTGATAAATTCAGACAGCGAACAAAAGATTGTAGTGCTGTCGGCAATGTCGGGAACCACTAACAGCTTGGTAGAGATTTCGGATTATTTTTACAAACAAAATAAATCCGGAGCATTGGAAAAAACAAATGTTCTGGAAGAGAAGTACGCTGATGTGATAGAAGAACTCTTTTCCGATGAGAAGAAAAAGGAGAAAGCAACTGAGATATGTCATCAAATATTTCAAGAAATAAGGGCACAAGCAAAAGGTGTTTTTACCATTTTTGAAGAAAAGATTGTACTGGCACAAGGAGAACTCTTATCAACTCAATTGTTCCAACTTTATCTTGAAGAGAAAAATATTAACAGTACCTTGATTCCTGCATTGGATTATATGCGAATTGATAAGAAAAATGAGCCTGATACCAAATATATTGCTGAAAATTTAACTGCAATATTGAACGAAAGAGAAGGGTATGATATTTATATTACACAAGGATATATTTGTCGAAACTTTTATGGTGAAATAGATAATTTACAACGTGGTGGAAGTGATTATACGGCTTCTCTTGTTGGGGCGGCAATGGGTGCTTCTGAAATTCAGATTTGGACAGATATTGACGGAATGCACAACAACGACCCTCGTATTGTAGAAGGCACAAGACCGGTACCGATGTTGCATTTTGATGAAGCAGCGGAGTTGGCATATTTTGGTGCTAAAATTCTTCATCCAACTTGTATCCTTCCTGCAAAACTGCACAATATTCCTGTGAAGTTGCTCAATACGATGCAACCTGAGGCAAAAGGAACAGTGATTTCTAATAAGATGAGAAAAAATGTGATTGAAGCAGTAGCTGCCAAAGATGGAATTACAGCCATTAAAATCAAATCGGGACGAATGTTGTTGGCTCACGGTTTTTTGAGAAAAGTCTTTGAGATTTTTGAAACGTATGAAACAGCTATTGATATGATTACCACATCAGAAGTGGGAGTTTCGGTTACAATAGACAACACGAAAAGGTTAGATGACATTTTGAATGAATTGAAAAAATTGGGAACAGTCAATGTGGATAAAGATATGGTAATTGTGTGTGTAGTGGGAGATATCTCTTATGAGCAAAAAGGCTTTCAATCAAAAGTGCTTGACAGTTTGAAAGATGTTTCTATTCGAATGATTTCTTACGGAGGTAGCCAACATAATATTTCTTTCCTTGTTCGTGCAGAAGATAAAACCAAAACATTACAATTATTAAACGAATCACTATTTTAATTTTACATAAAAAATGAATCAGAAAGCAAATTATCCTACAGAGAAATTCAAAAATATAGAAACACCTTTTTATTATTACGACTTAGAAGTGTTGAGAAATACACTTTCTACAATTAAAGCACTTGGGTTACCTGAGAATTATGACATACATTATGCGTTGAAAGCCAATGTGAATGAGCGTGTTTTGTCTGTTATTAAAGAAGCAGGGTTAGGAGCAGATTGTGTGAGTGGGGGAGAGATAAAAGCGGCTTTGAATGCCGGATTTCCTGCCTCAGAAATCGTATTTGCCGGTGTGGGAAAAGCAGATTGGGAAATTAATTTGGCGTTGGACAACGATATTGCTTGTTTCAATGTAGAATCGGCTGCCGAGTTGGAAATAATCAATGAGTTGGCAGCAGCGAAAAGCAAAAAAACACGTGTTGCTTTACGCATTAACCCCAACGTGAGTGCAAATACCCACAAATACATTGCAACAGGAACCAATGAAAATAAATTCGGCATCAATTTGGAAGCAATAGACGATGTTTTGGAGGAACTAAAAGAACTGAAACAGTTGGAGTTGATAGGATTGCATTTTCATATCGGTTCGCAGTTATTGGAGATGGATTCTTACGAGAATTTGTGTGTAAGAATTAACGAATTACAGGAGTTATTTGAGAAAAAAGGAGTTGCATTGAGTTATATCAATGTGGGTGGTGGATTAGGAATTGACTACAATAATCCAAATGAAAATCCGATTCCCGATTTTGAGAAATATTTCAAGACTTTCCAAAATGGTTTGAAATTACGTCAAGGACAATCTCTGCATTTTGAACTGGGTCGTTCGATTGTAGCACAATGTGGTAGTTTGATAAGTAAAGTGTTGTATGTAAAAAAAGGTACAACCAAAAATTTCCTTATTGTGGACGCAGGTATGACCGATTTATTGCGTCCTGCTTTGTATCAAGCTTTCCACAAGGTTGAAAATTTATCTTCAGATTTGGAAGACGAGAAATATGATGTTGTCGGCCCTATTTGTGAGTCTTCAGATGTTTTTGCAAAAGAATATGCAATGAACAGTTCAAAACGTGGAGATATTATTGCTTTTCGTTCTGCGGGTGCTTATGGAGAAATAATGGCATCGAGATATAATCTACGTGCTATTCCTACAGCAATTACTTCGGAAGAAATTTAATTATAAAATAAATACAGAATGACTTTCTTAGGGATTCATTTTTCGTTTTTGGAACTGTTTTTAGCAGTCGTTTTACTCTTGGCTTTTGGAGTTCAGTTGTATTATTATCTCTATTATTTTAGAGGAGTAATTCGTCATAATAAGCGTTCTTCTCAAGGAAAAATAGAATATAATGAACTTGAAGAGGGAGTTTCCATAATTATTTGTGCCAGAGATGAAGAGGAGAACTTAAAGCGTTTTCTTCCTTTGGTTTTGGAACAAGACTACCCTAACTACGAAGTAATTGTTGTCAATGATGCCTCTATTGATAATACTGAGGATTATCTTGATAAAATGAAAGAATCTTATCCTTATCTTCGAACCAGTTTTATTCCTACAGGAGCAACAAATTTAAGTACTAAAAAGTTGGGACTTTCATTAGGTATAAAGGCGGCTAAAAATGAATTATTGCTCTTTACAGATGCCGATTGTATTCCGAAAAGCAATCAATGGATAAAGAAAATGATGAGAAACTTCACCGATGAAACAGAATTTGTGATTGGTTATGGTGGGTATTCTCAACGAGCCGGTTTCTTAAATAAACTGATTAAATATGACACCCTTTTTATTGCGATGCAGTATTTGGGTATGGCTTTTTATCATAAAACGTATATGGGGGTTGGTAGGAATATGGCATATCGTAAATCTACTTTTAATGCTTTGGGAGGATTTGCAGGAACGCTTAATTTGAAATCGGGAGATGATGACCTATTAATCAATAAAGGGGCTAAAAAAGGAAATGTTCGGATAGAAACGCACACTAACAGCACTACTTGGTCAGAACCAAATACGAATTTCGATTCTTGGTTAAATCAGAAAAGAAGACACCTTTCTGTTTCTAATCGTTATACAAAATCCAGTAAAATAAGAGTTGGAATGGAACCGGTCACTCGAGGTTTGTTTTATCTGACATTAATTCTTATCAGTTTTTGGGGTAATTGGTACATTATTTTAATGGCAGGTCTTTTATTCTTGGTGCGTTATATTTTGCAATTTACAACGATTAATAGGGTCTCAAAAATTTTAGGAGATAGAAGATTTTATTTGTCTGTGCTATTATTTGATGTTCTTCTTCCCTTAATTTCTTTTAAGTTAATGTTTTTTGAGAAAAAGAATAAAAATATTCGTTGGAAATAAAAGGACTTCTCTTTTTCTATCTTTGTTCACAATATTCAAAACAAAACAATTATGACTAAAAAAGACTTATTTCGGCTAATAATTAAAATATTAGGACTTTATTTCTTAATAACAACTGCTTTTGGAATATTTCCAACCATTCTTACTTTTATCCAAAGTTGGAAATTCTTTCTCGAAACAAGTTCTGTTTTGGGTAATATTGTGATTATTCTTTTACTGTCTATTTTTCTGATTTACGAACCCGATAAAATTATTGATTGGTTGAAATTAGACAAGAATTTTGATAACAATAAGATAGAGTTAGAAAAACTCGGCGCTGAAGACATTCTAAAAATAGCAATTATTACTCTTGGAGGGATTTTAATTATCAATAACCTTTTTGGTTTCTTAAGCTCACTTCTATCTATTTTCAAGCTATCTGCTCATAATAACCGTTGGAATCTGGATATTTTACCAAATGGGTTAAACATTATCATTGGATATCTTATGATAACAAATTATAACGCTATTAGTAGGTTTATTATGAAGAAAAGAGAATGATAGGAATAATAAGTCAACATAAATCGCCCTTAATATTTCTCAATAACTTTTAAGGGCGATATTTTTTATTTTTCCAATTGTCTTTTAATCTGTTTATAAATTGTTTGATAGTTTTTAGGAAGTTGTTGTTGTGAGGTTTGAATATATTGCAATGCCGATTTCCTGTCTGTTTCGGGTGCTTTCGCAAGGAGATAAGAAAGGAAACGGTCAAAATAAACTTTCTCTCCTTTATCTTCCATTTTAGCAACTTTTAGATTGTATATCTCAACAATCTTTGAATAATCCTTTTCGCGATAAGCAGAGATAATTTCGTAAAACATTTGAATAGAGCGGCTATCCACTTTATTGACTTTCAAGCCTAATTTTTTCCACTCATCAGAACTTATCGGACTACCTAATTGAGAGGCAAAAACTGAATAAAAAATCTTTTTTAATTTTAATTCGACCTCTTTCGGTGCCACTTTTTTCTTGTAAGTGGGAATATTATTAACAAATTCAGCAATAATCGGGTTTTCTAACCCTTGGTTTAAGTAGCGGTTAAAAAGTTCCCAAGCCGATGGTTGAGTACGCTCCACTATGGATAACTTCGATAACACTTCTGTAGCATCAGAATCCGAAAAACGCATAAAATTATCGTCTGTAGAGTGGATTGACTCTCCTGCACTCGCCAAAGTCAAACAATAATCCACCATAAAAGATTTGTCAAATTTAGCAATCGGATATTTCATTTTTACACCTCTGTACGAACGATTCTCATCTTTTCCTCTTAGCATTGTACTTATAAAGTCCTCTTTTCCCATTCCACCAACTGCCTTGTGAACAATCTCTCCATCACTATCAATCAGTAGAAAAGTAGGATAAGCCGCAATATGAAACTGACGTGCTAATTCACGTCCTTCCCCTTTTTCCATATCTATTTTCAAGTTGATAAAGTGCTTATTAAACACATCGCCGACTTCTTTTAATACAAAAACCTGATTTGCCATCATCTTACAAGGGCCACACCAAGTGGTATAAGCATCTAAGAAAATCAATTTATTCTCTTTCTTGGCTTTTGCCAATGCTTGTTTGAATGTGATTTTCTCAAAATGAATCCCTTCCTGTTGAACTAACTTTTGTAATGCTCTGTGATACGCTTTACTTTTCTTATTGATAGGAAGTTCTAATTTTTTTTTGATATAATTTGCAATTAACTTTTTATCATCTTTTGTTAATTTTGGAATTTCTGCTAATGAACAGTCAAGATATTGTAAATAAAGATAATCTAAGTCATCTTTTCGTTCATCTAATAAAGAGATTAATTCTGTATATTTTTTCTCATATTTCAATTTTCCTATTTCATAAAAAAGATAAGCAGAAGCGTTTTTATCTAAGTTCTGTTTTTCTAATCGATTTAAAACATTATCAAACTTTTGCTTACTATATTTATTTTGAATTACGGACATTGTAAAAAACTCTGCTCCATAAACGTCGTTTAATTTTTTATTTACAACATCTATAGAATTTTCTTTTACAAATTCTTCTTTATGATTTTCCAATTTAACAAACATAGGACTATCCACAGAGTTCATTCGTGGAGAAATGATTCGCCAATTTTTCTTTTTATAAAAGTCATCTTCCTTTAACAAAGAAAGATATTGTTTTAATAACCTCTTGTGCTTTTCTTTTTCATCTGCATTATCCAACGTGATTAAATATTCTCTTAAAAACTCTTTGTCATTCTCTTTGTTCCCTTCTAAGTACGCTTTATTCATTCCTAACAAAGACGTTTTATCACTTAAAGCACGTGCAACATCATTCTGAAAATCAGGAAGTTTTTTACCACCGACAATTCTATAAACAACTTCTCCATCTTTATTTAGCACTACATAATGAGCATAAAAACTCACATTGTATTTCTTTGCAAACGCTTTTCCCTCTTCTGATTTCAACATATCTAACCAAAGATTTACAAAGTGCTTATCCATCCACTCGGCAAACTCTTTATTGTTAAAAACGGCTTTATCCATTCCCCTACAAGGCAATGCCCAATCAGCATAACAATTTACAAAAATGGGCTTATTCGTCTCTTTAGCCAACTGAAATGCTTTGTCAAGTGATTTAACATATTTCATTTGTACAGGTGGCACTGTGTCTGTCTTTGCTTGTACAGAAAAAAACAAGCATAATGAAACAAATACTAATATTATCTTTCTCATCTTTACATCTTTTAACTTTCAACTTTATAACTTTGAACTTTATAACTACTATATTATTCTTTAACGCATCTTACACTATAATAAATACCTTTTTTATAAGGATTTTCTTTTTGTATGGCAGTTCCTCTATATATTTTGGGATTTTCAAACTGCAATGCTCGAATAATATTGGTTTTCATACTATCCACCAAATTGCTTTCGGTAGCAGTCCAATAATAGGTTTTTACCCCTTTGTTGATAAAGTTACTAGACGCATATCCCGAAGTGATTCCATAGGCTTGTCCACCAGCCATTTTTGCATAGAACTTGAGTTTATCACTCTTTCTTAACGCTTCTCCTTGCGTTGTACCACGCCAACGCTCTATTTTATCCAATTCGCTATCTTCTGTGATACCTAAGTTCTTTTCTAATTTCTTCCAATCATCGTCGGTAGGTAATCTCCAACCATTGGGAACTGCTTTAAGAGCCGCTTCGTAAGAGTAGAGATAACCATATTCTTTCACATAGTCGTAATCTGTATATTCTTTAGAATACTCAACAATGGCTTTATCTTGTAAAAATGAATTGATACGATACAGTACCGGAAGAATTTCTTCAAACGCGTCGTAATAAGTCATAGGAGGGTCTTGGTCAGGAAAATCTCTTTCCAAAAACTTCGTTAAAGACAAGTTATAATACTCTTCATTCCTTTCCTCTAAAAACAGTTGCATAAAAAATGCTCCATACTGGAAGTCAATTTCTCCACTATTTACAGCATTTAATATCGAGTCTTTGAATGCCACTTTATCCACTTTTATTTTTGTGGTATCAATAGATTCTTCGTTATAAGTTACACAACCCTCATAACCACCCAATGGCAAACGAAACCTTAAGTTTTCAGCCAGCCACGTTTGGTCACCTATCTGAACACATTTATAGCTCTCTCCATCTCTCGTATCCACAAAAGAAGACTCTACACTTTCTATATTTTTTAACAGGTTCTTTTTTACCTCATCTTTACACGATAAAAAAGCCAGTGTAATTGTTATTAAAATTATGATGTTATATTTTTTCATTTTTATAAATTTTGTGGGAAGACTTCCAACTTCCCTCTTCCAACTTTACAAGTTAAACTCTAATTCTTCTTCTATAATTTTATAAAGGATATTTGCTTTTTTTATTACCAATGGACTATTTCCCCAAATATCTAAAAAGTCGTCTTTGGAAAAACGTAATATTTCTTCAATAAATAGTTCTAAGTCCTCATCAGCATTGAGTGGAGAGTTATAACTCAACATTTTACCACCTCTTACAAATCCAAACTTTCCGATAGACCCTCTTATATACTCTACTGCCGAATTCAACTCTTCTTCACTATAATCATAATTTTCAAGAAAATAATTATAACCAACCTCTGATAATAAAAATGTGCTAAATCCCTCTGTTCCACCTAATGGGTTCTGTATCGTTTCATCAAGTTCTTTCCAGGGTTTATCATAAAAATTCTTATCTGAAATAGTGTAAAATGGTGCTAATTTATTTTTATAGTTTTTAATTCTTTGACGAATCATTGTTTTCACTACATCATACGTTGCTTTTTCTTTAATTTCCGGTTTATCTCCAAGGTTATCAACACCACAAAACAGTATAGAACGTACTCCGGTAAAAAAAGAAATGGTTACATTATCAGTTTCTCCGGTATCTGTATTCTCTATTTTATAATTTAATTCTTTTAAGTCGGCACTTGTTTTTACCGAATCAACCACTAAAATAGACAATGGACGAAGCGGTTTACTTGCTACAGCCAAAAAGTCACTAATAAACTTCAATGCTTCCATTTTTTTATTGTCACTTTTCATATAATAATAGTCATACTGATGGTCTGAACGTGCAGTATAACTCCAAGCCAAATCGATTGTTTCATACACAAAAACCGAATCTCCTGCCAAACTTTGTCCATAATAAAGTTTTCCTACTGTATCATTAAAAAAGACAGGAATATCGTATTTTTTATATATCTCATATCTTTTTTGTTCAATAGAATCCTGTGAATTCTCTTCTATTGAATACAAATTTTTCATCTCTACCTTTTTTGTGTATTCATTGGTTTCACACCCAACAAGTAACAATAATAGAGAAAATATATAAATTATTTTTATTCTATTTGATTTCATATTTTATTCTTTTTATGTGAAAAACTTTTTCTAATTACTCTAATCTCCACTATTTTCTTTTAGCACTTCATAATCTCTCTTTTCACGCTCATTAGGAGTCTGTTTTGGCTCATAATCCAATTGTGATTTTGGTAACTGGAATACATAAGCCGGGTCATTCTTTTGCAATGTATAAATACGAGTATTTACATATACTAACCTATTCTCATTGTCGTAAATAGAAAAATATCTTTTAATTTCTTTTTGGAACGGATAATTAGCATCTACTGCATATCTTCTCAAATCAAACCAACGGTGTCCTTCAAAACAGAACTCTCTTCGTCTTTCTGCCCTGACAAATTCGATTAATTCTAAAGCCGTATTCGGAATAACAACATCGACCCAATAACGTTTCGCACAAAACTTTTGCATCAAATCTTTTGCCTCGTTTGTTTTTCCCAACTGAACCGCCGCTTCCGCACCATTAAGATACGCTTCCGATAATCTTAAAAGAAAAGCATCTGAAACTTTAGCACGTTTCACTTTCATCTCATATTTCTTGTTCAATGCGATACTGTCTGTTACACCATTTTTAGTAAAATAAATATCTTTTCTTAAATCATCATCACTATACAAATCGTATAAATTTCTAGAGACACAAAATCCTCCACCGTATCCCTTCATCATATTTTGCAACGCTAAAGAGCCTTGTGTAAAAATAATTTCAGAGTTTGATTCTGTCAATAATACATTATTTTGAACAGTACGATAATCCAATAATTCTTTACCATTTTTTATAATTTCATTAGAAATAGCATAAGCATTGTTCCAATCTTGCATATAAAGATAAACACGACTCAACAACAATTCTGCTGCTTCTTTTGAGGCTCTAAAATAAGGACGTTTTTGTGGACTTTCAGTTAAATACTGTATTGCTAGTTTCAAGTCTTTAATAACCTGCTGATACACCTCATCCACCGTTGCTCTTTCAAACTGTACTTCTTTATCTTTATCATACTCAACATAATGAGTTAATTTCAGAGGAACAGCCAAATCTGTTTTTGATGTGTTGAGATTATACGCCTTACCATAAATATTGGCAAGTGTGAAAAAGAATTGAGCACGTAGAAAATGGCATTCGCCTTCTACTCTTTTTGCAATCATTTTATCTTTTTCAGTTGCTATTGTAATCTTTTTCAACTGCTCTAACATCATATTCATAGCATTGATACGATGATACAAGTCATTCCAAAGTTTATCGTCAGAATGTGTATAGCCTTTAAAGTCACGCCACACTTCATATTGCCAAGTAGTATAGCCAAAGTAGAAATTTGACATCAAACTCCACTTTGCCTGTGCATTGGGTGCAACCACCCCATTCATATCATCATCTAAAATATTAAACCAACCTCCTATTATACCTTGATTGTTCTCTTTTACTTCGTAACTTGGCAAATAGCCATCTGCTCCTCCCACCAATAGTTCATCTAAATCTATCGGATTTTTAGGTATCACTAAATCTTGTGAATACTCTTTTAGAAAATCTTCACAAGCAACAAATCCCAAAGAGAGTAAACCAATTAAGAGTATCTGAATTATATGTAATTTATTCTTTTTCATTTCTTCTGATTATAAAGTTACGTTAAATTGTAAAGTATAAGTCGGTCTAAACGACATTTGAGGAACAGCAAAACCGGCTTGTATCGGGTCTTGACCTTTTAATATCGGACTTGCTATTGTATAAAGGTTGATTCCATTCAAACTAACATACGCTCCCTTAAACGGTGTGTTCTTCAACGTTTTGGCATCAAATCTGTATCTTAATGACAAACTTGACAAACGTAAGTAATCAGAAGGAACGACACGCAAATTAGATTGGTCGTACATTTCCCAAACATTATTTGCAAATTTTGCTACTCCTTCGGACGCATTACCAGAGTAATGTGCCATATAATTTCTGTATTCTGGGTCGCCGGGACCTAAAATAACAGGAATATCGGTATATTTTTCATCACCTGGTGCTATCCAACGGTCTAAGAACTCTTTCCTTAAGTTTGTTTCAGCCCTAACTCCCTCTATTATAGGTTGGTAAAGTGCAAACAACCTCATTTTACCTCCCAAATTATAGATAAAATTGAATGACAATGAAAGTTTTTTATAAGTAAAGGAATTAGAAAAACTTCCTGAAACAATAGGGTCACGTGTTCCACTATCTTCCATTGCCATAGTTACAGTTTCTTCTAAATTTTTACCTTTTAGTAAATGTCTTCTATCCTGATAATCATCAAAAAGTGGAGTTCCATTTAATGGATTAAGACCTAAATATTTGTAGGAGTAGAATGTACTTATCGCTTTCCCGCTAACAATCGCTTTTCCACTAAGATAATCTCCTAATTGATATTTATCTCCAATTAATGAATAGACTCTGTTGATGTTTTTAGATGCTTGAAAATAAAAATACCAACTAAAATTCTTTCTTCTAATAGGAGTTCCTATCAATCTAAAATTAAACCCTCTATTGACCACATCAGCACCATTCATCGTATATTTAGGCGTACCATTGGTTGTGTTTACCTTTACGGATGAAAAGGCATTCTCTGTAAATTTATTATAATATTCGGCTCTTAATTTCAAACGTTGTTTGAAAAGCCCCAATTCATATTCAATATTAAACTGTTGTGTTTCTTCCCACAATAGATTTGGATTAGGAAAACGCTCTATTACAGAGGTTTGTTCATTATAATAAGGGTCAATCGGTTTTTGTCGAATAATCATATTAGGCGATTCACTTTCAAGCATATTTCCTTGCTTTCCATATGATGCTTTTAAAGTCATTTCTGAAATAATATCATTCTCTTTTAACAAATTCTCGTGAATATTCCAACGCCCTGAAATAGACCAAATAGGTAAAAAACGCTCCATCGACCTATCCCCAAATTTATTGGAATAATCAATTCTACTATTAAAATTAAAGATAAAATGTCTATAACAGGAATAACTTGCAGTAGAATAAAAAGAGAGTTGATGACTAATATTATGGCTCACTGTTCTGTGATTTTTATTTAACCAATTGTTATAAAGAGGATAATCGTCTAAATCAACATTTTCAACAAACTGTAAACCACGCTCTTTCAAGAATCCTCTCGCTTCTTCATTTACAGAATAATAAGTATTGCTATACACCTCATTTCCTGCTGTTACAGTAACCAAATGTTTAGCTCTACTATCCAAATATTTTCTAAAGCTAACCTGTAAACGTCCTGAATAGGATTCATTTTGCGTATTTCTATAGTTCAAGATACCTCCGTAAGGTAAGTAACTATTTCCTTTTTCTCCAATAGGTGGTACTTCTCCAAACTCTTCATTGCGTAATAACGACACATAATGAGATTTTTCTCCCCACCAATTTTCTTGAAGTGTATTATTCTTATTGTACGACCCACCCACTCTAAATTCTATCTCTCTAATAGGTGAGTAAGTTAACATTAAGTTTGTACCTATCGTATTTCCGTTATACTGATTATAACTATTATCCAACTCATTAAAAATATTATATCCAAATTTCTTAACACCACTTCCTACCCCATAGGCTCTATGTAGATAATAATAATCTGTTCCATCCTCATTTTTAGTAGGTAAAGCGCGAGTTGTGTTATATGCATAATCAATTATATTTATTTGTTTTTGAGCGTGATTCTTTTTCTGAATATTCCCATTCACATTGATATTCATTCTTATCTTTTTAGATAAGGTAATGTTCATATTCGACCTCAAAGAATACCTTTCTGCATATTCGCCAATAGCATTTCCATTATCTCTCTTATAAGCTAATGAGGTAAAATAACGCAGTTTGCGAGTACCACCTTTTATCTGAATATTATGAGAAGGAGAATAACTGTTTTGCGTTAAAAGGTCTAACCAATCAGTATTAGCAGATTCGGCTGCCCTCACTTCTGCAAGAAATTGAGAATAGTTGGTTAATCCACTCTGATAACGCATATATGCCCCTTCGTAACCAACTTCTGCCATACTTCCCGGAAAAACATAGTGAATATCACTCAGTTCTTTTCCAAATCGCACTCTTTCATAAGAATTCATTAAATTGGTATGTCTATCACTATAACTTGGTTTCAAACGAAGTTTGGAAATATGATTATAACTAATTGACACAGGGCCTTCTGTCCCTTGTTTGGTCGTGATAACAATCACCCCATTGGCAGCACGAGTACCATAAAGTGCTGTGGCTGATGCATCTTTCAAAACATCAATTTGCTCAATATCTTGTGGGTTTACCCCTGCAATGGCATTTCCCACCAAATTAACAAAGTCAGGGTCATTCAGTTGCTCCGGTTTAATATTTACCGGGTCAGTTACAATAAAACCATCTACCACCCAAAGTGGTTCACGACTTCCCAAAAGTGTAGAAGTACCACGCACTCTGATACGAGAAGTTGCCCCTACACTTCCCGAATTACTTTGCAAAACTAAATCAGGAATACGTCCTTCAAGTGCCACATCGATGGTACTTAGTCCAGGGGTTAATATTTCTTCTGCTTTCACAGAGGTTACAGAACTGGTTAGCATACGCTTATCAATTCGTCTATACCCTGTTGAAACCACCTCTTTTAAGGCTCGTGTATCTTCATCTTCCATTACTATCGAAATTCTGTCTTTTTTACACGAAACTTCTATTGACTTCATTCCCAAATAACGCACTTCCAAAACAAGGGGACATTTTATAACTTTACCTTTGTTGGTAATACTAAAACGTCCATTTTTATTGGTTATCGCATAAAGGTGTGTGCCTTTGATTTTAACAAAAGCACCTATCAAGGGCTCTTTGTGCTTATCTTTTACCGTTCCCTTTATTTCTGTAATTAGTTTTTGCTGTGCATAAGTTTCTTGTAGAGGGAATTGCAACAACAGCAACAGAAGTAATGGAAAAAGAGTTAATGTCCGTAACCTTATTTTTTTCATTCTTTTTATTTATTAGTGTTTTTCTAATAATTTATTTTAATCAATCTAAAATAAATATAAAGTTGAGAGAGCAAAATATCTACTCCCAATCAAGTATGACTTTTCCACAAAGTCCTGTTTGCATCACGTCAAATCCTTTCTGGAATTCATCTACGTGGAATCGGTGAGTAATAATCGGACTTAAATCAATTCCCGAAATTAACATTTGTTCCATTTGATACCACGTTTCCCACATTTCTCTTCCGTAGATTCCTTTTAAGGTTAATGCTTTGAAGATGATGGTGTTCCAATCTACTTTGGTGTCGTTAGGTAAAATTCCGAGAAGGGAAATTTTAGAACCATTGTACATATTGTCAATCATCTCTTTGAATGCTACCGGTACACCGGACATTTCCAAGCCAATATCAAAACCTCTCATTCCTAATTTCTTGACTGCATCTGCTACTGTTTCTCCTTTTGCAGGGTTTACTGTAAGCGTTGCACCCATTTTACGTGCTATATCCAATCGATATTCGCTCACATCGGAAACAACCACATATCTCGCACCGGCAAATTGAGCGATGGCAGTAGCCATATTTCCAATTAATCCTGCTCCTGTGATTAACACATCTTCACCAATTAATGGAAAAGAGAGTGCAGTATGCGTAGCATTTCCGAAAGGGTCCATAATAGAGGCTATTTCATCAGAAATTCTATCATCTAATTTAATCACATTATTTTCTGGAATAACAAGGTATTCTGCAAAGGCTCCGTCACGGTTTACACCTACTCCGATTGTATTTTCACATACGTGTAACTTTCCTCTACGACAGTTCCTACAATGCCCACAAGCAATGTGTCCTTCCCCCGTAACACGGTCACCCACTTTTACGGTGGTAACACCACTTCCCACTTCGGCAATGACACCCATATATTCGTGTCCTATAGTGGTAGGAACTTTAATCGTTTTTTGTGCCCAGTCATCCCAATTATAAATGTGTAAATCCGTTCCACAAATCGCTGTTTTTTTGATTTTTATCATTACATCATTGACTCCCACTTCAGGCACAGGAATATCTTCCAACCAAAGTCCTTTTTTCGCTTGGCTTTTTACTAATGCTTTCATATTATATCGTTTAATTTTAGGTTTTGTTTTATTGTTTATTTAATAACATTTAATTCTTTTCCGATTTTGGTAAATGCGTTGATAGCCTTATCCAAATGCTCTTTTTCGTGTGCTGCTGAAATTTGAACTCGAATACGTGCTTCGCCTTTTGGAACTACAGGATAGTAGAATCCGATAACGTAAATACCTTCATCTAACAGCAAATTCGCAAACTCTTGTGATAGTTTTGCATCGTACAACATTACTGCACAAATAGCCGATTCTGTAGGCTTTATGTCAAACCCTGCTTCTTTCATTTTTCCCACAAAATAATCGGTATTAGAATGCAGTTTATCTTGTAGTTCGTTGGTTGAGTCCATCATTTCAAAAGTCTTAACACCGGCAGCAGCTACCATTGGAGGAATAGAGTTAGAGAACAAATAAGGTCTTGAACGCTGTCTCAACATAGCGATAATCTCTTTCTTACCTGTCGTAAATCCACCAATTGCTCCTCCAAATGCTTTTCCTAATGTTCCGGTAATGATTTCGATTTTTCCTTTTAAATCGTATAATTCAGTAACTCCTCGTCCTGTTTTTCCAACAACACCTGCCGAGTGTGATTCGTCCACCATCACCATTGCGTTGTATTTTTCTGCCAATTCATAAATCTTGTCAAGTGGAGCTACATTTCCATCCATTGAGAACACACCGTCAGTAACGATAATACGATGACGTTGGGCTTGTGCTTTTTGCAATTGTGCTTCAAGGTCTTGCATATCTGCATTGGCATAACGATAGCGTTGAGCTTTGCACAAACGTACTCCATCAATGATAGAAGCGTGATTTAAAGAGTCGGAGATAATAGCATCTTCTGCTGTTAAAAGAGGTTCAAAAACACCTCCGTTGGCATCAAAACAGGCAGCATAAAGAATCGTATCTTCTGTTCCAAAGAATTTCGCAATAGATTGTTCCAACTGTTTGTGCAAATCTTGTGTTCCACAAATAAAACGCACGGAAGACATTCCATAGCCGTGGGTGTCAATAGCATCTTTAGCAGCATCTTTTAATGCTTGACTATTCGATAGTCCTAAATAATTATTGGCACAAAAGTTCAACACCTCTTTTCCGTCCGAAACACGAATGGTTGCTCCTTGTGGAGATACGATAACTCGTTCGTTTTTATAAAGTCCTGCTTCTTCTATTGACTTTAATTCTTGTTGCAAAAATGATTGATATCCTTTATACATAGTATTGATTTTTTATATTTGATTTTCCGAATACAAAGGTAGAAAAAAAGAGATAGAAAAAAATAACTTTTAGGATAATTTTATTGGTTATTTGATTTGAAAATTTATAAAGATGAAAGTAGATAGTCTGTTTGTTGTAATTTTAATTTATTCTATTTCTTAATTGTTTGACGTGAAATAGCGTTTTTATAATAAAAAGTATATCTTTGCCAATAAAAAAGTATATATAATGAAAAAAATCTTTTTACTCTTACTTTTAGTATTTGCTTTTGGAAATATTTATTCTGAAATAACTCCAAAACCAACAAAAAATGTAATTCTTTTTATTGCAGATGGAACTTCTATTTCTGTTTATTCGGCAGCACGTTGGATGAAGAAGTACAGAAAAGATGGCTTTCAACTGAATGTTGACCCTTATATTTGTGGTACAGTGAATACTTTTTCATCTAATGCGCCGATAGGAGATTCTGCCCCTACTTCTTCTTGTTATGTAACGGGAATGACGGGAAGAGTAGGAAATATTTCCATCTATCCACTGACAGATGGAAAAAATGACCTTATACTTTTAAATAGAGATAGTGCCTATCAACCTTTGGTTACCATTGCCGAAGCGATGAAAATTGAGCAGAAAAAATCGGTTGGTATGGTGGTAACTTGCCAATTCCCTCATGCTACTCCTGCCGATATGATGGCGCATTACCATAATAGAAGTAATTATCCTGTTCTTTCTAAACAGTTGGTTCATAACGGGATTGATGTGATGTTTGGTGGAGGAACAAAGTATATGACTGATGAACTCAGAGAGGAACTTGCAGGAAATGGAACAACATTAATAGAAAATGATAGGGAGAAATTTGACCGTTTTAATGGAGATAAATTATGGGCTTTATTTGGAAAAGTACAAACGAGTTATGAATTGGATAGAAATCCCCAAAAAGAGCCGTCTATTGTAGAAATGACAGAGAAAGCATTGACACTGTTAAATAAAAATGAGAATGGTTTTTTCTTAATGGTTGAGGGAAGTAAGATTGATTGGGCAGCTCATGCCAATGACCCCGTGGGAGTTATTAGTGAGTTTTTGGTATTTGACGAGGCATTGGGAAAAGCGATAGATTTTGCTAAAAAAGATAAAAATACAACGATATTGGTTATTTCTGACCATGGAAATAGCGGATTCTCTATCGGACGTAATCATCTGAAAAAATCTTATTCTAAAATGTCGTTAGAGGAGTTGTTTGGTGATGTTGCTAAAATAGAAAGAACAGCTTACGGATTATCCAAAATTTTGTTGGATACAGATAATGATAAATTATCCCAAGTGTTTAAGAAATATACAAATATCAATTTAACCGACAAGGAGTTACAGCAGTTATTGAAGGTTAAAAAGAGTAAAAAAGTAGCTTACGATAAAGTGGCTTATAGTCAGACATTAATGTATCATATTATTAAGATATTTAAGAAGTCTTTGCCTTTTGGATTTACAACCGGAGGACATACAGGAGAAGAGGTTTTACTTTCTATTTATAATCCTAATAATGAACGATTAATGGGGAATGTGAATAACTCGGATATATTTCGTTATCTTTATCAAATAGCAGGTATCAATCAATCAATGAAACAGCTAACTAATGAACTTTATTCCAAGCATACAAACGTATTGGCAGGTAAGGAATATGAAATAATCAAAAAAAAATCTCAATTTCCTGTTTTAGTAACTTATGTAAAAAGCAAAAGAGTGGAAATACCGGCGTATTCTTCTGTTGTTTATGTTGATAAGAAGAGAGTAAAACTTCATTCTGTTGTTATATATATGGATAAAAACAACACTTTCTATTTACCTAAAAATATTTTAGAAGTAATAGAATAGAGTCCGGTTTTATAGATTTTTTGTCGTGTGTTAATTCTAGAAATAAGAGGTGTATAATGTGTTGTACTGTTTGTTTTTGTTCTTCTTTCTTTGTTTGGCATATTCTTTGCATAGTTATAGTTTGAATTTTGTCTTTTTGATACTGTTGTGTCAAAAGGAGAAAGACAATAAACTTAATGTATTCATAATAAGTAAAATAATCTATTAATAAGTTTTAGTCCCTGCTATTAGATAGGTCTGAAAGTTACTAAAAATAAAAAACATAAAAATATGAAAAAAACACTATTATTTAATTTACTAATCTTGGTAAGTGTCTCTTTGTCAGCACTTACTCCGTTTGATTTAACGCTGAGCAAGACCGACGAGGC
>PDWI01003068.1_pt1 | contig 24126 bp, 24 predicted proteins | sample 1430891 | NCBI WGS metagenome assembly PDWI01 (sample SAMN01162508, study PRJNA174530) | Oral metagenome, whole genome shotgun sequencing project. | biome: Marine environment; feature: Marine mammal; material: Swab sample of the gingival sulcus; isolation source: swab sample of gingival sulcus... | reverse complement strand
CTTTTAGGATTAGAAGTATCTTTTTAGTAAACCTTCGAAAGCTTTACCGTGTCTTGCTTCGTCCTTACACATTTCGTGAACTGTGTCGTGAATTGCATCATAACCTAATTGTTTTGCTTTTGTTGCAATGTCTTTTTTACCTTGGCAAGCACCAAATTCAGCATCAACTCTCATTTGAAGATTTTTTTCTGTTGAATCTGTTACAACTTCTCCAATTAGTTCTGCGAATTTTGCAGCGTGTTCTGCTTCTTCAAAGGCAATTCTTTTGTATGCTTCAGCAACTTCAGGTAAACCTTCTCTATCAGCAACTCTACTCATAGCTAAATACATTCCAACTTCAGTGCATTCACCAGTAAAGTTTTGTTTTAATCCTTCCATTATTTCAGGATCGCAACCTTGTGCAACTCCTATAACATGTTCATCAGCCCATACTCTAGCACCTTCTTCTTGAGCTTTAAATTTTTCTTTAGGTGCACCACATTGTGGACACTTTTCTGGTGCTTCATTACCTTCGTGGACATAACCACAAACTGTACAAATATATCTCATTTTTTACTCCTTGTTTATATTATATACGGGCTAGTGAAATATGTCAACAATTTGTAATGAATAAAATATTGTGTTTGTTATAGAAGCCTTACCCTCTAAATCTTTTTTCTGCAAGTATTTCTATGGCATCTATTTTCTTGTTTATTTTTTTATATAGCTCTTTGTTCTCTTTTTCTAAATCTTTTATTTGATGTAGTAGCTCGTAGTAGATTTTTGAATACTTTTTATGGACAAGTTTTTTAAATGCTGTAGGAATATCTTTTACTAGGAGATGAGATTTTTCTGGATTTTCTTTTATGATTTTTAGTATTGTGTTTATCTCTTCTTCTTTGGAGATGCAAACTGCTCTGTTTAGTTTTTCTTTTAGTGTTAGAGTTTCTTTTAGGCTTAAATTTTTTAGTTCTTCTGTTTCTAGTTCTTCTATTTTAAAAAGAAGAGTTGTTTTCATTCTTATAGTTTTTTTGTCTATTCTTGTTGTTATGTAGTTTTCGATTGTGGTGAATTCTTTTTTTAGTTTTTCTGGAGAGTAAGATTTATCAAAAAGTAGTTTTAGTTTTGTCAATTCTATTTGTTTGTCAAATTTTTGTATATCTTTTGTTAAAGATTTTTTTTGAGTTTCTATTGCTATTATGAATTCTATGTTTTGTTTTACAGATTTATTGCTTTGTCTTCCGCCTCTGTATTTTGTGTATTCGTTTGTTATTATGGAAATTCTCCCTTTTTTTTGACAGATTTCTTTCATTTTTTCAAAAGGTATAATTCCATCTGTGCTATAGCTTATTAGAATATGTTTAGCATCAATATTTTCAATTAGCTCTTCAAATTCTTCTGTTGCATATTTTTTGTAGCAGTATAGACTTCTTGTATCTACCCAATCTTTTCTTATTCCAGCTTTTGATTTTAATTTTCCTTTATCATCTTTTTCTAGTTTCATTGGAATTTTATCCCACTTTGCAATAGTGTTTAGAATGTGGTAGTTGCTTCCGTATTGGTGTTGATTGTATGGAGGGTCTAAATATGCTATGTCTAGTTTTTGTAATTCTTTCTTTTTTACTAATGTTTTTGCATCTTCTCTAAAGACATAGTTTTTGTAGTTGTTGTCTGCTAGTATTGGTAGCTCCATAACTATCGGGCTTAAAATTCTTTTTAGGGCATCTTTGTTGTGACCTCCAAATCCTTTGTGGAATGCTTTGAAAACGCCTGATGTATTTGTGTGTGTTGCAGCTTGGTATAGCAATATGCTGATTAATATCTCTCTTTTTGCTTGAATGTTTTTTGATTTTGAGTTTGCTGGATATTTTTTTTCTATCTCATTTCTTATTTTATCTATTATTAGTGCATTGCTTCTTGTGTAAAATAGTCTTTCACTGTTGTAGTCTGCTTTGTCTATGTCTAGGTTTTTGGGAGCATAGTATTTTGCCATATACTCTTCACTTTTTTTAGGGTTTGGTAGATTGTTTAATCTTTCTAGTTCTGTTTCTATTCCATTTTTGAATAGTTTGTTTAAGTCAGATTTGTTTATTAAGATATAACATTTGTTTATTATATATGAATACTCTTCCCAGTCATTTGAGAATACTTGAAAATCTAAAGACTTTGCTAGTCTGGATACTGCACCACTTCCAGCAAATATATCAGCAAATTTTATACCTTTTTGGTTAGGGTAGAATTTGTCTATAGATTTTTTAATAAGAGGAAGTAGTTTTCTTTTATTTCCTATATAGGCAATTAACTGTTTGTTTAAATATTCGTTTTCTAAAGCGTTCATAGTTTTTTTATCGGTAAAAATTTGAGCCTATTTATACATAGGCATATGAATTGTATATTATTTCTAAAAGATCTCTGTTGTAACATATTTTATATAGAGCAGTAACGCCTTTACTTCCTGTTGATTCTATTACTATTGATAGAAATTCATTAATGAAGTCTTTATCAAGGTTGTTTGAGTTGTGGCAATATGCAAATTTAGAGTAGTATGGTTTCATTTTTTCTTGTTCTTTTAATAGGATTTCTTCGTCTAGCATAGAGAATATGATTTTCTTCTCATTAAGAGTTTTTTTGTTAGGAATATTTTGTTTTGAGAATATTGAATTTAATAGTTGGCTATATTCACTGAAAAAGAAGTTTTCTATACAAATTTTTGATTCATAGCCCTCTTCTTTTTTTATCATTATATATTCTATGTATGATATAATTTCTATTGAAAAAGGTTTTAAAAAGTGTGCTACAAATTGTCTTGTTCCTTCTTCAATGTTTAAATTATAGTAAATTGCTTGTATAAAATTCATAAAGTTTAAATTTCTATTTAAGTAATATTTTTCAAAGAGTTTTATTAGAACTATAATTTGTTCTTCTATGTTAGAAGGAAGTCTAAAGTAGTTATCTGAATTGTAGTCTATAAATTTATCTAAATCTATATCGATTTTAAAAATATTAGAAAATACTGGAAAACAGTATTTGTTTGTTTTTGTCATATATATAAAAGAGTTTATTCTTGAAGATACAGTTAAGTAGTCAGCGTCTTGTAGGTATGTGCAAAGTCTAATTAACTGCTCTAAACTTCGTTTTTCCATTGAGGAATTATAAGACACATTTCTTCTCCACTTATTTTATCGTTTAGAATTTGTATAAATTAAAGTTTTTTAGTAAATTTTTAATATACTTTAATTTAAAATAAAATTCTATTAAACAGTAATTTTCAAATGGAGATAAAATTTAAAAGAAATTAGTTTTAATTAAATTAAACCTTCTTCATAAATTTGTTCTAAAGTTTTGTTAGTATTTGGTAATAAATCTTCAGGGACTTTTCCAAATTTTTGTTTGCATTGCCATCTTAAACAATTATTTCTTCCTTCTTCTCCAGCTTCACAAAATTGAGCTTTGTAAGCTTTAGTCGTAAAGAATTTATCTTTCAAAATACCTGTAAAAATGGGGCATTTTGGCGAACTTGGGCATGCTGTAGGCATAAAAAACTCCTATTATTTAATATTTTGGGATTATATATTTATTGAAGGAAAAAATCAATATTAATATTTTTGTTTGTTTTTGATAGTGGTATAAAGAAATTTTGTTGTAGATGATAAAATTGTAATTGATTTTTATTTGAAATATAGGTAGTAGCAAAGAATATTTTTCTTTGATATAATTAATAGTTAGTTTTTTATTTGAAGTTGTAAAATAAAGGAGAATAAAAATGAATAATAAATCCTTAGTAAAACTAAGTAATATGATAGGATTAGTTTCAATAATTTTATTAATTTTTTGGGTTTTCATATTTGTTATAATAACAGTTTTTGGATTAAGAGTTTTTGGAGAAGATGTGGAATCTTCTTTTTATTTAAGTATTGTTGGTATTTTGTCTTTAATGTTGGGTTCATTAATGATTAATATTATGTTTAATTTAACAAGAATTGCAGAAAAACATAATCAAGATGATGTTAATATTTCAAAAAAGAAAAATAAAAAATTAATAATTTTGTTAATAATAAGTTTTCCAATTATTTTAGGGATGCTTTTTGGATTTGATTATATGACCTCTAAAAAGAAAGAAAAAATGCTTATTTCTTCTGCCAAATCAATAGTAGAAAATAATAGTGAAAAGGTTGATAATTTACTTAACTATTCTTTTTCTAAAGAGTGGATTATTGAAACTTATAGAATTCTTGATTTATATTCAAAAACAGATACAAATTTTCCTTATATTTCAGTGATTGTTGAAGATAAGATTGATAATTCACAAGTTTTTTTAGGATTTAAACAATATGATCAAAAGATACATTATAATACCAGACTAAATAAGAAAGATTTTATTGAAAAAACAACAAAAGAGGAACGAGATTATTTTAATAAAGTGTTTTATTCTAGTTTTGATAAATTAAAGTTTTATGAAAATAATGGATATTATAAGTTATTTTATCCATATATAAAGGGTGAAAAAATAATTATTTTTTGCTTTTGGGAGTTTGATCCTAAAATAGGGAAATAGTTAATGGTTAGTAAATATCTTATAAAAAAAGTTTTTTTAGTAAATTTATTTTGTATTTTTTCTTTCTTTTATGTTTATTCAGAAGATTTTTCAGTAATAAATCATCCACATGAAGCTTCTTTAGAATTTATTGGAAATAAGGTTTTTTATACTACAGATGTTTATAATGATTGTATTGATTATGAATCATCTTATTTTTATGAAATGAGAGATGGTTTAAATTACATACATTTTAATAATCCAATAAATAGGACTTTTTTACTTCTTAGATCTAAAGAATTTTCTGTTCTTGTCAATGAGGAAAATTTTAAAGAAATTTTTGGAATCAATACAACATATAAAAGACCTAAAGCAAGAATTATGAGTATATTTGAAGCCTGTCTTCTTCATCCTCCTGAAATTATTGATGCTTCATCATTTTTAAAAGAAGGATTTAAAGAATATAGACCTGAAAATTTAAGTTTGCCGACTATTTGTTATCCTTGGATTGAAGGAGTTTCTGGAAATGGTATAGGAGAAACAGTTACCTTTAAGGCTTATGGGAATAGAAATATACATACTTTAATTATTTCCATTGGTTATGTTAATTTTAAAAAACCTTATTTATATAAGGATAATTCTAGACCTAAAAAAATTAGAATTTGGTTTGATAAAAAAACTAATTATATTGATGTTAATTTAAAAGATACTCCAAATCCTCAAATTATAAATTTACCTTATTTTGAAGATGAAATAATAACACTTGAAATATTAGATGTCTATGTAGGAAGGAAGTGGGAGGATACTTGTATTAATTTTTTATATACTGTATCTGGAATGGAAGATTATTTTAATTGTGAATGAAAGTAGTAAGGGTTTAATTTCTTTTTATAAGGTATAAAAAATATGAATAAAAATATATATTTAAAATTTGAAAAAATATGTTTCTTTATTGTCTTAATTCTTTTTTTATCACCAGTATATTCATTATACTTATTAATTTTTTTAACGGAGGATCTTTGTAATTTTATTTCTGGTTTTGTGTCGATATTACTTATTAATGTTTTAATAGAATTTTTTATGATTATTGTATTTATAATTGGAATGGTTATAGATAGAGGGAAAAAGAGTTTTATATTGAGAATTTCGTTTATGATATTAAGTTTAGTAAGTATATTTTTGTCTTTTTTATTTTTCTATAATTTATAATGAGTCTTGTATTTTTTTTAATTAAAAAGAATTTAATGATAATAGAACTTTTTTAAATATAAAAAACTACAAGGGATAGTAGCGGTATCCTTTGTTTTTCTTTATGGGAGAAAAGCTTGGGGTGATAACCACAAGCTCAGGTTATGGAGAAGGAAAAACAAAGATTCAAGCGGATAGCCCGTTTTGGCGTAGCCAAATGTCCAGAAGAAGAGCTATTGACAAGAAATTGATATAAATTTATAATGTCGTCCTATTAGTTTTGAATAAATAAAATTTTTATATATCGGAGAAGAAAAATGAAAAGGACTTACCAACCAAGTCGTGTAAAAAGAAACAGAAAATTTGGTTTTAGAGCAAGAATGAAAACAAAAGGTGGTCGAGCTGTATTGGCAAGACGACGAGCTAAAGGTAGAAAAAAATTATCTACTTCTAATGAAAAGAAGCCTTACTAAAAAAGAGATTCTAAGTTCTAAGAGAGATTTGGACAATTTGTTCAAAAATGGGAATATAAATTGTTCTTATAAAAATCTTAGGATTAAAGCTATTAAAAATGGTTTAGATTATAATAGGATTATTGTTAGTCCTGTTAGAAATTATGGGAATGCCATTAAAAGAAATAGAGTAAGGCGAATTTTTAAAGAGATTTTTAGAGTTAATAAATTTGCTCTCTGTTTTGGTTTTGATATAGCTTTTATAGTTTATCAAGGGTGTGATGAATACAGAGAAAGAGAAAAACAATTTTTTGAAATCCTTAAAGATGCAAAAATTCTTAAAAAAGCTTAATTTTGTTTTTTCAACTATTTTAATTTTACCAATAAGATTTTATCAAAAGTTTTTATCGCCTCTTTTTCCACCTACTTGTAGGTTTTATCCTACTTGTTCGTCTTATTCTATTGAGTGTATTCAAGTTCATGGTCCAATCAAAGGACTATTTTTATCAGTTAAGAGAATTTTAAAGTGCAACCCTTTGTTTAAGGGTGGCTATGATCCTGTTCCTGAAAGGAGAGAAAAATGAAAGAGAGTAATAACAACACTATTATGTTTGTTTTGGTTAGTGTTCTGTTTTTGTCTAGTTTTATGTTATGGCAATCTTATAAAGAGACAAAGGCTAAAGCTAATGTTGTAGAGAGTGAAGTTGCAACTTTACCTGAAAATAGTAGTGTTTCTAATGAAAATAGCAAAAAAGTTAGTAAGAAATATAGTTTTGTAAATTCTTATGCAAAAGAAGATAACAATATTGTTATTGAAACTAATAAGGTTGAGGCTGTTTTTACTAATAAAGGTGGTAATTTGGTTTCTCTTTTTACAAAAGAGCATAAGGAAGTTATTAAAGATGAAAATAATGTAGAAAAGAAAATTCCTATAAATATGATTTTTTCAGAAAATGGAGAAACTGCTTTTAATTTAAAATTTGGTAATTTTAAAGATTACGATATTGAAGAGAATTTTAAGGTAAAAAGAATTTCTGATAAGGAAGTAGAGTTTTATACTTATTTTTATGATAACTCAAACAATAAGATAAAGTTGTCAAAGAATTATAAATTTGTTGATGATGAGTATCTATTTCAATTAACAGTTAAATATGAAAATAGTGTAAATAGTGATATAAGTATAGGAGATAAAAATAATCTTTATACTCTATCTTTTGTTCCTCAAATTGGTCCTGAATTTAAAAAATTGAAGAAAAGAGATAACTATGTTTTTAGAAACTTTATCTATCAAAAAGGTAAGGATTATAAGACATATAAAAAATCTGGTTATAAAGAGCTTTATGATATAAACTATGTTGGAATAGATAATAGATATTTTGTTGGTTTAGCTGTTCCTCCACAATTAGATATAAATAGAGTAGTTTTAAATAAAGGTAACAATAGAGAAGGTTTTGTAAAGAGCAATATTTTCTTTGAAAGAAAGCAGATAAAGGCTAAAGATATAGAAGATGTTTACAAATTTTATTTAGGACCTAAAACTAAAAAACAACTTGGTAAATATGCAACAACTAATAACAATTTTAAGTATGAAAACAAAGCTCTTGTTTCACCAGCTCCAGGAATGGGCTTTCTAGGTTTGAGAGCTGGAATAAAAAATCTAATGAAATTGATACATAGAATAGGTGTAAAAAATTGGGGACTTGTTATAATTATTTTGACTATAATTATAAAACTTTTGCTTTTCCCTCTGACTTTTTCAAGTTATAAGTCAACAAGTAAGATGCAAGAGTTCCAACCTCAATTAAAAGAAATTCAAGAAAAATATAAAGGTAATCAGCAAAAAATTCAGATGGAAACATCAAAAATATATAAAGAAGAAGGTGTAAATCCATTAAAAGGTTGTCTTCCTATGCTACTTCAAATGCCAATTCTTTTTGCTCTTTTTGGAGTTTTAAGAACTATGTTTGAGCTTCGGGGAATGCCATTTTTTGGTTGGATAACAGATTTATCAAGTCCAGAGACAGTTTTTACTTGGGCTAAAAGTATTCCTATAATTTCTGGATTTTCACAAAATAATATAAGAATTTTACCAGCACTTTTTGTTGCTACACAGATAATTTCATCAAAAATTATGCAACAACCTGGAACAAACAGCCAAGCAAATATGAAGATGATGACATATTTGATGCCTGTAATGTTCTTTTTTATGCTTTACAATATGCCATCAGGACTATTTGTATATTGGATTACATCAAATGTGATTACAACAATTCAACAACTCTCTATTAAGAAAGTTATGCACAATAGAAAAGTTAGTGGAAAACAGGCAGAAATCGATGCAAAAAAAGCAGCGAAGAAGAAAGCCAAAAAGCCAGGTAAAATAAGCTCATTTATGGGTTCTGTAATGGAAAAAGCACAAGAAGCACAAGATAGAGCTAATCAACAACAAGTTAAAAGTAAAAAGAAAAAATAAATTTTAGATAGGAGTAGAAAATGATAAAAGAATTTGAAGGAAAAGACGAACAAGAGGCTATTGAAAAAGCAATAAAAGATCTTGGTTTAGAGAGAGACGAGTTTGATGTAGAAATTTTAGAAAAGTCTAAAAAAGGACTTTTTAAAAAAGGTCCAGTTAAAATTAAAGTTTATCTTGAAGATGAAGAAGAGGAAGTTGTTCAATTAGAACCAAATACTGACTTTGAAAAAGAGCTTATAGAATTTATTGAAACTTTAATTTTGAAAATGGGTTATGAAGTTAAAGTTTTTGTTAGCAAAAGAGAAAATAGCAAAATTAACCTGATGATAGAAACAAATGACGCAAACATCTTGATTGGTAAAAAAGGTAAAAATCTTGACGCTATACAACTCTTGGCAAGTGTGTTTGCAACAAAGAAAAAGCAAAATTACAAAATTATTTTGGACATTGAGGGTTATCGAGCAAAAAGAGAAGAGACTTTGAAGATAATTGCAGAGAAGACAGCAACTCAAGTTCGAAAAACTAAAAATTCTAAACTTCTTGAGCCAATGAATCCTTTTGAAAGACGAATAATTCACACAACTTTAAGTAGCTATGTTGACATCGACACAATCAGTGAAGGTGAGGGGCTTTATAAAAAAGTTCGAGTTATTTTCAAAAAGAATTATAAATATTAATTTTAGTTTATTTATACGGGAAAATTTGCAAAGCCCTTAGGCTTTGCAAACCGTTGCTTTCCGCTAAATCTTTTTTTAGCTAATTCAAAATAAGGTTGTGGCTATCGCCCCAACTTTTTCATTTTTAAAGCTAAAAAAAGGATATCGCTTCAATCAACTTTTTCTTTTTTTCAAAAACTAATTTGTTTTTCACAAAAATTTAATTTTAGAGAATATATTTTTATCTTTGACATTTTTTTTAATCTACTATTTTGTTGCTTGGCTAAAAGCATTAGTGACGGGAACTGAAAATGTGAATTGTTTCAACAATTTACATTTTATTCATTTTGGCTTGCTAACTGCAAGACAAAATACCGATAGCAGTGGACAAAACGGCGAGAGGGCAAAGCCCTCTCGCAATGCCCATAAGAGAATTAAATACCTCTTTCTAACTGTTTTTTTTGTTGTTCTCTTTTTAGTCTGTCTAATTCTTGTGCCTTTTCATCATTTTTGAAGTATTTTTTGTGATGCAAGAATAGGACGAAAAAGAATGTTATTGTTAGAACCCAGCAACTTAACATTAGAATTATTGATAGTGTATTTTTATATAATGCCCAAACGATTGTTGTTCCAGACAGACATATAGCGATAAAATAGATTACAACTAGAATTTGGTTTGTTGTTAGACCTAAATTTAGTAATTTATGGTGCATATGTTCCCTATCTGGTGTAAAAAAATGGACTTTGTTTGCTGTTCTTCTTATAATTGCTGCGAGTGTGTCGCATATAGGAATGAGGGTTACGGTAATTGCCAACATTAATGTTTTTGAGCCAGCAGCTTCGTTATTTACAAGTGTTATAAAGGCTAGAGTTAAACCTAGGACATAGCTCCCAGCATCTCCCATAAATATTTTTGCAGGAGGAAAATTGAAAACTAAAAATCCTAATGTTGAGCCTGCTAAAACAAAAGCTAATATAGAAATATTTACATCAGAAATAATTAATGAATAGATACCAATTCCTAACAATCCTATAAGAGATACTCCTCCAGCTAAACCATCCATACCGTCAATAAGGTTGATTGAGTTGCTTATTCCTATTAACCAGCAGAAAGTTAGAATCCAAGAGAAAAAGCCCAATTTTAAATCTACTCCAATAATGGGAATATAGACCTCTTTAAATCTGAAACCAGCAACCATCAATAAAATAACTGTTACTGCCTGAATAGCAAATTTTAGTCTTGCAGATAGTTCGTGGTAATCATCAATTATTCCAATGGCAAAAAACATAGATATTGAAATTATTATTGATATAAATTGAAAAATTGTTAGTGATGAGCTTGTAATTGTGTTCATTTTTGTAAAAGCATAAAAAACTGAAAGTCCAATAATAAATGATATGTATATTCCAACACCTCCTATTCTTGGAGTTGGAACTATGTGTATTTTCCTTTCGTCTGATCTATCATACCATTTATTTTTCTTTGCCAAATAAATTAATATTGGGGTTATAATCAAATTAGAGATAAAAGCTGAACCCACAGAAAATAAAAACAATTTTATGTTTAAAGTCATTCCTCATAATACAATAGAATAGTCTATTAGTCAAATAATACTTTTATTTTTTTATAAATTTTGTTATATTAGGCTTATGGAGGAGATTTTATGTTTACATCAGAATCAGTAAGTGAAGGTCATCCAGATAAGATAGCAGATCAAATATCAGATGGCGTTTTAGATGAATGTTTGCGACAAGACCCTGAATCAAGAGTTGCTTGTGAAGTGTTTACTACAACAAATTATGTTTTAATTGGTGGTGAAATCTCTACAAAGGCAGATGTTGATATTGAAAATCTTGTAAAAAATATATTAACAGATATTGGTTATACAGATGAGGCTTTTGGTATTAGTGCAGATACTGTTAAGATTGAAAATAAAATTCATGAGCAGTCTCAAGATATTTCTCAAGGAGTAACTGAAGGCGAGGGAGAATTTAAAGAGCAAGGTGCAGGAGACCAAGGTATGATGTTTGGTTATGCTTGCACAGAAACAGAAGAGCTTATGCCTGCACCTATTATTCTTTCACATAAGATTTTAAAAAGAGCTTCAGAGTTAAGAAAGAGTGGAAAATATTCTTGGATGAGACCAGATGCAAAGAGCCAAGTTTCTATTGAGTATAAAAATGGTGTTCCTGATTATATTGACACTGTTGTTGTTTCTCATCAGCATTCAGAGGATATTTCACATAAAGATATTGAAAAAATTTTAGTAGAGGAAGTAATTAAACCAGTTATTGAGCCAACAGGTTTATTGAAGGAAAATACAAAATTTTTAATTAATCCAACTGGTAGATTTGTTATTGGTGGACCTCATGGTGATGCTGGTCTAACTGGTAGAAAGATAATTGTTGATACTTATGGTGGCATGGGACGACATGGTGGAGGAGCTTTTAGTGGTAAAGATCCTAGTAAGGTAGATAGGTCTGCTGCTTATATGGCTCGATATATTGCAAAAAATATTGTTGCAGCCAAAATAGCAACTAGATGTGAAATAGAGTTAGCTTATGCTATTGGTTATCCAGAGCCTGTATCTTTAATGGTAGAAACTTTTGGAACTTCTAAATTTAATTCTGAACAAATAGCAGATGCTGTAAGAAAATCTTTTGATTTAACTCCTGCTGGTATAATTAAGACGCTAGATTTAAAAAAGCCTATTTATCAAAAAACAGCAACTTATGGACATTTTGGAAATAAGGACTTTTCTTGGGAAAAGATAGATAAGGTTGATGAGTTGAAGAAGCATTTAGGAGTTTAGTTCTCATTTTTATAGAATAGGGCGGAGCTATGCTCCGTCTTTTTTTTTGTTGTCCAGAAAAAGTGATTGAAATGGAAACCCCACAGTGAGCTTTTATTTTTAATATAAAAAGCGTAGGCGACGGAGCTTTTTTTTTGTTTCTGCAACAGCGAGCGAGGAGTTGGAGTGGAAAGCACGGTCTGCAAACGCGAAGCGTTTGCAGATTTTCCCCACTGAAAGTAATTATATTTATTTTTTTAATGCTTATTGATTGTTGAAAAATATTTACATTATATCTATAATGCTTGAGGAGTTGTGTATGCAAGCATTAATGTTAGCTGCTGGAAAAGGTAGCAGACTTAGTTTTTATACTAAAGATAATACTAAATGTATGCTTTCTGTTGCTAATAAGAAATTAATAGATAGAGCTATTGAGTCTGTTAAATTTGCAGGAATAAATAGGTTTATTTTAGTTACAGGTTATAAAGCGGAAAATTTAGAAAATTATATAAATGATATTTATTCAAATGATAGTATAGAATTTGTTTTTGTTAGAAATAATGATTATGATACAACTAATAATATTTACTCTCTTTTTCTTGCAAGAGATTATTTGGAACAAGATGATACTGTATTAATGGAGTCTGATTTAATTTTTGAAAATTGCTTGATTAAAGATATTGTTGAAAATACAAATAAAAATGTTGCTGCAGTAGCGTCTTATGAGTCTTGGATGGATGGAACTGTTGTTAAGTATGGGAAAAATAATAGGATAATTGACTTTATAGCAAAAGAAAATATGAACTTAGCAAAAAAAGAGTCTTATTTTAAAACTGTTAATATTTATAAGTTATCAAAAGATTTTTCTAAAAATGTTTATATGCCTTTTTTGGAAACTTATATAAAGGTTTGTGGATATAATAATTATTATGAAACAGTTTTAAAAACTTTATTAACTATTCCTAATCAGAAATTATATGCTCATAATATAGGGGATATTAAATGGTATGAGATTGATGATGAGCAAGATTTAGAGATTGCAAATGTTTTATTTAGTAATGGAAAAGAAAAATATGATCTTTTAACTTCTAAGTTTGGAGGTCATTGGAGATATGGAAAAGTAATAGATTTTTTATATCTAGTAAATCCTTATTTTCCTCCTGAAATTCTTGTAGAAAAGATAAAAAATGATTTGCCAGAGCTTTTAGAAAAATATCCTTCAGGATTAAGTATTCAAAATATGAATGCAGGAAGGATTTTTAATGTAAATAAAGAAAATATTTTAGTTGGTAATGGTGCTGCGGAATTAATAAATGTTTTAGGGCATTCTTTGACAGGAGAAGTAGCTATTTCTGTTCCTACATTTAATGAGTATGTTCGTTGTTTTACTAATTGTAATCTTCATCAAATAGATAATAGCAAGAATGATTATAAACACAATGTAAAAGAGTTGAAACTGTTGTGTAAAAAAATGGATACTATTATGATGGTTTCACCAGATAATCCATCTGGATATTTACTGTCTAAAAATGAAGTTTTTGAAATTTTAGATGAAGCAAAAAAATATAGTTGTAATGTTTTAATTGATGAATCTTTTATTGATTTTGCTGATGAAGAAGATAGATACACATTATTAGATGATAGTATTTTAGAAAAATATGATAATTTGATTGTTGTAAAGAGTATTTCGAAATCTTATGGTGTTCCAGGATTAAGGTTAGGAGTTTTGGCATCAAGTAATTTAGAGTTGTTAAAAACTTTGAGAGAAAATATGCCGGTATGGAATATAAATAGTTTTGGTGAATATTTTTTACAAATTTATAATATTTATAAAGCATCATATATTGAATCTTGTGATTTAATTGCAAAAGAAAGATATAGAATGACAGAAGTTTTAAAAGAGATTAAGGGTATTAAGGTTTATAAATCAAGTGCAAATTATCTTTTAATTGATTTAAAAGATAATAATTCCAAAGAGCTTTGTTATAAATTATTAGAAAATGAAAATATTTTAGTAAAAGATTTGTCTATTAAAGATTATTTTTATTCTAAAAATTTTATTAGAGTTGCTATTAGGGATAAAAAAGATAATAATATTTTTATTAATGCTATAAAAAAATATATTTAAGGAGAGAAATTATGAAAAGGGTTAAGTTTTATAAAAAAATTTTTGTATATTTTTTTATATTTTGTATTTTTGGATCTTGCGATCCTTATAGAAATGAAAGCATGCAAAAAAGAATAATAGCACATGCTGGAGGCAGTATAGAAGAAGCCACTTATACAAATTGTTTGGAAGTTTTAGATTTGAGCTATAAAAAAGGTTTTAGGCTTTTTGAATTGGATATTATAAAAACTAAAGATGGTCATTTTGTAGCTGCACACGATTGGGGAACATGGAAAAGTCAAACAGGATATAATGGTAGTAGTGATGTACCTACTTTGGAGGAATTTAAGGAATGGAAAATTTTAGGAACATATACTCCTTTAGATGTTGATAGAATAAATGATTGGTTTGTTACCCATGAAGATGCTATATTAATTACGGATAAGGTAAATGAACCTGTAGAATTTATTAATAATTTTAGTTTTAAAGAAAGAATAAAAATGGAATTATTTACTTGGGAAGCAGTTGATAAATGTAAAAAATTAGGTGTAGTTGCAATGCCTACAGGTTTGTTGGTTGATGGTATAGAAGGGAGTAATAAAAATAAAATCGATTATTTAAAAAAATTAGATATAGAATTTGTTTGTTATGAATATAAAATTCACGATAATATAGATTTATTAAAAATGTTTAAAAAAAATAATATTAAAGTTTTTGTTTTTGATTATAAAAAGTTTAATAAAACAGCAGAGGATGTTATAGAAGAGAATTTATTTTATGGATTGTATGCAGATGATTGGATTTTTAATGTTTCATTTTGAAATAATATTTTTAGTAATTTATTAAAAAATGATTTCAATGAGGTCTAAATTAAATGAGGTCTAAATTAGTAGCAAGAAATTTTACAGCATCGATTGTTTCGCAATTTTTATCTATGGCTTTAAATTTTGTAGCTAGAACTTTTTTTATCAGATATTTAGGTGTGAATTATTTAGGATTACATTCTCTTTTTTCTAATATTCTTGTTGTTCTGTCAGTTTCACAAGCTGGTTTAGATCTTTCTATGATGTATAATTTATATAAAAGTTATAATGAAAAAGATATGGATAAAGTTAATTCTTATCTATCTTATTATAGAAAGATTTTTATTTATGTTACCTTATTTCTTTCTTTATTTGCTTTAGGAGTAATTCCTTTTTTAGGATATATTGTAAAAACAGAAACACCTATAGCCCATGTTAGTCTTATTTATTTATTATATTTAATTTCAGAAATATATGGGTATTTTTTTATAGTTAGAATTGCAACTATAAAAATAGATCAAAAAACTTATATCATTACTTATTGGAATTTAGTAACATATTGTTTATCAACAATAGCACAAATTTTAGTTTTGGTATTTTTTCAAAATATTTTTCTTTTTATAATTTTAAAAATAGTTATTGGTTTTATAAGTAAATCCATATTATCTATATATGTTACAAAAAAATATAATTTAAATTTAAAGGTAGATTCTTTAACAAAGATAGAAAAAAAATCTATTTCGAAGAAAATTCGTGCTAGTGTTGTTGATAGGCTTTCATCAGTATTGATAAATAATACGGATAATATTATAATCTCGGTTATTATCTCTACAACAATGGTTGGTTTTTATACAAATTATTTTATGGTAATAAATATTTTAGCTACTGTAGTTTATAATATAATTTATGCTATTGTCCCTTCACTGGGAAATAAGATGTACACTGAAAAAAATGATTTGTATAATGATTTTAAAAATATTAATTTTGTTATAATTTGGGTTGTTTCATTTTGTGCGATAGGTTTTATTTTATTATCACAAGATTTTATATTAATGTGGATAGGGAAAGAGTTTCTTTTAGATTTTAAAATTGTAATTGTTATGGGAATAAATTTAATTGTTCATCAATTACAGCAAAGTAGTTATGCTTTTGTTGATGTTTCTGGATTGTATGAGAAAACAAAATATGCAACTTTTGGGACTTCTATTATAAATATATTTTTATCAATTTTATTAGGTCTTAAATTTAAATTAATAGGAGTCCTTTTAGCAACATTTATTTCAAGATTAGTATTATCTTTTTGGTTTTTACCATTTGCAGCTTTTAAATATTCTATAAAAAAACCTTTAATATTTTATTTTTTGAAGACGGCTCTATTTTTAGGAATTTTTATAGCAATTGGGTTTTTAACATTTTTTATTTGTGAATTAATTAATTTTGATGGAGGCAAAGGTTTTTTTGTAAAACTTCCAATAGTTATTATTTTGCCTAATTTATTGTTTTCAATTTTTACTTTTAAAACTTCAGAGTTTAAGTATTTAAAGAAACAGATTTTTCGGGTTTTGGGAGTTTAAATTGTTTGTTTATGTGTTTATATTGCTTTTAGGTCTATTTTTTGTTTTTTTAGAATTTGAAAATATAAGTATAGTTGAAAATAATTTAGAGAATAATACAAAAATAGAAAAGAGATGGTTTTTTATTTTTTATTCCTTAATTTTATTTTCATTTTTGGCTTTTAGATATAATACTGGATATGATTATTTTAATTATAAAGTAATATATTATAATATTGCCAAAAATATTAATGCTATATTTGATTCTAGATTTGAGCCTGGGTTTAATATTTTGGTTTTTTTCTCTAAGAATATTTTTAAATTAAATTATTCTGGATTTCTTTTTATTATAGCTATATTAGCATTTATACCAAAATATAAATTTATAGGGAGATTTTCTATCTTTCCTATTTTTTCTTTATTGATTTATTTCCCCGGACTTTTTTTAGGACAAGATTTTGGACAATTTAGACAAGGTATCGCTATAGGCTTTATTTTTTTATCAATACCTTACATATATGAAAGAAATTTTTATAAATTTTTAATTTTTTTTACAATAGCATTTTCTTTTCATTATTCAGCTATAGTTTTTTTACCTATGTATTTTTTATCTACTATAAATATTACAAAAAAAAGATTTTATATTTTTTTGTTTTTAGGAATTATTTTTTCTTTTGTTGATTTAAGTACAATAGTTTCTTCTGTTATTAGAGTTGTTTTAAATAATAATTTAGGAAATTATATAGATAAACTTTTAAAATCAAATAAAGCAGATGGGACACTTATAATTTTTAAGAGTGTAAGTTTTTGGATTAGAATTTTTATTTTATTTTTTATTTTTTATAACAGAGAAAAATTATTTAAATTAAATAATTTGTATGAACTATTTTTTAATATATATTTTATAGGAGCTATAGGATATTTTGTATTTTTTAGCATTCCTCTTTTTTCTGCAAGGATGTTTAATTATTTTAAGTATTTAGATATAATATTTTTACCTATGATTGTTTTATGTTTTAAGTATAAATCTATTAAAGTTTTATATATTATAGCTATGTTTTTATATTGTGCTTATAGGGTTTATAATATTATAAATGGTCAGATAGAATCATTTTTACCTTATGATTATATTTTTAACTGGAGGAGATTTTGAAAATAGCATTTTTAATAGCTTCTATTTCTCAATCAGGAGGAATGGAGAGGGTTACAAGTATTTTAGCAAATGAATTATCAGGTAATAATTTTGATGTTTCAATTATAAATTTATATGGACCAGATAAGCCTTTTTTTGATTTGGATAAATCTATAAAAAGATTTTATCTAACAGATAAAAAAGCAAGATTTAGAGATAAATTTTTAATAAAGATTTTTCGTTTAAGAAAAATTGTGAAAAAAGAAAAATTTGATTTTTTTATAGATGTAGATACATTTTTATCTTTTTTAACAATTCCTGCTTTATTCGGGCTAAAATTAAAAAAAATTTCTTGGGAACATTTTAATACTAATGTTGACTTTGGTAGAAAAAGTAGAAAGATTTCTAGAAAGTTAGCCATAAAAAAAGATATGGTTGTAACTATAACAGAAAGAGATATGGAGTTTTTTAAAAATTTAACAGGGAAAGAAAATGTTATAAATATAATGAATCCTGTAAAAATTGAGAAAAAAATAGTTCCTTCATCTTTAGAAAATAAAATAGCTATAGCTGTTGGAAGATTAGAGTATCAAAAGGGTTTTGATTTATTAATAAAAGCTTGGGCAATTGTTTGCGAAGAAATAGACGATTGGACTCTTCAAATTATAGGTAGTGGAAGTATGAAAGATGAGTTATTACAGATGGCAAATGATCTTGATTTGCTTGATAGTATTACTTTCATAGAGCATACTAAAAATATAGAAAAGTATTATTCTGAAGCATCTCTTATGATTATGTCTTCAAGGTTTGAAGGATTAGGTATGGTTTTAGCAGAAGGTAAATTTTTTGGATTACCAGAAATTAGCTTTGATTGTGAGGTAGGCCCCAGAGAATTAATAGATGATGGAGTTGATGGTTTTTTGGTTAATTCAGAATCTATAGATGATTTAGCAAAAGAAATTATTAAATATATAAATAGTCCTAAAAAGCAAATTTTGGGAAATAATGCTTTAAAAAAATCAAAAATATTTGATGTTAATTATATATATAAAAAATGGTTAGAATTATTTTCTAATTTATAAAGGGAGTATTTGTTGGTATGGAAAGTATAAGAGATTTACAATTAGTTTGTTTAGATATATTAAAAGTAGTTGATAAGATTTGTAGAGATAACAATATAAAATATTTTCTTGACAGTGGAACTCTTATAGGTGCTGTTAGGCATAAAGGATTTATTCCATGGGATGATGATTTAGATATTGCTATGCCTAGAAATGATTACAATAGATTTTTAAAGATAGCACAGGAATTGCTAGGAGATAATTATTTTTTACAAACATATAAAACAGATGATTATCCATATCCTTTTGCAAGAGTAAGAAAAAATTGCACATATATAGAGGAATCTAGATTTAAAAATCTAAATATGAATAAGGGTATTTATATAGATATTTTTCCTTTAGATAATTTGCCAAATAATAAGATTAAGAGAGTTCTTTTTTTGAATAAAATTAAATTTTTATATAAATTAGGAGTTGTTGCTGATAAAAGAGTTATATATTCTCATCATAGTAAGAAAAAAAATATATTAAAAAAATTTATTAGATTTTTTATAGCCATTTTCTTTTTTAATAAAGATAAAATTTATAAAATATTAGATAAAAATATGCAGAAGTATAAAGATTTTAAAAGTAAAAATTTCTTGAATATTTCGTCAAGTATGAATCTTTATAAAAAATATAAAAAAGGTGAGAGTTATCCATGTCATTCTTGGATAAAGGATATTATAGAAATTGATTTTGAAGGATATAGATTTTTTTCACCAGAAAATTATGATGAATATTTAAAAGAGTTTTATGGTGATTATATGCAACTTCCACCTGAAGAAGAAAGAAAACCAGGGCATAGTTTATCATATAGTATAGATTAAAAATTTTAATTATTTTTTTATAATTGATTAATACATTTCTTTATAGTAAATTGTAAGAATGGAAAGTGATTTAAGAAAATTACAATTAGTTTGTCTTGATATATTAAAGGAAGTTGTTCGTGTTTGCGATAAGTATGATATAAAATATTTTTTATATGAGGGGACTTTGCTTGGTTGTATTAGACATAAAGGATTTATTCCTTGGGACGATGATCTTGATATTGCTATGTTAAGAGATGATTATGATAAATTCTTGAAAGTAGCAGAAAAAGAGTTAAATGATGGTTTTTTCTTACAAACTTTTGATACTGATGAAAATTATCCTTTGGCTTTTGCAAAGGTAAGGAAGAATAATACATTTTTAGATGAATTGCATTATCAAAATATAGATATGAATAAAGGTATTTTTATTGATATTTTCCCTTTAGATAATATGCCAAATTTAAAAATATTGAGATTTTTTGAAAGGAAGATTTTAAGATTGAAATATGTTTTTTGTTTAGTTTCGAATAAAGATATAAAATTAAATAATAATAAAAAATATGAAGGTGTTGTTAATTTTTTAAGAAAATTTATATTTTGGAATGGGCGTAATAAATTAGTAAAATTTGATAAAAGAATAAAAAGATATAATAAGTTAAAAAATTGTAAATATTGTGGACAAATTTGTAGTGTTCATAAAAGTAATGGTATTTTTAAAAAGTATTGGTTGGAGAATTTAGAAAAAAAAGAATTTGAGGGATTAGAATTTCTTGTTCCAAGTGAATATAATTCTTTGCTTTCTCATAGTTATGGAGATTATATGAAACTTCCTCCTATTGAGGAGAGAAAGCCTCAACATGGAATTAATTTTTCTTTGGATATTGAAAATGGTTAATTTTATAGTTTGGGTTTTTGCGTGAGGGCGGAGGCGGAAATCCTTTGATTTTTTGTTTTTTGATTTAGATTGTGGCGATAGCCACAATTTTGTTTGTTCAGAAAAAATCAAAGATTGGGAGCTGGAGACCGACAGCTTGAACCAAAGGTGCAAGCTGGCACGCCCAACATAATATATTTAAGGTTGAAGAATGGATAAAAAAAAGGTTTTGCATATTAGTTCTGGATTGAGTGGAGGGGGAGCTTCGAGTGTTTTTTCCAAAACTTATTCATTGTTAGAAGAGATAGATGAATTTGATAATTATTTGGCGACAACAAATGTTGAGAATGATATTGATGGAAAATCTTTGGATTTGATAAATATTAAAGCTTCTAATAAGTTTTTGAAGCCTTTGAATTATCTTTACTGTTTGAAAAATAGGCGTCTGTTGAAAAATTTTATTAAGGAGGTTGAGCCTGATATTATTCATAGTCATAATGTGCTAAGTAATTTATCTGCTTCAGTTTTGTCAGCTTTTAAATTTGCAAAAAAAAAGTATGGGACTAGATTAATTTTGACGGCTCATGAATTTCATCCTGTTTGTCCTAATTCTTCTCTTTACAATTATAGAAAGGATTGTGTTTGTGAGAAGTGTGTTGGTTCTCGTCTGAAATTTAAGGCTTTTTTTGAGAATTGTACTAGATATGGTTTTGCTGTTTCTGTTTTGAAGTTTTTTCGTTTTTTGATTTATGGGGTTTTTATAAATCAGAATAAGCTTTTTGATAAGATTATTACTGTTAGTGATTTTGAGAAATCTGTTTTTATACGAGATGGTATTAGCAAAGAAAAGGTTTTAACTATAAATAATCCAATTGAAAATAAGTTTTTAAGTAATGGGAATGTAAAAAAAGAAAGGGTTCTAACTTCTTTTGGAAGGATTTCTAAAGAAAAAGATATTGAAACAATTATAGAAGCTTTTTATTTGTTACAAAAAATAGATGATTTTGAAGATTTTAAGTTACAGATTATTGGTAGTGGCGATGAGCTTGAATTTTTAAAGAGTCTTGTTAAAGAGAGAGGCCTAACTGATAAGGTTGTTTTTATAGCACATCTTAAACCTGAAGAACTTAAAAAGTATATTGAAAAGTCTTATGCCACTATTTTGGCTTCTAAATTGTATGAAACTTATGGATTAGTTATTGTAGAAAGTATTTTTGCTAATACTATACCTATTGTTAGTGATATTGGGGCTTTGAGATCTACAGTTGATGATACTTTTGGGGTTCTTTTTGAAACTAGAAATAGCTTTGATTTAAAAGAAAAAATGGTTTATATTATAGAAAATCATGATGAGCTTTTAAATGAGATGTTAGGTTTAAAACCAAAAATACTTAAAAAGGTTTCATCTGAGAATTATGTTAATCAATTGAAAATGGTATATGAAGGGGAGATTTGATGGTATCAGTTATTACGCCTGTTTATAATGCAGAAAAGTTTATTAAAGAAACTATAGAATCTGTAATAAATCAGACTTATAAAGATTGGGAAATGATTTTAGTCGATGATTGTTCTACAGATAGTTCTTTTGAGATAATTAGTGATTATGCAAAAAAATATCCTAATATAAAGGTTTTTAAGAATGATAAAAATTCAGGTCCTGTAGATACTAGAAATTTTGCAATAGAGAAATCTAGTGGAAGATATCTTGCAATGTTAGATAGTGATGATTTATGGAAACCTGAAAAATTAAAAAAACAGATAAGTTTTATGGAAGAAAAAAATGTTTATTTTTCTTATTCTGGTTATGAGATTATAAATGAAAATGGCAAATTGTTGAAATCTTATACTCCTCCATTGAAGGCTACTTATAAAAATTCTTTATTGGAAAGTTTTATTGGTTGCCTTACTGTTATTTTAGACACAGAAGTTTTAGGTAAAAGGTTTTTCAAAAAAACTCTTATGGGTGCTGAAGATTCTATATTATGGTTGTCTATTTTAAGAGAAGGATTTGAGGCTTATGGTTTAAAGGATAATTTAGCAAGTTATAGAGTAGTTGCTAGTTCAAGGTCAAGAAATAAATTTATTGCAGCAAAAGAGAGATGGTATGTTTTAAGACATGTTGAGAATCTTAATTTTTTTAAAGCTTTTAGGTGTTTTTTTCATTATGCTGTTACAAGTTTTTTAAAAAATGGTATAAAATCTCTTTTTTAGAATAGTATTTTAAATATAAAATTTATGTTAAAATAAAATTTCAAGGAGAATAATATGTGGAAAATCCAATTGTTTAAATTAGATTATGGAAGAAAAGAATATAGGATAGTTAAAAAAGTTTTAAAAAGTGGTTGGATAACTATGGGCAAATACACAAGTAGTTTTGAAGAGAAATTTTCTAATATGTTGGATAAGACACCTTGTGTTGCAGTTGCAAATGGGACTGCTGCATTGCATTTGGCAATGTTGGCTTTAGATATAAAAGAGGGTGATGAAGTCATTATTCCATCTTTAACATTTGTTGCAGATGCAAATGTTGTTACTATGTCTGGAGCAAAGCCAGTAGTTGCAGATGTTACTTCGTTTGATAATTGGAATATGTCTCCAGAGGATATAGAGAAGAAAATAACTAAGAAAACAAAGGCAGTTATTATAGTTCACTATGCAGGATATGCCTGTGATATGGATAAGATACTAGAAATATGTAAGAAACACAATCTTTATCTTATAGAAGATTGTGCGCATGCTCCAGGAGGATCTTATAAAGGAAAGCCTTTAGGTTCTTTAGGAGATATATCTTGTTTTAGTTTTTTTACAAATAAGAATTTATCAGTTGGAGAAGGAGGAATGGTTGCTACTAAAAATCCAGAGCTACTTCAAAAAGTTAAATATCTTCGTTCTCATGGAATGACTTCTTTGACATTAGATAGACACAAAGGTAGAACAATTTCTTATGATGTCGTTCAAGCAGGATTAAATTATAGAATAGATGAAATGAGATCAGCTTTGGGACTTGTTCAATTAAAAAAACTAGAAAAATCAAATCAAAAGAGAAGGGATTTAGTTGACTACTATAATAAATCTCTAAAAAATATAGATAAAATAAAATTACCATTTTTAGATTTAGGATATGAAAATATTTCAACAGGACATATCTATCCAATAATGCTAGATAAAACAGTAAATAGAGTAGATTTTATAAATAAAATGAAAGAAAAGGGGATACAAACAAGTATTCACTATCCTTCTATGGTAGAATTTGAGGCATATAAAGGTATTTTGAAAGATAATGTAAAAATAGCTTCAGAAATATCAGAAAACGAAATAACTCTTCCACTTTATCCTAAGTTGACAAAAAAGAATATTAGTTATATCGTTAATTCAATAAAAGAAATACTAAATTAAATATAAAATATGGAGTTTTTTATGGAGCTAGATTTAATAGGAAGAAAAAAGCCTCTTTTTGAAAATGATTTAAGAAAGCATAATGAATTTTTAAACAGTGAAGTTGCTTCAAGTAAATTTTTAGTTATTGGTGGTGCTGGCTCAATAGGTCAGGCAGTAGTAAAAGAGATATTTAAAAGGAATCCAAAAGTTCTTCATGTTGTTGATATAAGTGAAAATAATATGGTTGAATTAGTAAGAGACATTAGAAGCTCTTACGGATACATAGAAGGAGA
>PDWI01017821.1_pt1 | contig 24137 bp, 27 predicted proteins | sample 1430891 | NCBI WGS metagenome assembly PDWI01 (sample SAMN01162508, study PRJNA174530) | Oral metagenome, whole genome shotgun sequencing project. | biome: Marine environment; feature: Marine mammal; material: Swab sample of the gingival sulcus; isolation source: swab sample of gingival sulcus... | reverse complement strand
ATAAATGGCGAGAATTTGTTGAATAAAAGGAATTTGATGGCTTTTAATCGCCATATCAAGTAACTTAGCCGTTAATTCAGGGCGTTGCTCTAACTCTTTCTGAGTGAAAGAAATCTTTTGATTTTCATTTTTCCAAAGATTAATCACTGGCTGTTCTAATTTTTCAGGTTGCTCAAATTTAACGCTTTGTTGGTTATCAGAAATATCCGCCAACACAAGAGTTGGACATAGCGTAATAAGAAGTAAGGTTTTAATTTTCATAGTTTGCTTATTTGAAATTAGGGTAATAAAAAGGCAACAAATTTGTTGCCTTTGAAAGAAAGATTAAGAATGATTATTTTTGTTCTTTTTCAGCATTAAATACTATTTCTTTTTTATAATCAGTATTGATAGTAGCTTTATGACCAGCTACAGAGACTATAAATTTACCGTGATAATTACCTTCAAATTTAACTTCTGTAAAAGGTTCTGTCATTTCTGCTTTTCCAGAGAAAATAATTTCCCCATTATCCGCACTAATACTACCTTGTTTTAAAACATAATTTGTTGTACTTGATGCTGTTATATTTCCGATAAATGTCTTCTTATCAAAATCCACATCAATTTCAGTTTCTAGACCTGCCGTCTTAGAACTGCTAAGCTTATATCCTTCTATCCATTGTGATTTTGGTGCTGATGCTTCTTCTAAAATAAAACCATCAGCCTTTCAGTACCATCTTCAACTGTAACTTCAAAAATAGTTGAATAATCTAAATTATTGCGTGATACAGAATAAGATTTTGATGTTCCTAACTCTTTATAGTCATCATAAGAAACATCATATTTTCCTTCTGTATCAAATTTAATAAATTTATCAGAAAGAATTGATTTTCCGTCTTTTCCTTTCTCCAATAATTTACTAAATAGTGGATCATCTGCATTTTTGCCTAATATTACATTAATGACTCCTGACTCAAATTTCTCCCCTTTTGGTAAAGTAATATCCGTCTTATAGTTTAATGTCATTGAATCGTATGGCATATTAGGTTTAGTATTTGGTGCTGGTGACGCATCTTCGGGAGTTGGCGTAACCTTAGTACCTAGTATAGGTGAAACTTTTTTAGTATCCTTTTCAGGTACTGGGATAACTTTTTTACCATCCTCATCATCTAGTCTATGCCACACAGCGGGGGCATGTTGTATATTAGCGTATTCTGGCTCTTGATCTTTTTTGTCTTTATCCGACTCCTTATGCTTACTTAATAATGGATCATTCTTTCCCTCAACTATATTATTAATTTTGTTACTTGAACCACAAGCTGTAATACCCAAAGAAACCAAAATAGCTAATGCTGTTGTTTTAAATGTAATTTTCATAAAAAATCCTCAGTTTACATTAATGAAATTAAGATAATTATTTTACTGTTCAAATAATAGAACCCTACTATTGTGCAAAAAAAAAACGATTGTCGAGTGAAATTTATGTTTTTTATTAAAAAGATGAGATTGATCACAAAATAAAGGTAAGATCGCACCACAAATACGATATTTATTTGTATTTATTTTTCTTAGATAACATAAAGTTTTATATAAAAAAAATCTATTCCTCAATGAAACTATATTGTGTTATATTTCAACTCGTTGAAAGAATATACAAATTTAAAAGGAATACATTATGATTTCAGAAAAATGGATTCAACGATTTATCGAAGGCAAACAACGTCAAAATGATCATCGCTCCCCTTACCAAAGAGATCGTGGACGCATCTTACATTCTGAAGCCTTTCGGTGTTTGCAAGCAAAAACTCAAATTCACGCAATTGGTGAAAATGATTTTTATCGTACTCGTTTAACCCATTCTTTAGAAGTCGCTCAAATTGGTAATAGCCTTCGTTCTAAGTTAAGTCAAGATGTAAAAGGTTTTCAAGCGGTCACTTCTAATGCTAAATTTACACATTTTTCTGAAAATCTTTCCGCTTTATTACCCTCTCGTAGTTTAATTGAATCTATTTGCTATATGCACGATATTGGTCACCCGCCTTTTGGACACGGAGGCGAAACAGCATTAAATTATAAAATGCGAGATTTTGGTGGTTTTGAAGGAAATGGACAAACTTTTCGCATTGTAACGCACTTGGAATCTTATACCCAAGATGTAGGAATGAATTTAACTCGCCGCGCTTTACTTGGAATTTTAAAATATCCTGCTTTTTTAGATCAAACAAAACCCAAAGAATATGCTCAAATTAACACAACTCGTTTTGTCAATGCTCACCATTTTAAAACCAGTAAAGGAATTTATCGTGATGATGAACCTATGTTTAACTGGGTAGTTGAACCTCTTTCTAACAAAGATAAAACGTTATTTTGTACCATAAAACAAAGTTCAGATCCGCTAGAACCAAGTAAACCTCTGTATAAATCATTAGATTGTAGCATTATGGAACTAGCCGATGATATTACCTATGCAGTACACGATTTAGAAGATGCGATTGTGGTTGGAATGATTACCCCACAACTTTGGAAATATGCAGAAAAAGAGTTTCAAGCCAGCCAATCACAATGGATTAAAGACTTCTTACCCATTATGAGTAAAAATCTTTTTTCAGAACAACGTTATGAGCGTAAAGATATTATAGGTTCTCTCGTTAATTTCTTTATTAGCAATGTACAATGGCAAGCTAATCCACTGTTTGAAGAACCATTACTTCATTTTAACGCCATCTTACCCCCTGATATTTTAGATGTTTTAAAAATTCTGAAAAAATTTGTGTATGATTTTGTGATTATGGATACAAAAACACAACGAGTAGAATATAAAGGACAACGTATTTTAATGGACACTTTTGATATGTTAAGCAGTGAGCCATTGCGTTTATTACCTCGACCAGTTGCACAACAGTGGCAACAAGCAAAAGAGCATCAACGCCCACGAATTATTTGTGATTATTTAGCAAGTATGTCAGATAGACAAGCCTTTAGACTCTATGAATCACTTTAAAAGTCACGTTATATTTATAAGGAAATTTTTATGCAAAAATTACCGCTTGATCTAGATTGTTACTGGTTAAAAGTTTATAAAAATCAACTTTATCTGCCTAATAATCAAATGCCTTATGGCACGGCAAAATCGCTTGGCTTAACAGAGAAAAGAGGCTCAGAAATAGCAAAATATAATAATATACCTGTTTATTTAATTTCTGTTACAGAACAAGAGGTTAATGATTATTTTGTAACCCTTCGTTCACAACTGTTTCAACCTGAAGACTATTTTCAGTTGTTAAATAGAGCGGTAAGTTTAAATCATTTTTTTACCAAAAATAAATTTTGTGGATGCTGTGGTAAATATTTTCAGAAAGCAGATAACGAGATGGCATTACATTGTGAATATTGTCATAATCGAATCTATCCTAAAATCAGCCCTTCCATTATTGTAGCTATTCGTAAAGGTTCACAAATTCTGCTTGCAAACCATCTTCGTCACAAAGGCACAATTTATACTAATTTAGCTGGTTTTGTTGAAACAGGTGAAACCTTAGAACAAGCGGTTGAAAGGGAGGTTTTTGAAGAATCTGGATTAAAAATAAAAAATATCCGCTATTTTGGTAGCCAACCTTGGGCATTTCCCGATTCCTTGATGCTTGGTTTTTTAGCTGATTATGAAAGTGGAGAAATTAGCCTTCAAGAAGAAGAAATTTGTGATGCAAAATGGTTTAATTATGACGATAAATTGCCACAACTTCCGCCACAAGGCACTATTGCATTAAAGTTAATTCAAGCAACCTTAGCACTGTGCAAGCAAAATGAAAGCTATCCAGACTGACTTGCTGTATGAGATCGAATTAATTGAATAAAAGCAGAACCAAAACGCTCTAACTTACGCTCCCCGACACCATTGATTTCAAGCATCTCATTATTGGTTTGAGGAAGATATTCTGCCATTTCTTGTAGAGTAGCATCATTAAAAATAATATAAGGTGGGATATTCTCTTTATCTGCAATTTGTTTGCGTAAAAAGCGTAATCGAGCAAAAAGATCTTTATCATATTTGCGAGTACTAAATTTTTGTAATAATGTCGTACTAGCAGAAACACCTAAACGAGGCTGGGCTAAAAATAAAGATTCTTCACCGCGTAAAAAAGGGCGAGCATTTTCAGTCAAACGCAGGCAAGAATGCTCAACAATATTCTGTTGAATTAAGCCAAGATGGATTAATTGACGAATTACACTAATCCAATATTCCTGATTTTTTTCTTTTCCAACCCCAAATACAGAAAGCTGATCGTGGTTATGATCCTTTATTTTCTGATTATTTAAACCTCTCAACACACCTACAATATGATGTAATCCAAATGTTTGTCCTGTTCGATAAATTGTAGACATCACTTTTTGAGCATCAACTAAAGCATCATATTTTTTTGGCGGATCTAAACAAATATCACAGTTTTTACAAGGTTCTTGACGAGATTCCCCAAAATAGTTAAGTAATACTAAACGACGACAAGTCTGTGATTCAGCAAAATCTTTAATAGTATCTAATTTATGCTGTTCAACTTTTCTCTGCTCTGTTTCAGGTTTTTCTAATAATACTTTTTGTAACCAAGCAAAATCAGCAGGATCATAAAATAAAATAGCTTCAGCTGATAAATCATCTCGCCCTGCTCTCCCTGTTTCTTGATAATAGGCTTCAATACTGCGAGGTAAATCAAAATGCACTACAAAACGCACATTTGATTTATTAATCCCCATCCCAAAAGCAACCGTTGCCACAACAACCTGAATATCATCTCGTTGAAACGCATTTTGTACTGTAGCTCGAGTTTCTACCGTCATTCCAGCGTGATAACCCATTACTTTGATACCTCGAGAAGCCAGCTTTTCTGTGATACTCTCTACTTTTTTACGACTACCGCAATAAACAATACCACTTTTTCCTTTTTGCTTTTCTAAAAATTTAATTAACTGCTGCGTTGGTTTAAATTTTTCTTCAATAGTGTAACGAATATTTGGGCGATCAAAACTTCCTAAATAAGTATGGGGAGAATTTAATTGCAAATTATTGATAATATCTGCTCGCGTAACAGGATCAGCCGTTGCCGTTAATGCCATAAAAGGAATATTAGGAAAAGTTCTGCGTAATCCACCTAATAAAGTATATTCTGGTCGAAAATCGTGTCCCCATTGTGAAATACAATGAGCTTCATCAACTGCAATTAAACTAATTTTACAGTGTGAAATAAACTGATAAAAATTATTTGTCATTACTTTTTCAGGGGAAAGATAAAGCAACTTTAACTGCCCTGAAATCGCTTTTTGCTCAATAGCCTGTTGTTCTTCAATAGTTTGAGTAGAATTAAGAAAGGCTGATTCAACCCCATTGGTAATAAGCTGATCGACCTGATCTTTCATTAAAGAAATTAACGGAGAAATAACTAAAGTCATTCCCTCAAAACAAAGAGCTGGAACTTGATAACAAAGTGATTTTCCACCGCCGGTAGTCATAATAACTAAACAATCTTTATTTTCTGATATAGCTTGAATCACTTCTCGCTGACCAGTCCTAAAAGATTGATAACCAAAAATATTTTTTAAAATACTTTCAGCTTGAGTAATGGAAAAATTAGACATTTTATTAGTAAATTTTCATTAGATTAGTTAAAAGAAACACTTTCACCATAAGCAATAACAGCCTCTTCTAAACGTTCCCAAAATGAATGACCTTGACGATCAACCCAATCATTATCTTGATATTTAAAATGAAAACCACCTAACTTACTTGCAAGCCAAAGTTCATTCTTTGATTCTTGTTTATTAATTACAATCTGTGAATCATTATGAAAAAAAATGGTCATCACTGAGCCGTGAATCTCACAATCAACATCACAATGTTGCTCTTCTAATTGTTCTTCAATCTTAAGCCAGGTTTTTTCAACAAGTTGATGAAATTCTACTATATTCATTTTTATCTCACATAAAATAACAGAAAAAAACGGAAGCAAAAGCTTCCGTCTTATCGAATTAGAATGGTCTATCTTGCACGGAAAATAATACGACCTTTATTTAGATCATAAGGTGTCATTTCAACAGTGACTTTATCACCTGTTAAGATACGAATATAGTTTTTACGCATTTTTCCTGAAATATGAGCAGTGATGATATGCCCATTTTCTAACTCTACTCTAAACATCGTATTTGGTAAGGTATCTAAAATTGTACCTTGCATTTCAATGCAATCTTCTTTTGCCATTTATTCCTCTTTGGTTACTTTATAAAATAATAAAACTTCGCTATTATACTCGCAATAGCGTGAATTTCAATCATTATTAAATTTAAAATAACTTCTTAAGAATCATTAACAAACATTGTTTGCCTATATACTCCTGTTTGTTAAGCGATAATATTTGCGAGAGGAGATTCACATTCACTATGCTTTTAAAAAAGAGAAAATAACAATGCAAAACACAATTTTTATCTATTCAAAAAATTTAACCGAACAAAAACTAAAACAATTTGAATCTTACTCTGGTTTAAGCGTACTGAAACAAGCCTCTTTTTTAGAGTATAAAATTGCATTTTTTAATGCAAAACTCACCGCTTCTTTACAAGATTCAGCTGCAAAAATTAAATGTGATATTAGTTCTCTTGATATTCAACCAGTGCTTAATCAAGCTGGATTACTGATAATGGATATGGATTCCACCGCCATAAAAATTGAATGTATTGATGAAATTGCAAAACTTGCAGGAACGGGAGAATTGGTTTCTTCAATCACTGCCAGTGCAATGCGTGGCGAACTAGATTTTGAAGAAAGTCTAAGAAAAAGAGTAGCAACATTAAAAGATGCACCAGAATCTATTTTGCAAAAAGTCCGCCAAAACCTACCACTTATGGAAGGTTTTGAAATATTAATTCGTGAGCTAAAAAAAGCAAACTGGAAAATTGCCATTGCCTCTGGTGGCTTTGATTATTTTGCCGATTATTTAAAACAAAAATATCAACTTGATGCCGCATTCTCAAATAAACTAGAAATTATTGATAATAAATTAACAGGTCAAGTTATAGGCAATGTTGTGGATGCAAATTTCAAGGCAAAAACATTACAACAATTAGGAAAACAATTTAATATTTCACAAAATCAATGGGTTGCAGTAGGTGATGGTGCTAATGATTTACCTATGTTAAAAACAGCAAGTCTAGGCATTGCACTTCACGCAAAACCAAAAGTTCAAGAACAAGCACAATTTGTGGTAAACTTTGGGGATCTCAGTGCTATTATATTACTTTTAAATGCAAAGCAATTATTTAATCAAAATTAATTAACAATAAGGAAAATATTATGCCATCTTTTGATATTGTCTCTGAAATTACAATGCACGAAGTGCGTAACGCAGTAGAAAATGCCAACCGTGAACTGAGCAATCGTTGGGATTTTCGCAATGTAACCGCAAGTATTGAGCTTAATGAAGCGAAAGAAAGCATTAAAGTTGCTACCGAATCTGACTTTCAAGTGGAACAATTACTTGATATTTTACGCAACGCAATGATTACCTTAAAACAAGGAATTGAAAGAGATGTAGCTAAAAAAATCACTAAACTTATCAAAGACTCAAAATTAAAAGTTCAAACACAAGTGCAAGGTGAGCAAGTGCGTGTAACAGGTAAATCTCGTGATGATTTACAATCTGTTATTCAACTTGTCAAAGAGGCTGAACTTGGACAACCTTTCCAATTTGAGAATTTTAGGGATTAAGTTGTTTTAAATACAGAAAAAGGGATAATTTAAAAAATTATCCCTTTTTCTATTAAGAATAGTTGTCCTGTCGCTCCAATTGCTAAGTCCAACTTTTTAGTCCTGTCGCTCTAATTGCTAAGTCCTAATTTTTCTGTGTTTTATTATAATCCTCTTTTTAGGGAGCGTCAATTTTTTAGAATTATTTTTATAAAGTAACAATGCTTTATTTTCCCATCGTTTAAATGATTCAAATCCATCTCTTTTTTCATAAACACTTGCTATATTATTAACAAAATCATTGCTATTAACTTGCTTATTTAATGCTATAGCAACAATAATAGGTTGATTACCTACAAATTCAAAAGAAACAATCACTCTACTATTTTCTTGTGTATGAGATTTAAATATTGATGATATATACTCTTCATTTTTATTATCCAACAATACAGGTAGGTTTTTTATAAACGAAACGGAAACACCGTGAAAGTTAATTATTTTCTTGATTGTTTTTTCTGTTATATATATGTCTATATTTGGAAATCCTAATTTTTCAATTAAAAATAAAGATGTAGGAAATCTAAATGCAGAGTTTATAGCTGTTGAATCAGCAGCTCTTAGTGAAAGATCTACAAAAGCTGAAAAATTATCCATTAATTCTTTAATATCACTCTTCATTATTCTCTTTTTCTTATAAAATCTATTAGATACTTAAATTATACGTTGATTTTAATATAAAAACTAAGGCATTAATACAGGATCATCTTTAAGCTGATCATAATCAACAACTTTACTTCCATTAAACACTTTAATCTTATTATCAATAGAATTAAACAACGTTTCTTCCTCTGATAAATTCACTGTTTTGATACCAATCCAATTGGATATATGATTTAAAAAGTTATAACCAGATTTTCTTGTGTTAATAACAGCTCTCTCTTTATCATCACTAGACATTATAATAAAAGGCACATTATAGCCAGATTTATATTCTCCATTATGTTTTAAACTATCGCCACTATGTGCAAGTCCGTGATCTGAAAAATAAATCATTGAAAAAGGTTCTTTATTATTTTTCAATCCTGTATAGATTTTTTCTAATAATTTATCTGTTTGTTTAATACTTGATAAATAGCAAGAAATATCCTCACTCACTACATTTTCAATATTTTTTATACGATAGGAACTATCAATTCTCTTACAAAAACTACCGTGAGATCCTATTAAATGTAAAACAATCAACTTACTTTTTTGAGAGGGCTTTTCTAAAATTTTAAAAAATTTAGGCATAAGTTCAAGATCAGGTTTATTATTAGAATTATAATTACCTAATTTAGTAAAAAATTTATATTTTGCTTTAATTGCAACTCTTGATGGCAAGGTGTCATATTTTCCCATCCTTCCTTGATTAGATAACCAATAGGTATCTAGCCCAGCTTTATTTGCAAGTGTAATTAATGTATTGGGATAAATAAATTCCTCTAATTTAGTCTGTTGAAATAACATTCTCTTTAGAGAAGTAACCGTATTTGGTGCAGGTGAAATATAATGATTAAATACTTTTCCATTCGCTTTACTTAAAAATGGTGTTGTTTCAATAGGATAATCATATAACGACATATAATCACGTCTTACACTTTCACCAATAACAAGCACATAATTTTTATAATGTGGATTTAAATTAATAACATTCCAACTATCTTCTGATGATAATGATTCATCTAACCCCTTTTGGTATTTCACATAATCATCTTTATAATATAAAAATTCAAAGATAAATCGTAATGGATAATATTTTACTGACATAAACGCATCTAGATAAGAAGCATTTTCTTTATAAATTTTGGTTAAAGGCTTCTGAAAAATAGAAAGAAAAACAATCACAGTGATTAGCATATTAATCTTACGGTATTTTTTACCTAACTTAATTTTTTTATTTAACTTTAATAAATAGAAAATAATGACTAAATAAATCGCTAAAAAGAAATACACTTTAATAGGAATATCACTAATATATTCTAAAGATTCTTTTAAATTAGTTTCAAATAAAGAAGCAACAATACCAACGTTTAATTTTCCATAAACTATCGCTTGTGGTGCATAAAGAATAGATAATAGAGAAATAAATATAATGTAATAGGATAAAAAACGATTAAAATAAACTTTTAACAAATACAAACTAAAAAATAATACGCTAGAATAAGTTAAGATTTTAATCCCATCTCTACCCATAAAGAAGATAGAAAAACAGCAGAAAATAAATAATAAGATAAAATATATCTTATTGATTGATTGATTGATTGATTGATTGATTGATTGATTGATTGATTGCACATTATAATCCTTTCAAATTTTTGTCAAATTGTTGAATTTTATACCATATTCTTGATCTTGTCGAAACCATTTTAACCCTGTTTAGATAATCCAATAACTATCGCCTTATAAGGATCAACTGCATCAATCCGCCAACGAATATTACATCCTGCCAACAACATTCCATAAACACGATCAGTTAATTTTCCTTGTTGATAAGCAGGTCTTGGATCTTGAGCTATCACATCTTGAATAAAACCAAGCGGATCGTTAATTTGATATTTTGCAAAATTTTGGCAAGATCTTACCGCTTGTTTGACTTCTTCAGTAAAAATAACTTGCAACTTTGTAGCTGGTTTTTTTTGTGCAAAACCTGAAATAGCATTTTCTTCACTGTCTGCATAAGCTATGTAAGGTTTAACATCTAAAATTGGCGTACCATCGACTAAATCTACACTGCCTAAATGCAATAAAACATCACCATTTTTTACTTCAATTTTTTCTAATTTTACTTTTGATAGCCCTATAGGATTTGGGCGATGTGTGGCACGGCTAGCAAAAACACCTACTCGTTGATTACCACCTAATCTTGGTGGACGCACTGTCACTTGTGCTTTTTTTTCAGGAATTTGATGAAACTGAAACAATAGCCATAAATGGCTAAATGCTTCCAAACCTCGCACTGCATCAAGCGTATTATAAGGAGGCAATAAACGTAAAATACCTTTTCCTTGAGAAACTAAATTGGGCTGACGAGGCACAGAAAATTTTTCTCCATAAGGTGTTGAAATTGTTGCAATGGGATAAAAAGTAACAGAATTTGAGTTCATATAAAAAAATTAGTAAAAAATCAAAACATTATGCTGTATTTTATACTAAAATAGCACATTATAAGAAAAAAGAATAAATAATCACTATGAATAAATCGACCTTTTTAATTTGGTTTAAAACAGCACGTCCAAAAACATTACCTTTGGCATTGGCGTCTATTATTGTGGGATCAGCTTTGGCTTTTTCAGCGGGTTCATTTAATGGAACAACCACTTTTTTAGCCTTTATTACTACTATTTTATTACAAATTTTATCTAATTTTGCCAATGACTATGGCGATCATCTTAAAGGTTCAGATACAGCAGAACGAATTGGACCTCTAAGAGCCATCCAGCAAGGTGAAATAACAGGTGAACAACTAAAAAAAGCCGTTTATATTTTAGTTGGATTAACCTTAGTCAGTGGACTTAGCCTAATTATTTATGCCTATCAATCTTGGCAAGATTTGATCGCCTTTCTTCTACTCGGCTTGCTCGCTATTATTTGTGCCATTACCTACACAGTCGGAAAAAAACCCTACGGCTATATTGGCTTGGGCGATATTTCCGTGCTTATTTTCTTTGGCTTTCTGGGGGTAATGGGTACTTATTATCTACAAGTTCATCAATTGCCTTTAATTTTATTCTATCCAGCTACAAGCTGTGGGCTACTTTCTGTTGCTGTATTAAATATCAATAACTTACGAGACATAAACCAAGATAAAAAAGCAGGGAAAAATACCGTTATTGTGAGAATTGGCTCACAAAATGGGTGCATTTATCACCTAATTCTATTATTACTCGCGGTAATATTTTATTTGATTTTTACCATATTTACCGCTCAATCTATACAAAGTTTTTTATTTTTACTCACACTTCCACTGTTAGTTAAACACGGATTAAAAGTCTATCACCATAAAGATCCAAATGAACTCCGTCCGTTATTAGGGCAAATGGCAGGCTTGGCGTTAATCACGAATTTAGTGTTTAGCTTAGGCATTATCCTTTAAAAAATAAGGAAAAGAAAAATGATTGAAAAAGACGAATCACAACAAAAACCACTTGATATTTTTGTTATCAATTTAGAAAAATCGCTAGAAAGAAGACAAATCATTCAGCAACAATTTGAAAAATTACCACAAAAAATAGACTTTCAATTTTTTAAAGCAATTAATGGTAAAGAAAATCCTGATTTTTATTTATTTAAAAAACATAATGCCGAAAAACGTCTTAAATATAAAGGAAGTAAAACAACCTTAGGGCAACTTGGCTGTTTTGCAAGTCATTATTTACTCTGGGAAGAGTGCGTCAAATTAAATCAACCTATTATTATTTTGGAAGATGACGCAATTATCCATAATGATTTTTGTGATATTTATGGTTTTTTAAATTCCAAAGAAAATAGTTATGAATTTCTATGGCTAACTCCTCCGAATGCAAAACCTAAGAATATAAAAAGTAAACCTATAGCTAAAATTAATAAGGCAAATTCTTGGGTAAAAAAATTTTATAACAATTGGTCAAATACTTTTGGTTATTACATTACACCTAAAGCTGCAAAAAAATTACTAGATTATAATCAAGAGTGGGTTTTTGACGTTGATATTGAAATGAACAGATATTGGGAAAATAAATTAGATTTCTTAGCTATTAGTCCCGCCTGTATTGAACACGATTATTCATTTGAAAGTGATATTCCTGTGGATAAAGGTAAAAAAGAACGGACTGCACTTATTCGTTTAAGAAGAGAATATTATTCATTAAAAGATAAAATGAATAAGTTTATTTTTGATATTTTAAATAAGTAAAGGAATTGTAATGAATATTGTATTTAGTTCCGATGATAATTATGCACCTTATTTAGGTGTCGTAATATTAAGTGTTCTCACAAAAAATCGTGATACTAAAATAAATTTTTTCATTTTAGATTTAGGTATTTCTATTGAATCTAAAAAATATATTACAACTATTGTACAAAAATATAGTTGTAATATTGAATTTATTCCTGTATCTACTCAAGATTTTCTAAAACTTCCACAAACGATTCACTACATATCTATTGCAACCTATGCAAGATTTTTAATTGGTGACTATTTACCTAATCTTGATAAAGTTTTATATCTAGATATTGACATTATTGTAAACTCAAACTTAAAAGAATTATATCATACTGATTTAAAAGATAATTATATAGGAGCTTGTTTTGATCCTTTTATTGAAAATGGTATGCCTGAATATAAAAAATATATTGGATTAGATAATAAGAACTATTATTTTAATGCTGGTGTATTACTAATAAATTTAAAAAAATGGAGAGAAATAAATTTACTTGAAGAAGCAATTCTTTGGTATCAGACTCACAAAGAAATAAAATATCAAGATCAATGTATCTTAAATGGACTATTTAAGGGTAAAGTACACTATTTAAATACTCGATATAATTTTACTAGAAATTCAAGAAATAGAATAAAACAATCATTAAAAGATAATTCATTAATATTATCTAACGTAGAAAAAACTAAAATGCCAATAGCTATATATCACTATGTAGGTGGAGTTAAGGCTTGGCATTCTAAATCTGTGGAATTAAAATCTCGTCAGTTTATGAAATATTTTAAGTCTTTAGAAAATAAACCTATATCTTGGAATAAAAAAATTGAATCAATCTCAGGTTATAAGAAAATAGTAAGAATATTTAAAGATTTAATATATAAATATAAATATAAAATATATTAACTATATAAGGTAAAATCATACTTTTTATTAAAGTAAAGAAATAATTTAGTAAATCAATAAGTTATACCTTCCAATTCTAGAATATACTGTTATAAAAATATATTGTAGAGATTGATTAATAAAAGTGAATTTATATATAAACTCCTTTTTTGAGACGTAGCGTGCTACGTCTCTACGCGTTATTTCACAATATTTAATTTTTTAACTTATTGATTTATAATCTATTTGCACATTTAGCCATTAATATAACCACTATATTTAATTTCTAAAAAATTAATAGGTAAAATTTTGTAGTTTCTCTGATTAACTATATACCTAATTTAACCATTAAAAGAGTAATTGTATATCTAATTTTGTATTTAAATCTACAATCTGAAGTCCAAATATATTTTAATTTAAGTGATTTGGGTGAAACCTGAATAATTCTTTCTTTGAATTTTTTAAAAGAAAACTTACCAATCCCCCACCTTACTCGAGTAAGAGAACTTTGTAAAAGAAGCTCTATTTCTTTTAATAAATTTCTTTCTTTGAAAAAGATTTCTGTTGTATCAGTAAAGTACATTAGATCACACCAACTTTTTTCTGACATTTGTTTTGTTAATGAAGCTGTATTATCTTGTCTATAATGTAAAAATGCTTTTGGAATATAACTTATATTATCCGTAATAGTAAAAAATCTAACACTTATCCAAAGATCCTCTAATAAATTTATTTCTTTCGATGGAAATAAATTATTTTTAAAATACAAATCTTTTAAAATTAACTTATTACATACTGAACCGTGCATATTTCCTAATAATAAATATTTTATATTTTCTTTCATACTTGAAGAGCAAATTTGTTTATTATATATTTGTTCTTGCTCTTTATTTTCATAAAAATCTGATACTACAATATCTGCACCTGTTTCTATAGCTTTTCTATATAATTCAGAAATCATATCTAATTCACACCAATCATCGCTGTCTATATGAATAGTATAAAGGATATTTTTCAATAAGATTTTCTAAAATAGCAACGCTGTTATCTGGCGTACAATCATTTACAAAAATATATTCGATATCGTCAAAATCTTGCTCAAACAAACTTATAGCACATTGCTCAATATATTTTTCTACATTATAAATAGGCACTATTATTGATACTTTCGGTATTAACATATTCTTTTCCATTCTTTATTCTCCAAAACTAAATTTTCTTTGCAATAAAATAAAGCTATATCTTAACTTATTTATAAATCTAACATCTAGTTTCCATATAGTTATTAAGGGGAATGATTTAGGTAAAACTTGAAAAAATATTTTTCTATACTTTTTATAAGAATATTTTCCTAAAATACATTTTATAGATAAAATATATCCTTGATAAAAGGATTTTTTATATTTCTCAAATATATTATTTTCTTTTAAAAATATCTCTGTGGTTTCAATATAATATTTTAAATCTTTCCAAGTTTTCTCTGATATATTTGTAGTTAAAGATGTAGCATTATCTCTACGATAATGAACAAATGCTTTTGGTATATAATCTATGGTTTTAATAGAAAAATATAATCTAACCATTAACCACCAATCTTCTGCAAAACTAATTTCTGCTGGAGGATATATATTATTATTGATATACACACTACGTTTAATCAAACGACTGTATATAGCAGGAAAAATAGAGCCACTATTTATTAATAAAAGATTTAAATTATGTGATAAATCTTTTGAATGTGTATTTTTCTGATAAATTTCCTTATTTGGCTCATTTATAAAAAAATCACAAGCAACAATCTCTGCATCAGTTTCTACAGCTTTTCTATATAATTCAGAAATCATATTAAGCTCACACCAATCATCACTATCTATCTGAATAGTATAATTACCTGTAGCATTTTTTAAGGATATTTTTCAATAAGATTTTCTAAAATAGCAACGCTGTTATCTGGCGTACAATCATTTACAAAAATATATTCGATATCGTCAAAATCTTGCTCAAATAAACTAATTACACATTTTTCAATATATTTTTCTACATTATAAATAGGAATGATTATAGAAACTGGATAGTGATGACTAGACATAGAATTACCTTTATTAAAATATTTATAATATTGTATCTGATCTATTAAAATATAACTATATAGATTAATATAATCTTTATTCTATTTTAAAGATATTATACTTATGCAAGCCAAACTCTACTACTACTCTCTCCCTATCAAAACACAGCTTATCTTAAGAGGACGAGAAATTGCTTTTCGTGAAGGATTAATAATCGAACTTTCTAAAAATGGGAAAGTTAGCTTTGGAGAAATTTCTCCACTACCTTTTTTTAGTAAGGAAACATTAATACAGGCAAAACAGCAGGTTATTGATGTTTTAACGCAAAAAAATTGGGAGCATAATTTACAATTAGAAAAATTATATCCTAGCGTAGCATTTGGATTAAGTTGTGCTTTAGCAGAATTAACAGAAGAAAAAAATCACACTATAACTTATTCACAAGACAGCGTTATTTTATTTAAAGGAGAGATTAATTCTTTCATTGAAAAACTAGAGCAGCAAAAAATTAAGTTAGGAAAAATAAAAGTTGGGATTCAATCACCTAAAATTGAAGCCAAAATAATTAATCAGCTTTTTGAAAAAATACCAAATTTAAAGCTGCGTTTAGATGCAAATCAGAAATGGAGTTGGGAGCAAGCGGTACAATTTGGTGAAAATTTTTCAAAATCTTACCGCTCTCAATTAGATTTTATTGAAGAACCTTGTAAAACAGCAGAATCATCCCTGCAATTTGCTGATAAATTTAATCTTCCTATTGCTTGGGATGAAAGTGCAAGAGAACCTAACTTTTTAGTAAAAAAACAAAAAAATGTGACCGCTATTATCATTAAGCCAACCCTTACTGGCTCATTAGAAAAATGTAAAGATCTCATTCAACAAACACACCAACAAGGAATGCAAGCTGTTATTAGCTCAAGTATTGAAACAAGTTTAGCACTTTCTCAGTTAGATAAAGTTTCACAACAATATACACCAAATACACCTGCAGGATTAGATACATTAGATTTGATGCAACATCAACTTTTAGTCTCTTTTAGAGACTCCCCTCTACCAGTAGTTGATTTGAAGAGTGAATATATAACTGAAATTAGATTAAATTAGTATACGGGTGAATTGTATTCGCCCAATATCCAATAAATCTATACTCTCACTGAATAAACCTTAAACTTATTTGTCTTAGCTAAAACTTGATGATTTCCAAATGTTTTATCTAATAAATCAGGGTAAGGTAAGTGAGCATTAGCCACTATGCGTAATTCACCACCTCTATTGAGATATTTTTTTGATTCCATAATTAGTGTTTCAACTGCCGTATACGCTGTATCGACACCATCGTGAAAAGGTGGATTTGATACAATTAAATCAAAACGATCGTCTATATGAGAAAAAACATTGCTGGCAATAACCTTTCCTTCCAGCTGATTTTCTTTTAAGGTGCGTTCACTTGAACCTAATGCCATTGCGTGAATATCTGACATTGTCAGCTTAATCTTAGGAAATTGCTGTTTTAAAAAAGTACCTATTACACCTGCTCCACAGCCTAAATCTAAGACCTTCCCTTTTAATTTATCTGCTTTATTAAAGGTTGAAAGTAACAGTTTTGATCCCATATCCAACTCTGCTGAACTAAATACCGCAGGTAACGCATAAATAGTTAAATCTGTATCTAATAAGCGGTAAGATTTCCAGAATTTTTTACAATTAAATTCTGGCACTTGTGTCAATTCAAAATGATAAAGTCCACAGCGGCGTGCTGAATCAATTTTAGCAATATCACCAAATTTAGACAGAATCTTTTCAACAGAGCGTACACCACTACGATTCTCACCAATAATTATTAATTCTTGTCCAATTTGAGCAGTTGAAAGCCATTGTAGTAATTGAAACTCACATTCTTTTTTATTTTTACTCCAATAAAAAACCGCTAAATCAGCAGGAATTTCACAGCGAATCCCAAATTCAGCTTGGCTATTTTGCGTGACAAAATCAAAGTAACTACTAAAAACAGAGACTTTTTTCGCAATTTTATTCAATTGTTGTGAAAATTGATCCTGCATATAACCTAAAAGCAGGATATTTTTATTTTCAAATAGATCTAAGTGGCGTGATAATACTTCACTTTCGCTGGATAACATTTTTTTCCTTTATAATTTTAAATAATATTTCCCCATTGTACCGACTTTTGCTAACATTCCTCAATAATTTTTACGGAGAATCGCAATGAATAGACGAGATTTATTATTACAAGAAATGGGGATTACCCAGTGGGAACTCACAAATCCTTCTGCATTAAAAGGCGATGCCCAAATTTATCTTTCAAAAAAAATCAAACTCATTGTAATATGTAATAGCGACTATCAACAAAGCCAATTATTTCAAGATATTTTACGCAGTTTGCAATTATCTAATCAAAATTTTCAATGGATTGATCTTGAAGCCTCATACCGTATAAATTTCAAACACCAACCGTTAGTATGGATTATTCAAAATAATACACAAGCGGATCTATTAAATAAACAATTTGCAAATTGCTCTATTTTAAAAACCGCATCTTGGCAAGATCTCCGAAATTCAATGAATAAACGCCAATTTTGGCAACAAATCGAACCATTTAGCAATACTAATTAATATAAATTTAAAATTATGATTACACCAATTCAATCTCAAGATTTTGATACTTTATTTGAAATCGAACAAAAATCACATCTTGTTCCTTGGTCAAAAGGAACATTATTAAATAACCAAGGCGATCGTTATATTAATTTAAAATTAACCGTAAATAATCAAATTATAGGCTTTGTGATTTGCCATAAAACCTTAGATGAAGCAACTCTTTTTAATATTGCGATAGATCCTGAATTTCAAGGAAAAGGCTATGGTAAGCGATTACTTACTGAATTAATTTTACAATTAAAACAGCAAGATATAATCACTTTATGGTTAGAAGTAAGGGAAAGTAATCAGTCAGCAATTTATCTTTATCAAAAGTTAGATTTTATAGAGGTTGATATTCGCAAAAATTATTATCCAACACCTGAAGGTAATAAAGAAAATGCGATTGTAATGGCATTGTATTTATAATCATTGAGATACAGAGTATTTTTTAGATCTATGTTAAAATAATCAAATTAATTTAATATTAAAAAGGAATAATCAAAATGACAAAAAAAATAGCCTTAGTAACAGGGGCAACTCGTGGTATTGGACGTGCCATTGCACAAGAATTAGTAGCAAAAGGACACTTTGTTATTGGCACAGCAACTTCTGAAAATGGAGCAAATTCAATTTCGGATTACTTAGGCGAGAACGGCAAAGGGTTAGTGCTAAACGTGGCAGACGCAGACTCAATCGAAGCTGTATTAAAACAAATCAAAACCGAGTTTGGTGACATTGAAATTTTAGTCAATAACGCTGGCATTACCCGTGATAACTTGTTAATGCGAATGAAAGATGATGAGTGGTTTGACATTATGCAAACCAACTTAACCTCCGTATTTCGTTTATCAAAAGCCGTATTGCGTGCAATGATGAAAAAACGTTTTGGACGCATTATTACCATCGGATCAGTGGTTGGTGCAATGGGTAATCCAGGTCAAACAAACTATTGTGCCGCAAAAGCAGGTTTGGTTGGTTTCTCAAAATCATTAGCCAAAGAAGTGGCTGCTCGTGGTATTACGGTAAATGTGGTTGCTCCAGGTTTTATCGCCACGGATATGACAGATGAACTGAATGAAGAGCAAAAAAATGCTATTTTAAGTCAAATCCCAGCTGGTCAATTAGGGCAAGCCCAAGACATCGCCAAAGCCGTAGGTTTCTTAGCCTCAGAAGACGCAGGTTACATCACAGGGGAAACCTTGAATGTAAACGGCGGTTTGTATATGAGTTAATCGTAGGGGCGTATTGCATACGCCCTACATAATTTTAAAATAAAATGCTCTCAAAATTTCAACAGCAATTACAACAACTTACCTTGCCTTCACAAAAACTGCTTATAGCACTAAGTGGTGGTGTGGATTCTGTTGTGCTGTTAGATTTGCTATGCAAAACGCACCATAAATCTAGATTGAGAGCGATTTACGTTCATCACGGTTTAAGCAAAAATGCTGACGACTGGGCAGATTTTTGTCAGCAACTTTGCGATCAATATGGCATTGAATTAATTATCAAAAAAGTTACGGTTAATTCTCAAAAAAATATTGAAAACAGTGCGAGAACCGCTCGCTATCAAGCAATCCGAGAAACTATTTTAAGTGATGAAATATTGGTGACAGCACATCATTTAGATGATCAAACGGAAACCTTTTTTCTTGCAATGCAACAAATTAGCTATAGTCACGGTTTTACTTTATTGCGTCCTTTACTTACATTTTCTAAACAAAACATCACCGCTTATGCCGAGCAAAATCAGCTGAAATGGATTGAAGATGAGAGTAATCAGAATACCCATTTTGACCGTAATTTTTTACGCCAAGAAATTTTGCCATTATTAAATCAACGCTGGCAACATTTTTCAAAAATGGTCTTTCGTAGTGCCAAGCATTGTGAAAATCAGCAATTATTATTAGCAGAATTACTGAATGATGAATTGTATAAATGGGCAGATTTTGCAAAAAAATCCTTAAATATCACCGCTTTTCCACAATTTTCTATTTTAAAACAGCAGCAGTTATTACGCTTGTGGTTAGAAAAATGTAGTGTAGCAATGCCTAGCATGACCCAGTTAGAACAATTAACAAATTTTATTAAGATAAAAAGTGATAAAAATCCACAATTAAAGCTCGGAGAACATATTATTCGCCGTTATCAATCTCAACTTTTTGTAACAACCAAATTAGTCGAAACACCCCCATTTTTTGCTGAAAATTTTCACAAAAAAACAACCGCTTTGATTTACCAAAAGCATTAAAAAATCAACCTTTAATAATTAAATTAGGTTGTAAAGGTAAGGTTAATGTTTATGGAAAACCACAGCGTGAAGAAATGAAAAAGATTTGGCAACAACACCAAATTCCTACTTGGCTACGCTCTCGTACACCTACCATATTTTTTGAAGAACAATTTATAATGATTCTAATTGCTTAATCCATCAAATGGCGATAACGTCTTCAATTGTATAAGGGTGAATTTTAATACAAGTATGATTTTCGCTTGAATCCCAAAAACTCACAGCAATTGAAGGATTAGGAAGTTTTTCTCCTTCAACTTTAGGTTCACTGATTTTTAGTTTTAATTGGCTATTTTTATACCATAAGAATGTATTTTGAATCCTTTCAATCCATTGAGAAGTCATTTCATTCTTCAAAAATGGCATCACAATTTCAAGATGCTCCCAACCTTCTACAGGATAAATTTTTCCTTTAGGAAAAGGGAGTTCAATAACACTCACTTTTTGGTTAGCAAAATTCAAGGGCATATTCAATTTAATGATATAAATAACCCGCCCATTTACTATATTATCACTTATAATTTTGCCATATTTCATCAATAGATTAAGCCATTTTTCTGCACTCTCTTGGTGATTTACTCGTATAGCAAGATGATCTATTTGGTAATCAGACAGAGATATTTGCATTGATTGTGATAGCTGTAATATTTTTTGTTCAAAAATATTAAACTCATTGATTAGTAAAGGGGTTTTTTGAAATAATTTCATCTTATCTATTGTTATATTAAGGTATAAAAATTTTTGTTATGAGAATAATAGAAAATTATACTATAAATAGATATTGATTTATATTTTATAAAAATTACACTTTTCAAAATTTCTCTTAAATATTCGACTTTGATCACAAATTTTCTATTATTTTAATGCTAAAATAATTTTGTTAAATTTTTGTTTCGATTAATAATTAAAGGATCATAATAATGGATAAAAAATTACGTCAAGCCGCGCTTGATTTTCACGAATTTCCAATTCCGGGAAAAATTGAAGTTACGCCAACTAAATCCCTTGCCACTCAACGAGATCTTGCTCTCGCCTACTCACCAGGTGTGGCTGAACCTTGTTTAGAAATTGAAAAAGATCCTTTAACTGCCTATAAATATACGGCGAAGGGAAATTTGGTTGCGGTAATTTCTAATGGTACTGCGGTACTCGGATTGGGAAATATCGGTGCATTAGCAGGTAAACCGGTAATGGAAGGTAAAGGCGTACTATTCAAAAAATTTGCGGGGATTGATGTATTCGATATCGAAGTCGCAGAAAAAGATCCTGAAAAATTTGTGGAAATTGTTGCTGCATTAGAGCCAACCTTTGGGGGAATCAACCTTGAAGATATCAAAGCACCTGAATGTTTCTACATTGAACAAAAATTACGTGAGCGTTTGAATATTCCTGTATTCCACGACGATCAACACGGTACAGCAATTATCAGTGCTGCAGCGGTGATCAATGCATTGCGTATTGTGAATAAAAAAATTGATGAAGTACGTTTAGTCGCCTCAGGTGCGGGAGCTGCGTCAATTGCCTGTTTAAACCTGTTAGTTTCACTGGGTATGAAACGTGAAAATATTACCGTTTGTGATTCAAAAGGGGTGATTTATAAAGATCGTGATGATCGTATGGACGAAACTAAAAAATCTTATGCGATTGAAGATAACGGCTGGCGAACACTGGCTGACGCAATTCCAAATGCTGATGTGTTCTTAGGCTGTTCAGCAGCGGGGGCGTTAAAACCTGAAATGGTGAAACAAATGGCGGCTCACCCACTTATTTTAGCCCTTGCAAACCCTGATCCTGAAATTACACCACCAGAGGCAAAAGCGGTGCGTCCTGACGCAATTGTGTGTACAGGTCGTTCAGATTATCCAAACCAAGTAAATAATGTGCTTTGTTTCCCATTCATTTTCCGTGGTGCATTAGATGTCGGTGCAACCACCATCAATGAAGAGATGAAACGTGCAGCAGTGTATGCAATCGCAGACTTAGCCCTTGCAGAACAAAGTGATGTAGTAGCCTCTGCCTATGGTGATGAGGCGACAACATTTGGGGCTGATTATGTTATTCCTCGCCCATTCGATCCTCGTTTGATTACACGCATTGCCCCAGCCGTTGCAAAAGCGGCAATGGATTCAGGTGTGGCGACTCGTCCAATTCAAGATTGGGACGTTTATAAAGAGAAATTATCGCAGTTTGTGTATAAAACCAATCTCTTTATGAAACCAATTTTCAATCAAGCAAGAGCGAATAAAAAACGCATTATTTTAGCGGAAGGAGAAGAAAACAAAGCGTTACAAGCCACCCAAGAAATCGTGTCTATGGGGCTTGCTTACCCAGTATTACTTGGTCGCCCTGCTATTATTGAAGAGAAAATCAAAAAATTAGGCTTACACTTAGAAATCGGTAAAGATTTTGAGTTGATTGATAATACGGATAATCCACATTATGAAGAGTGTTGGACACATTATTACAGCAAAATGAAACGCAAAGGGATTACCCAAGCGATTGCTCAACGTGTAATGCAATCAAACACCACTGTGATCGCCTCAGCCTTAGTTGATTTAGGTTATGCAGACGGGTTAGTGTGCGGATTATTTGGTTCATACAGCAAACATTTAACCTCGATTAAAGATGTATTAGGCTTAAAAGAAGGTGTGAAAACCCCTGCGGCATTAAACAGTTTAGTGCTTTCATCAGGTAACGTATTCTTAACCGATACTTATGTAAATCCAAATCCAACCGCAGAAGAAATTGCGGAAATTACCTTAATGGCGGCGGAAGAAGTGTGTCGTTTTGGTATCCAGCCAAAAGTAGCGTTACTTTCTCACTCTAACTATGGCTCATCGGATCAACTCGGTGCACCAAAAATGCGTCAAGCATTAGAGCTAGTCAATCAAGCAGATCCAAGCTTAATGATTGATGGCGAAATGCACGGCGACTTAGCGTTATCAGAAGAATTACGTAACGACATTATGCCTGATAGCCCATTAAAAGGTTCAGCTAATTTATTAGTAATGCCAAACTTAGAGGCGGCACGTATTAGTTACAACTTATTAAGAGGAACAACAACAGCGATTACTGTTGGCCCAATTTTAATGGGTATCAACAAATCAGCTCAAATTGTAAACCCCGTTTCATCAGTACGCCGTATTATCAATATGGTGGCGTATGCTGCGGTTAAAGCGAATAACACAGCTTGTAAATGTTAATCGTTTTTCACGCTAAAATATGCTAAATTAAATGCCATTCTTTCACTAAATAGAATGGCATTTTTTTATGATTTATCAAGCGTTCTTAGTGTCGGTAGGGGCAATGTTTGGTGCATTATCTCGCTGGCAGATCGGTATTTGGTTGCAACCTGTTTTTAACCACTTTCATTTTGGTACATTTATTGCGAATATTTTAGGCTGTTTTTTAATTGGAATCGCCTTAGGATTAAATTTACACGACTCTCACAAACTTATTTTTATTACAGGATTTTTAGGTAGCTTTACCACTTTTTCCACTTTTTCCGCAGAAATTAGCACAAAAATTTTAGAAGACAAGTGGTTACACGCAATCAATACGCTAGGATTACATTT
>PDWI01003066.1_pt1 | contig 24137 bp, 23 predicted proteins | sample 1430891 | NCBI WGS metagenome assembly PDWI01 (sample SAMN01162508, study PRJNA174530) | Oral metagenome, whole genome shotgun sequencing project. | biome: Marine environment; feature: Marine mammal; material: Swab sample of the gingival sulcus; isolation source: swab sample of gingival sulcus... | reverse complement strand
TATAGTTTTGATTGTCAGCGTTATACGATTGTAAAATAAAGTGATTGTAGAGATACAATGCGTTGCGTCTCTACTTGTCTGATTATAAATTCTTTTCAATCTCCCTAACCCTCTTCTCCAAGAGGGAATTATTACAAAAGTATAGACACGCTGTCAGCACGCCTCTACATTGTTGAATTTATTATAAACTTTACTTTTTAACTTTTACCTTTTAAGACTCAATTAATTGCCTCTCTACTTGTCTGATTATAAAGTCTTTTTAATCTCCCTACCCCTCTTCTCCAAGAGGGAATTTTTACAAAAGTATAGACACGCTATTATTAGCACGTCTCTACATTGTTGAATTTATTATAAACTTTACTTTTTAACTTTTACCTTTTAAGACGCAATTAATTGCGTCTCTACTTGTCTGATTATAAATTCTTTTCAATCTCCCTAACCCTCTTCTCCAAGAGGGAATTTTCACAAAAGTATAGACACGCTATCAGCACGCCTCTACATTGTTGAATTTATTATAAACTTTACTTTTTAACTTTTACCTTTTAAGACGCAATTAATTGCCTATCTACATTTATACCTTGCCATTATCCAGAATATCAAATAAATATTTGTCTAAATAGTTGGGGGGTATATATACAAAAAAAGAAGCTACTAAAATTAGTAGCTTCTTTTCGCGGTCTGGACGGGACTTGAACCCGCGACCTCCGGCGTGACAGGCCGGCATTCTAACCAAACTGAACTACCAGACCCTTGTTGTTCAAAAGCGTTGCAAAGATAGAAACATTTTTTTATATACAAAAAAAAATCGCAACTTTTTTCTATTTTTTTTGAAAAAAACTAAATCTTGCCTTGCCATACTTGCGTGTTTCTTCTAATTGTGGGTGATTTGTGAAATCTGTGGCATCTGAATGTTCTACTACAAGCAGGGCATTTGGTTTTAACTTTTCATTTTTAAATATGATATTGGGTATTTCCAAGATTTTTTCGTCGTTATAAGGTGGGTCGGCAAATATTATGTCGTAGTTTAATGTTGCTTTTTGCATGAATTTGTAGGCATCGCTTGTTATGACCTTTATTTTTCCTTGAAAAAAGGTGTCTACTTGTTTTTGCATAAAGCGTGTATAGGCAGGATTTTGCTCCACGGCGGTTGCTGTTCTTACTTCTGCCGAAACAAATTCATAGCTTATGTTCCCGCTGCCGGCAAATAAATCCAAAACGTCAAGCCCTGCCAACTCGCATCTGTTGCGTAGTAACTGAAAGAGGCTTTCTTTTGCAAAATTGGTGGTGGGGCGGTCTTTGAAGTTTTTATATATGGGTATTTTCTTTGCTCGATATTTACCGTTTATTATTCGCATTTATATAAATTCAGGGTATTATATATAAGGTGTTCGGGAACTTCGGGATATTCATACAGCATCTCGGTTTTGTGCTTAACGGTTTCGCTAAGCGGAAACAGGGTTTTCATATATGCTGTAAGGTTGCTTTGTTTATTGATTAATTTTCCAGATATGTATAGTGATACTTTTTGTGGTTTTAACTCTAACTGTTTCAATACGTTGGCGGTATAATACATTATATCGGTATTTTCTTTAAACGGAAATGTATTATATAATTGCAATTTATTTTCTACAATTACAAGTATGTCAAAAAATGTGTCATTGACATTTATGTGTATCACAGGTAAGTTTGCTTTGTTTTTTGCCTTGTACTCAAATGCGGATAATATAAAAGGTGTGGAATGATGATAAAATTTCACATCATCAAATTTATTTATCATAAAAGTTGTAACATTTGACGGCATCGAGAAAATATTATAAGCATCAATGCAAGGCAGATAGTTGAAGTATAATCCGTCTTCGTCTTCCAACACATGGTTTATCTCAAACATCTTCCTCAACGTTTTGCTGTTGAACAATGGCGATGGGACAAGGATGTTTTTGGTTGAGGTATATGCCATTTTTATCATTTTAAGTTTTTTGCTTAGAAAAGCGTCTTTGTCCACCACGTTTTTCATCTTAGAATAAAAAGGCATTCTACTTTCCTGCTCTTGAAAGGATACTGATTTTAAAGCAACATACTCATTACCAGTGGTATCGATTATCACATAATCGTAAAAATTAGAGCCTGCTTGTATAGCCATAGTATAGTAGGGCATGCGACCTACAACAAATTTCTCACTAAAATATGAAAAGTTTTTCATGATATATTTTTAAAATTCATATATACCCCCTTAATTCCGCAATTTGTATTGCAAAGAGTATCCAACAATTTTACAAAATATTGTAATATTTTCCAAAATAATATTTTAATTTTTCCTAAAACATGACAATTTGTCTTTCGTATTTATTTAAAAAAGCACTTTATGTCGCTACGAAAACAAAAAGTATGACTTTTTTGCACAAAAAAATCAACAAATCTATTCGGCACAATGATTGATAAAACAAGTATGAAAACCAAAATTTTTTAATAACACAGAAACATATAAAGCAATGGGAAAAATAATAGGAATAGACTTAGGAACAACCAACTCAGTAGTTTCGGTAATGGAAGGAAACGAACCGGTTGTTATACCAAATAGCGAAGGAAACAGAACTACTCCATCTGTAGTAGCATTTTTAGATGGCGGAGAAAGAAAAATTGGCGACCCTGCCAAAAGACAAGCCGTAACTAATTCTGACAAAACTATATTCTCAGTAAAAAGACTTATCGGAGAAAAATTTGAAACTTTATCAAAAGAGATTGACAGACTTCCTTACAAAATTGTAAACGGAGACAATAATCAACCCAAAATTAAAATTAACGACAGACTTTACAGTCCGCAAGAAATCTCGGCTATCATTCTTCAAAAAATGAAAAAAACTGCCGAAGATTATCTTGGTCAAGAAGTGAGCGAAGCTGTAATTACAGTGCCTGCATATTTCGATGATTCGCAAAGACAAGCCACAAAAGAGGCCGGCGAAATCACAGGGCTTAAAGTAAGAAGAATTATAAACGAACCTACCGCAGCCGCTTTGGCTTACGGATTGGAGAAAAAAGACAAAGACCAAACCATAGCAGTATTCGACCTTGGCGGAGGTACTTTTGATATCTCGATTCTTGAACTTGGTGGAGGTGTGTTTGAAGTGAAATCAACCAATGGCGATACCCACCTTGGCGGAGATGATTTTGACGAGGTTATTATTGACTGGCTTGTTGAAGAGTTTATGAAAGACGAAAATGTAGACCTAAGAAAAGATTCAATGGCTCTGCAAAGACTTAAAGAAGCTGCCGAAAAAGCAAAAATAGAGCTTTCTTCATCAACTTCAACAGAAATCAATTTACCTTATATAATGCCCGTAGACGGTGTGCCTAAACACTTGGTAAAAAAACTGACTCGTGCTAAATTTGAACAACTTGCTGACTCGCTAATCCAAAGAGTAATAGAGCCTTGCCGAGTTGCAATGCAAGATGCAAATCTAACAAATTCTGAAATTGACGAAGTAATATTAGTGGGCGGTTCTACTCGAATACCTGCAATCCAAGAGAAAGTAAAATCATTCTTCGGCAAAGAGCCTTCAAAAGGCGTGAACCCCGACGAAGTAGTGGCAATAGGTGCTGCAATACAAGGTGGTGTGCTATCGGGCGATGTTGATGACATTGTATTATTGGACGTAACTCCGCTATCGCTTGGTATCGAAACAATGGGTAGCAGAATGACCAGATTGATAGAGGCAAATACCACTATCCCTGCAAAGAAAACTGAAACTTTCACAACCGCAGTTGATAACCAACCTGCCGTTGATATACACGTACTACAAGGCGAACGCCCAATGGCAAGCGACAACAAAACCATAGGCAAATTCCACTTAGACGGTATACCACCTGCCCCTCGCGGAGTACCTCAAATTGAAGTAACTTTTGACATCGACGCAAACGGAATACTTAAAGTATCGGCAAAAGACAAAGCAACAGGCAAAGAGCAAAGCATTAGAATTGAGGCTTCTTCGGGACTTACCGAGCAAGAAATAGAACGCATGAAACAAGAGGCAAAAGACAATGCGGAAGCTGACAAAAAAGCAAAAGAGCGTGTTGATAAAATAAATAAAGCCGACAGCGTGATATTCCAAACAGAGAAACAGCTTAAAGAATTTGGCGATAAAATTCCTGCTGACAAGAAAAAACCGATTGAAGATGCTTTGGCAAAATTAAAAGAAGCTCACAAAGCGGAAGACCTCAACAATATTGACGGTGCGATAGATGAGCTAAATAAAGTTTTCCAAGCGGCTACCCAAGAGATGTATCAACAAAATCCGGGAGCTCAAGCAGGAGCACAAGGTGCAAACTTTCAAGATATGAATTTCAATAATCAAGGAAATCAACAAGCACCCAAAAATGACAAAAACAGCGGTGAAGACGTACAAGACGTAGATTATGAAGAAGTAAAATAATATAACCTTTTTCTCATTTTGTATTCAGGAGATTGTTGCAAGGCAATCTCCTTTTTTATGCTTTTTCAAGTAAGCCAAGTTTGAACTCCTCCAAAATAGCAACGGCGTATTCCAACTCCCAATTATTTTTAGGATGTCATACAAATCATTGTCTCTAAATTCAGGTCTATCGCTCCATGCAATCAGTTTCAAAATTGCCATTCCCTCCAATGACGGAATTTGCAAAGACTTTTCCTCTATTCGCACCGTTTGTGGATTTTTCAACACTTCGCGAAAACCAAGCACATGCAATTTTAGCATGACCTTATCAATGCAGTCGAAAACTTCTTTAAAATGCGGAATTGCTAACTCCTTATAAGTTTGGTTTGATGTGTTCATTGAAAATCAATTTTGCGGTTTCTTTGCTTCGTTTATCATCATTCAGGATTAAGTCGGCATAAATTAACTCATTGGGAACTATGCTGTTAGACTCATTATTCCAAAACATATCGTAAGCCCAAATATCGCCGTTATTGTCAGGTACAAGTTTATAATTTATAATCAAATCCTTTATAGTTTCTTTGGTATATAAAATAAATTTTTCGGGGCGTAAATGGTTGGTAATCAAATCTCCTGCGGGTTCACCGCCCCAAGCAGTTTTTTCTTTGTTTATTTTTAGATTTCTCCAATCGGTATTATTGCTCGCAAACCTAAACCGCTGTTTGAAAATTGCAGGTTTTAAAGTTTGAGCATATTCGCTAATCCACTTATTTAATAAATCCTCATAACTATTGAAAACGTATTCATTTTTGTTTAATTTCAAGATTAAATTCACATCCAACAAGCCTTTTATAACCAAAGGAATATTGCCCAATGCAACACCTGTTTGCTCTGCAATTTCTCGTTGAGTTTTGTTGATTAACTTTCTGTTTAACAATAAGTTAAATACAACTTTTAAACCTGTTTTTGTAAAAGCTCTATTCCCTTTTTGAACCTGATTTTTAGAGGTTTTATTCGTATCTATAAAAAGCAACAAGCCCTGTTTTTTGATGCAAACATTACCATTACTTTCTATGTAATTTACACCATTTTCACGCAGTTCCTTCCTTACTTTTGGATACAAACGCTCTGCGACTAAAAGGTAATTTTGATATTTGGTGTTATTCTCAATCTGCTTTAATAATTGATGATTTTTGACTTCGCGTTTTATAACAACCTGCATCTTAATCGTTTCACTGTTAGCCGTAACATCTATAATTCCGTCAATTTCTTGCTCTTTAAAAAAATCAAAATTCCAAGTTAATGGAATATGTTTTTCCAAATTATAAAAAGCCTTATCTAAAATATCTATTTTATTCATCCTTAACTTCTCTTGTGTTCACTTTTGTCGCTGTATATTTTATTCGTGAACAATCTTTATTTGTGAACAAAGATAAAACAAATAACCTAACTTTATAAAAATTATTGAAACTTTTATAAAATTACAACACCTTTTATATTTAGATTATCGCATAAGTTGGATAGAACCTTTTTCGTCCCAATCTTTTTTGTCTTTGCCCTTGCCCTCAAAAATGAAATAGTAAACACCTGTCGAGGCTTTTAAACCATTGGGCAATTTGCCGTCCCATCCGTTTTTAGCTTCTTCTTCATCGCTGGTTTCAAATACTTTACGTCCCCAACGGCTATATATCACAAAGTTAAAATCTGCCATACCGGCAAGCGTAAGCGTTAGAATATCATTAATGCCGTTGCCATCTGGCGAAAAGAAATTAGGGATTTTGACTTCCGACGGCTCTACCGACACGGCTATTAATAAGGTGTCGGAATCGGAACAGCCCGCATCATCCTTGGCGATGTAAACCATTTTGTACTCGCCTTCATCCAGATAAGTGTAACTGGCATTACCGCCTGAAAGTTCTTCGTTGTCTACGCCAGGCTTCCAGAAATGCGACGATGCCCAGCTTGTAGTGCTTTGTAACGACACGTCCAACTTGGCTTGCCCATCGGCAGGATTTGCCGTAAAGGTAGCCGGCTCAACAGGCAGAACTACCACTGTATCAGCAGGACAGCCCCATGTATTCGTCAGGTAAAAACTGTATCCGTTGTTGCCGTAAACATTTGGTGATGCACTTGCAGTGCCTTTTATTCCGCCGTTGCTCAAACTTTCGATTTGTGTTATGGGATTGCCATTGCCCAACCACAACGCCGATGAAGTTACCAAAGTATCTTGAAATTCCCACTTGGCAGGCAAGCAGTTTTCTGAAAAATTTATTTCTTGCGAAAATATAAAACCATCTTTGTCATTTTGATTGTTGTCGGAAATATAAATATGCCAATCGCCATTCAGCGGACAACCGCTCAAATTTGTGAAACTTTCTTCTGGCAAATAGCTTTTCTCTGGCAATATATCGCCTGTAAAATCATTCATAATTCCATTGGTTGATGAACTCGACCAGCAATATCTATACCCCACGCTTTCCTCATCGTCATTATTGGCAGGTTTGCCCATTATAAAATCATTGGTAGCATTGTCATCTTTCAAAATTATGCTTTGCCCTGTGGGACATATAAGTTTTATTTTCAACTCTTTAGATGCCTTATGTGATAAAGTTACACAGATGCTGTCAATGTCGCCTGATGCAAGTTTATCATCTTTTTTAAATTCGTCAAAATCAAAAGCTACGTCATAAGTTTGAAGATTATTGATGTTGGCGGGGGCTGAATTTTCAATAAAATAAATAGGCGTATCCGTCCATTTGTAGGGGTAGGCAAAAGCCGTGAGCATCGAGGAACTGCCCTTGCAAATGCCTCTTTGATTTTGCGGAAGTCCGTTGTTAGAATCGGTAAATCTTGGCAAGTGTGCTATTTTCACAGGCAGTATATGATAGCCCGTATTTGAAAGATTATCAGTAACTTTCACCTTTACTCTGTATCCGCCACCAACGGTGTAGGCATGCGAAACAGAATCTAAATCCACACCGCTTTGAGTTATGCCATCGTCAAAATCCCACTCGTATGACGCATTGCTTACAGGGCTACCACCTATCAATGCCTTTGCCTCGAAAATCAAAACCGTATCGCGACATACACTCAGCGTATCGCCATCGGCAGAGTATAGCGGTTGTTTGTTGGCTTTTATGGTAACATCAATTTGTGCGAATATCAAGTTTGCGGTAATTAACAGTAATAATGTGCTGATTATTTTTTTCATCTATATTTTGTTTTGGTATAATTTTTAGAAAACATCTGTGCCATGCAAAAATAAAATTTATATTTCTTTCCTCAATATTATTATGTAAAAATTATATTTAGGTTGTCATAAAGGGCAAAATATTTTTCAGACCTTACATATTTTATTTTGATATTTCTAGTAATAAGGATTGTATAGACACGCTATCAGCACGTCTCTACATTACCCAGAATATCAAACAATTTCTTTGATATGATATTTTATTTTGTACCTTTGTAGTGATACAACAAAAATTAATAATCTTGCCGAATAGGAAGATATGAGGCAACTAAACTTTTAAATCATGAAAAAACATTTAACTTTCATTATTTTAGCTCTCAGCTTAGCAATGGCGGTATTACCAGGATGCAAAAAAGACGATGACACAAATCCACTTATCGGCTCTTGGCAAAGCGTGGAAAAAATCGATGAAAATATTGGTGGGAAATTGGTTTCATCAACTGAAACCACTACATTAACTTTTAAAGAAGATAATACAATTACCATAAAATCAAATTACTCTGCAAGTGGTGAAGAATACGTAGAAAAAGGCACTTACATTACAGAAGGCAATAAACTAACCACGCAATTTAAGGAAGACGGTGATTCTACAACATATGAATACCTAATTACAGGAAAAATTCTTAAATTAACAGGTACTTATAAAGACGCTAACGGTGTTGAGCAAACATTTACAACTTTATATAATCGAGTTTAGTAATTAAAATATAAATCAATAAAAGCGGTAATTTGTTTTATCGCTTTTTTTTGTGGCAATATTTTTTACAGAAAATAGAATTTATTTTTTAATTTGGGCGGAATTTTATCAAGCCTAAAAATTACAACAGAGTGAGAAAATTAAAAAATTCTGAATTAAACCGAAAAACCGAAACCGAATACAAAGACACTAACAAAAATCCGTTTGTGGTGGTCTTGGACAATATAAGAAGCCTTAATAATATAGGTGCTTTTTTCAGAACTGCTGATGCTTTTCTATGCCAAAAAATTTATTTATGCGGTATAACTGCCACGCCGCCCAATAACGGAATTAGAAAAACCGCCTTAGATGCCGAGCGTGTAGTAGAGTGGCAATATTTCCAAAACACGGAAGATGCCGTAAAGGAATTGCAAAGTCAAAACTACGAAGTTATTGCAATAGAGCAAGTTGAGGGAAGCATTATGCTCAATGACTTTCAACCAATATTAGGCAAACAATACGCATTTATATTCGGCAATGAGGTTAAAGGCGTGCAACAAAGCGTCATCGACCTTTGCGACAAATGTTTAGAGATACCCCAAGAAGGCATAAAGCACTCGGTAAATGTATCGGTAAGTGCCGGCATTGTGATGTGGGATTTTTACTCGAAGCTAAAAAACATATTGCGATAGTTTATTTTTTTAGATAAAAAACTTATCTTTGAGAAAGTAATTAAAAAACGACAGTCATGGCTGAAAAAACTTCAAAATATTTAGACCCAAAAAATGATTTGACTTTTCGCAAGATTTTTGGAGAACATCCTCACATCATGAAAAGTTTTTTAAACTCGGTGATGCCGTTTCAAAAAGGCAGGTACATAAAATCATTGGTTTATCAAGACCCTGCCATGATACCTGAATTGCCCGAATTAAAGCACTCGATAGTTGATGTAAGGTGTACCGACAATTACGACCGACAGTTTATCGTGGAGATGCAAATGTATTGGACAAGTTCATTTAAAAGTCGAATGCTGTTCAATGCGGGCAAGGCATACGTCAAGCAATTACAAAAGAAACACAAATATAGCTCACTGTGTCCCGTCTACGGTCTGAGTTTGGTGAATGAAAATTTCCTGACAGGGGAAGATTTCAAAAATCAGTATTATCATCATTACAAAATGTTGCATGCTGAAAATACCCAAGAAGTTATAGAAGGTATTGAGCTTATATTCATAGAGTTAATGAAGTTTGCAGAATTAGCTCCCATTGAAGATGAGCTACGAAATCTGTGGTTACGCTTCCTCACTGAGATAGACGAAAACACCGAAAAAGCTCCCGAGGCAATGCTTCAAGACAACATAATAAAAGAGGCGTTGGAATACTTGCAAGTATCGGCATTTGCAAAAGAAGAGTTGGAATACTACGACAAATACTGGGACAATGTGCGTGTAGAACAGGCAAGAATGGACGATGTCGAAAAGAAATACTCTTCGCTTTTAAGTCATAAAGACAAACAACTACAAGAAGAGCGAAAACAAAAAGAGGAGACCTTACTTAAATTTGCAAAAAAAATGCTAAGCTACGATGAGCCTATAAAAAACATAATAAAAGAAACAGGTCTTACAGAGGAGCAAATAAGAAAACTCATATAAATTTCCCGGCACGACACACCGCTTAAATTCAATAAAAAGTACATCCCCGCTAATTTGGAATATTTTGCAAAAAGATTAAATTTGCAGAAATTTACAAACTAAACTTACAGCCCCACTTTTAATTAAACAATTCAGTAAGTTTATAAAATTAAAAATTCAAAAATAAAGACTATGCAGGCAACAGAACTAAATAAAATTTTCCAACAAGCAATCGACGACTACCATATCCACGACGATGTAGATACACCTGTTAAAAATCCTTTTGAAGCGAAATCAACCTCCGCATTAATGTACGAAAAAATCTGGGTTGATACCGTACAATGGCACTTAGAAGACATCATTCGCGACGAGAACATAATACCCGAAGAGGCTCTGAAAATAAAGCGACGAATCGACAAATCAAACCAAGTAAGAACCGACTTGGTAGAAAAAATTGACGACGATATATTCCTGTCATTCAAAGATATAGAGACTAATAAAGATGCTCGATTAGCTACTGAAACCGCAGGTTGGGCAATCGACCGCCTATCTATACTAAACCTGAAAATCTATCACATGAAGATAGAAGCCGAGCGAGAAGGTATCAGCGAAGAACTATCTCGCAAGAACAAACACAAATACTCGGTATTGCTTCAACAACGCGAAGACCTTTCCGCTGCTATCGACACTCTGCTGAACGACATGCAAAACGGCAACGTAATAGCAAAAACTTACAAGCAAATGAAAATGTACAACGACCCCGAACTAAACCCTATATTAAGAAACAAAAAATAAGTATCTTAAATGGATAGGCAAAAAAATAAAACTATTCTAATTTCACGTTTTTCAGCTTTCGGAGATGTAATAATGACTGTAAAGCCAATAAAACTACTTGTAAAGCAAAATCCAAACTACAACTTCATTTTACTAACAAGACCGCTTTATGCCTTCTTTTTCAAAGACATAGAAAGATTAACCGTAATCACTCCAAATTTAAAAAATGAATACAAAGGCGTAAAAGGAATCTGGAAGCTGAGCCGTGAACTCAAAAAATATCAAATACATGCTTTTGCCGACATTCACAATGTGCTTAGAACAAAGCTACTGCGTTTTTTCTTATTTTTCTCGGGAGTAAAATCAACAAAAATCAATAAAGGCAGGCTTGCAAAAAAGCGGCTAATCAATTCTAAATCAAAGATTAAGCCTCTTAAAAATATGGTGGAACGATATACCGAAGTCTTCCATAAATTAGGGCTAAAACTTGACCTGTCGGAAAGTCTGCCACAAGCAAAATTTCCTATAAGTAAAGAGGCAAACAGCCTAATATCGCAAGGCATCAAGATAGGCGTCGCACCGTTTGCACTGCACAAGCAAAAGATGTACCCCATCGAAAAAATGCGACACCTTACATATATGTTGTCAAAAAAATCATATAACATATATATTTTTGGTGGCGGAGAAAATGAAAAGACACAAGCCGAAAGCCTCATAAAAGACATCCCAAATACCCTAAACCTAATAGGGCGATTTCGATTTGCCGACGAATTAGCCATAATGGACAGGCTCGATTTAATAATCACAATGGACTCGTCGAACATGCACCTTGCAAACCTTACATCAACCAAGATACTTACAATCTGGGGCGGAACTCATCCGTTCATCGGGTTTTCGCCATACAAAAATCCCAACTATCACGAAATACAAATTGATGACAGTCAAATAGATTGTCGCCCATGCTCGGTATACGGCAAAAAGCCTTGCCGACGTAACGACTTGGCTTGCATGAACTTAATAGAACCTAAAACAGTTTTTAACAAAATAGAAACTTTACTAAACCCAAAAACATAAAGCAATATTTTCAACATAAATTCAAAAAATTATACAAAAAAAAAGAAAAAAATTACTTTTACACCCTCAAAAAAAACAAACAAAATGAACTCACTAAAAAACATACTATTAATTGCAACAATGATATTTAGTCTAATATCATGCAACTCAAATAACTCGCAAAACGGCGGAAAGCTAACTTTTATTAGTGAAAAAATTCACGATTTTGGTAAAATTGAATATGCCCAAGACGGAACTCACAACTTTATATTCCAAAACACAGGCAAAAAACCGCTGGTAATTACCAATGTAAAATCAACCTGCGGTTGCACAGTGCCGTCATACCCATCTCGCCCAATTCTAAAAGGCGAAACCGACACCATAAAAGTAAAATACGACACTCGCCGACGTGGCAGATTCACAAAAACCATCAAAATATACTCCACCTCAACAGACACTTCATACGCAGAATTGATGATAAGAGGCGAAGTATTACCACCAGCATAATGATTTAATAACCTATAAAATAAATAAAAATGCCAACCCTATCACAACGTAGCACACAAATGCCGGCATCGCCAATAAGAAAATTGGTGCCGTTTGCCGAAGATGCAAAAAGCCGAGGTATACACGTGCATCACCTAAATATAGGACAACCCGACATCGAAACTCCCGAAGAAGGTTTAAAAGCTATTAAAAATATCGACCTCAAAATAGTTGAGTACACCCACTCGGCAGGATTAGAATCATACCGAAAAGACTTAGCAGAAAACTATCGAAAAATAGGTATAGACATTACTCATAACGACATTTTGGTTACAACAGGCGGTTCGGAAGCTATTATTTTTGCCTTCCTGTCGGTGCTAAATCTGGGCGATGAGGTTATAATTCCCGAGCCTTTCTACACCAATTACAACGGATTTGCTATGCAAGCCGGAGTGAAAATAGTGCCGGTAACTTCAAAAATTGAAAACAACTTTGCACTGCCTCCAATAGCTGAGTTTGAGAAACTTATAACCGAAAAAACAAAAGCTATTTTAATTTGTAACCCCAACAACCCCACAGGTTATCTATATTCAAAAGAAGAATTAGAGCAACTTCGCGACATCACATTAAAACACGATTTATACCTAATGTCAGACGAGGTATACCGTGAATTCTGCTACGATGGTGAAATTCATCACTCGGCTTTAACCTTAGACGGATTAGATGAAAACGTGATACTTTTCGACTCAGTATCAAAACGATACAGCGAATGCGGAATAAGAATTGGAACTTTAATCAGCAAAAACAAAAAAGTAATTGAAGTTGCAATGAAATACGCTCAAGCCAGACTTAGTCCGCCACTTTTCGGTCAGATAGTAGGACAAGCATCGCTAAAAGCAAGCCCTGAATATTTCAAAAGAGTATACAACGAATATATCAGCCGTCGCGACTTTGTAATAGACAAACTTAACAAAATCGAAGGCGTATTTGCTCCCAAACCCAAAGGTGCATTCTACACAATACTCCGCCTGCCCATCGACGATGCCGAAACTTTCTGCAAATGGCTTCTTAAAGACTTTTCATACCAAGGCGAAACCGTAATGTTGGCACCCGCCGCAGGTTTTTACGCCACCCCCGGATTAGGCAAAAACGAAGTGCGACTTGCTTACGTCCTCAAAAAAGAGAACCTCGAAAAAGCTGTTAATATACTCGAAATAGCTCTGAAAGAATACAATAAACAAAAGTAAAAAGCCTTGAATATCACAAAATTTATTGCAAAAAAAATAGGCACTAACAAAAAAAAAACAAATAACATGACAGATACTGCACTGAGGATTGCCCTTAGTGCGGTGTCTATCGGTTTGGCGGTTATGATAATAGCCATCGCCGTGGTTACGGGCTACAAAAAAGAGATATACAAAAAAATAATGGGTTTCGAATCGCATATCACAATAACCAATCGTGGTATGAACCTCACCTACGAAACCAAACCGTTCAACAGCGACTACCTAAAACGCATCGACAAGAAAAAATTTCCCGAACTAAAACACATACAACTATACGCCACCAAACCTGCCATAATAAGCAACAACAAAGAGATACAAGGCATTGTATTAAAAGGTATAAATGCCGACTATGACACCGATTTCATACAAAAACACATCAAAGAAGGGCGACTGCCAAAACTCGATTCGGCAAAAAAATCATACGAAATATTAATATCACAAAAAACAGCCAACCTCCTGAATGCCAAGCTGGGCGACAAGCTAAGATTTTATTTCATACAAGAACCGCCGGCAGTGCGAGTTTTCAAAATCTGCGGGATATTCAACACCGAAATCAAAACCATCGATGATGCCTTTGCTATATGCGACATCAGACAAATTCAACGTCTAAACAGAACCAACGAAAAAATGGTAAGTGGTTTGGAAATTCAAGCCAAAGACATCAGCCAAATCGAAACCCTTAAAAATAAACTTCGCAAAAAATTAGGAGCAACACCAACCTACGAAGGTGCATTCCCCCTCATCAACAGTTTCAAAGACAATAACCCTGTGTTAATTAAGTGGTTACAACTGACTGATATAAACGTTGAAATAATAATAACCCTGATGATAATAGTGGCGGTATTCAATATGATTTCCGGCTTGCTTATAATAATCTTGGAACGCACCTCAATGATAGGCATCTTGAAGACCTTGGGAGCGAGCAACAACAAAATCAAAAAAATATTTCTGCTTAGTGGCACACGCCTAATATTAAAAGGTATGTTGCGAGGCAATATAATAGGTATTGCACTGCTTTTAGTGCAAAAATACGGCTCAATAATTCCGTTAGACCCATCGATTTACTACGTGAACACCGTGCCGGTAGACCTAAACATTGTAAATGTCATACTTTTGAACGTCGGCACCGCCATAATAAGCATATTGGCATTATTCCTGCCCAGCCTTATAATAAGCACGATAAGCCCCTCAAAAACCATAAAATTTAATTGATGGAAAATCAATTTTACGAAAAACACACTAAAATAATATCCATTGCAGAGTTTGAAAAAGAAATTCCGCCGGAAAAATACCCCTATTATTTCAGCAAAAACGAAATTGAAAGGTATGCACACAAAAAAAATAAGGGTAGTTTGGCGGTACGATACGCCCTAAAAACACTAATTAAAGAAATTTTTGCCCTAAAAACACCAATTACTGCAATAGAAATCCTCAATGACAAGAATAATGCACCTATGTTGAATTTGTATAACACTCAGATTAACAGTGAGATACATATATCGCTGTCACATGCTCAAAAAATGGCAATAGTTTTTTTAGTAAAAAATAAAAATGTAACAATCTAATAATCAAGGGAGAAGAAAAAAAAGTGCAAAAAAAACACAAAAAAAAGAAAAAAAAATTTGCAGATATAAAAAAAAGCTCTACTTTTGCATCACCAAATCGTTACGGTCTGTTCGTCTAGTGGTTAGGACGCCGGGTTTTCATCCCGGTAACAGGGGTTCGATTCCCCTACAGACTGCTTTTTTTTTATAACAGAATTAGCAATGGCAAATCATAAATCCGCATTAAAAAGAATAAGACAAAATAAAGTTCATAACAAAAGAAATCGTTATGTTTTAGTTAAAACTCGTGATGCAGTAAAGAAATTGCGAGGAATGACCGATAAGAAAGAAGCAGAAGAATTTATGCCAACCGTATTCAGCATGATTGATAAATTAGCAAAAAGAAAAATTTATCATTCCAATAAAGCATCTAACTTAAAGTCAAGACTAAACAAAAGGGTTAATACTCTCTAATAAATTTTTAGGTTAAACAATAATTAACATACTCTTTTCAAATATAGAAAAGAGTATGTTTTTTTTTGTATTAATGGGTAAAAGTGGTGTATGTTTTTATTTCAAAAATGATATTTCTCAATTACGAATTTTCAACATCAATATAATTAATATGTAGGTACATCCATAAAATACACTTTATTATAAATATATCAACACCTTAATTTCCAAAAAATACATCTATCAACAAAATATTTAAAAATTATTATTATATTTAATATTATTTATATAAATTTGAGCAAAGATTAATATACGATTATGTTTTATCTAAAAACCAAAGAAGAAATAGAAAAAGTACGCAAGAGTGCATTGCTCGTATCTGAAACATTGGCACAAATTGCAAAAAAAATAGATGTAGGTGTTACTACCGGCGAATTAGACCGAATAGCTGAAGATTATATAACTAAAAAAGGTGGTGTGCCGTCATTTAAAGGATATAACGGTTTCCCGGCAACACTGTGTATATCTGTAAATGAGGAAGTTGTACACGGAATACCGGGCAATTATGCTCTGCAAAGTGGCGACGTGCTTTCGGTGGATTGTGGTGCGTATTTGGATGGATTTCATGGCGACCATGCCTATTCATTCCAAGTGGGCGACGTGAAACCTGAAGTCAAAGAGCTGTTAGACACTACCGAAGAGTCATTATATAAAGGTATAGCGGAGGCTGAGGTCGGAAAGCGAATTGGCGATATCGGGTTCGCAATACAAAAATATGTTCAGCGAAAAGGATATACCGTAGTGCGTGAGCTTACCGGGCATGGACTTGGTAGAAAATTACACGAAGATCCTGCTGTGCCAAATTACGGCAAACGAGGGCGAGGCATGAAAATAAAAGAAGGCATGGTTTTAGCAGTAGAACCAATGATAAATCTCGGCAAACGCAATGTTGCCCAGCTTTCAGACGGCTGGACTATCGTTACCATAGACGGAATGCCGTCGGCTCATTTTGAGCATGATATAGCCGTGATAGATGGCAAACCCGAAATATTATCAACCTTTGATTATCTGAAAGAAGAATTAGCCAAAAGGCAAATGTTATAAAATACAACAATATCTATTACCTTATTTAAGAAATAAGAAATGAAAAAGAAATTAATATTTAGAGTGATGTTACCTATAACGACGGTTATCTTTTTGTCGTTCGGAGCTATTAGCTTGATAAACAGAAACTTATTGTTAGAGGTAAATAAGACAAAAACAGACATGCACGTAAGGCAATCAATTCAAACACTGAATGATATTTTAAATGTTATGAGTGATAAAGCTCTGTATGCATCAAGTTTGGTGGCAAAAATTGATTTTGTGGAAGATGCCTATAAGGAGTATTATCTAAACAGAGATTTAGAAAGCTCAATAGCATTGCTTCGCAGAAATATTAAACCTATGGTTAAAAACATACAAACCAATCTCGGGTATTCTGCAAAGATACACTTTCACCTGCCTCCTGCAACCTCATTTTATCGTTCTTGGTCGGATAAACACGGCGATGACTTATCTAATTTTAGAGCAACATTGCTTGATATTTCCAAAACACACAAGCCCTTAAAAGGTATTGAGGTGGGAGTTAGTGGTCTGGTTGTGAGGGGAATATCGCCTATATTTTCAAAAGTAGGGCGTAGGTATTTAGGCTCGGTAGAAGTGATTTTGGATTTAGATAAGTTTTTGACATTATACCATAAAAATAATAGAGAGGAACTCGGATTATTTTTAAATAGAGATAAGTTAAGCATTGCTACTAATCTTTTGAATGAAAAACAAAACGAATCTTTGGCTAAATCTTTTATAGGAAATTATCTTTTGATAAACAAAACCCCGGGGCTAAATTTGCAAAATATAGAAGCAGATGATTTAGATAACCTACAAACGGGAGGTGTTTTAATTGAAGAAAGAGATATTTACAGATATGGTTTTGACCCAATATTAGACTATTCGGGCAAGAAAATTGCAGTCGGAGTTTATCAATTAGATGAAACAAGATTTTACGAAGAACTTTCCGATGAAAACTATATGTTGATATTTATCACTATCATTATACTCGTAATTTTGTTTGAAATTATATACTTGATATTAGACAAAATTCTATTTACAAAGGATGACGACAAAATTAAAGATGAAAAAAAACTTGCAGAAGTAGCTGAAAGATAAAAACTTAGGTCGTCTAAAAAAAGGCGACCTAAATTTTTATATTGTGTTAAAATTACTTCTCAAATTCTATTAACGATTTTTCTATTCGGTTTAAGCTGTCGGCAATTTCCTCTTCCGTGATTGTTAAAGGCGGAGAAATTCTAAACCTTGATTTGTCAAATAAGAACCAATCCGTAAGCAAACCGTTATGTTTTGCAATATCGCCGAATACCTCAATGGGCTTGTCGCATCGAGGCTTTGAGGCAAGTATCAGCCCATCGCCACGCACGCTTTCTACCTGCGACATGCTCTCCAAACCCTCTCGGAATAAACTTGATTTACGCATTATCTCCTCTTCCGAAATTTCTTTAACAATCTCCAATGATGCTATCGCAGCAGCAGCCGAAACAGGGTGTCCGCCAAAAGTTGTGATATGCCCCAAAACAGGATTGCTTTTAAAAGCATCAGAAATTCCCTTGTCGGTAACCAACGCACCGATGGGCATTCCGCCACCCATACCTTTGGCTATTGTAATTATGTCAGGCACAATATCATACTGCATAAAACCAAACATTTTGCCCGTTCGCATGAAACCCGTTTGCACCTCATCGATTATAAGAAGTGTACCCGTCTCTTTGCACCTTTTGCTAAGAGTAGTCATAAACTCCTGATTAGCAGGGATTATGCCCGCTTCGCCTTGTATGCTTTCTACAAATACGCCTGCGGTTTTTTCGGTTATTTGGTTTAATTGACTGCAATCATTAAAATCAATAAATTTGACATCCGGCACAAGCGGTCGGTATGATTGCGAGTAAAAATCATCGCTCATAAGACTCAACGCACCGTGCGTGCTTCCGTGGTAGGCATCTCGCATGGCAATAATCTCAGTGCGATGCGTGTATCGCTTGGCGAGTTTCATGGCAGCCTCATTTGCCTCACTGCCCGAGTTTACAAAATACACCGAATTAAGCGCATCGGGCAATTCTTGGCTCAACATTTGGGCATATTGCACCTGCGGACTTTGGATATATTCGCCATACACCATCAAGTGCATATATGTATCTACTTGATTTTTAATAGCTTGCTTAACTCTTGGGTGTCCGTGTCCAACATTGCTCACGGATATTCCCGCAACTAAATCAATATATTTTTTACCGTCTTTATCAAAAATATGTACCCCCTCCGCTTTAACAGGTTCTAAACCCATTGGGCTGTCGGAAGTTTGCCCTACGTGTCTTAAAAATAATTCTCTTTGACTTATCATTTGTTTAAATAAAATTTTTCTTCAAGCTCTTTGGAGCTTTTTATACTGTTTTTCAACCACTTCAACATAATCTCATCTTTCTCATTTTCAGAGAGTTGATAATTAATGTTTGATTGTCGTAACCTCTCGGTTAATCTGCTTATTATTATCGCCGCCGACACCGATATATTGAAACTTTCGGTAAAACCATACATTGGAATTTGCAAAAATTCGTCAGCATTTTCCATTGCAATATCGCTCAATCCGGGAAGCTCCGAACCAAACATAAGAGCAATTTTGCCCTTTTCAAGGTCTAATGTATCAGGCGTGGAAGCAACCACATGAGGGCTTGTAGCAACTATTCGGTAGCCCTGTGATTTTAACTTATTCATCGCATCTAATGTGTTGTTAGACAATTTGTTATATCGTTTTAGCGACAACCATTTTGATGCCCCCAAAGCAACATCGGGATTAACCGTGTATTTATTTTTATTCTCTATTATATGTACATCTTGCACCCCAAAACAATCGCAAGTCCTAAGCACGGCACTTGCGTTGTGTGGCTGAAAAATATCCTCCAAAACCACAGTGATATATCTCGAACGCTCGTCGATATTTTTGTTAAACAACTCAAATCGATTTTCTGTAATAAATTGGCTAAAAAACTCAATTTCTTTTTTCATATAATAATTGAATTATGTGTTTTCAATCACAAAAGTATAAATTTTATATTAGCAGTTGATATTTTTTTTGAAGGTTGGAAAAAGTTGAATGACGATACAGGAAGTTTACGGATAAAACTTTTATATTTGTAAAAAAAATAATTATGAGAGAATTTAATACCTCCGGTCCCAATATACCAAGCAGACATTATACAATCCAACGAACAGATTTAATAAAGAAAGGTGTAAAATTAGTAGAAAATGAAAGATATTTTACGATTTGGGCACCTCGCCAGACAGGCAAAAGTACATATTTCAGACAACTTGCCGAAAAATTGATTGAACAAGGCTACAAAGTTGCACACATAAATTTTGAGAATTATAAAACGGCTTCTTTGAAAAGTTTTTTATCAAGATTTACAAGGTATATTAAAGAGCAATGGGGCTTTGATTATTCAACGGAAACAGAGCTTTCGTATATTTTTGAATTGATAGAAGCACAAAAACAGGAAAAATGCGTACTAATAATTGACGAAGTAGAAGGTATCAATAAAGAATACTTCGGAACATTTTTGCATTCGATACGCAATGCCTATCATTCGCGAGAAAATCATTGTTTGAAGAGTGTGATTTTAGTGGGCGTTTCCAATATTGTGGGCGTAGTGAGCGACAATGCCAGCCCATTCAATATCGCTGATAATCTGAATGTTCCGTATTTTACAAACGAAGAGGTTTTAGAATTATTAGGACAACATGAAACCGAAACGGGACAACTTTTTGAACCAAAAGTTAAACAAAAAATTTCGGAAATCACAGCCAATCAACCCGGACTTGTAAACGGTTTTGCAAGACAACTCGTTGAAAAAAATCCCGATAAAAAAACAATAGATTATGCTGATTATCTGAAAGTTGAGCATTGGTATTTAAATCAAACTATTGACAAAAATATATCCAACATCCTAAATAAAGCCAATGAAGAAAGAGCTTTTGTTGAGCGTCTGTTGTTTACGGAAGATAAAATCCCATTCAAAATAAATAAACCGCATATCAAGTTTTTACATACCAACGGCTTGATAAAAGAGGACGAAAACGGGTATGTTGAATTTTGGGTTCCACTTTATAAAAAAACGGTTCATGATGCTTTTTACCCGTATATGAATGGCGAGCAAAGTCAAATTAGCCGAACCATTTTTGCCGAAGAATATTTCACCGAAGCAGGAGATTTAAAACTTGAAAAACTAATCCAAAATTATAAGGAATATGTAAAAAGACGCGGTTTTAATCCTCATCGTGAAAAAGATGAAAATGGAAATTATAAATCCATAAAGGAAGCTGCTTTGATTTACAGCTTTGAGACTTACATTCACGCTTTTATAACTCAAACAGACGGTAAAATATATCGAGAAGCCAATACGGGTTTGGGAAAAAGTGATATGATATTAAATGTGAGAAATAAAGAATATTTAATAGAAACCAAAATTTATTACGCATTTAAACAATTTGACGATGGAAAAAAACAACTTGCTTACTATTGCAAAAGTCTAAACCTGACAAAAGGAATTTATCTTGTTTATTGTCCAAATAATATAAGGTATCCTGAAAATGTAAAAGAAGATATTGTTAATATTAACGGTATCGAAATTTCTACGTATCTAATTGAATATGACGAGACTAAATGGTAATTTTAAATGCAGTAAAAATAAATAACGATTAAAAAACATGCAAAATAAAGAAAAAAAGATACAAGCATTCGAGCGAATCCTTACCATATTAGACGAACTTCGCGAGAGATGCCCTTGGGATAACAAACAAACAAACGAAACTTTACGCCCGCTCACTATTGAGGAAACTTACGAGCTGACCGATGCTATTTTGAAGAACGACACCGACAATATTCGCAAAGAATTGGGCGATGTTTTTTTGCATACGATATTCTATGCTAAAATAGCAGAAGAGAAATCACAATTCGACATAGCCGATGTCCTTAATAGCTTGTCTAACAAGTTGATACGACGACATCCGCACGTTTACGGAGATGAGAAAAATAATGACCCCGAGACCATAAAACGTAATTGGGAAGCAATAAAATTGAAAGAAAAAGACGGCAACAAAACCGTACTTGGAGGCATTCCGCAAAGTTTGCCGGCACTTATGAAAGCCGTTCGCATTCAGCAAAAAGCGAGAAGCGTGGGCTTTGATTGGAAAAATCCGGAGGGAGTTTGGGCAAAAGTGAAAGAGGAAATTTCGGAGTTCGAACAAGCCGTAGCCTCTAAAAATGAGGCAGAGAAAGAAGCCGAGTTTGGCGACATAATGTTTGCCCTTATCAACACGGCAAGACTGCACGGAATAAATCCCGATAATGCTCTGGAACGCACTAATATAAAGTTCATTAACAGGTTCAACTACATTGAGCAAGAGCTTAAAAATCGAGGCAAAGATTTTAATTCGACAACCTTAGAAGAAATGGATTTCTTTTGGGAAGAGGCAAAAAAACATCAACTTTAAAATTAATTAATCATCACAAAAAAAGAAAATACTAAATTTATTTACTTTTTATATAAATTTGTGTCATAATCATTGTATAATTTCATAAATATAAATCGTAAAACACAAAGCAAAAAATGCTTTTCAGAGACATACCCGGAAATATTGAATTTAAAAAATCGCTAATCAACACAGTAACAACAGGCAGAATAAGTCATGCCTTATTGTTTGTGGGTCAGGAAGGTAACGCCAAATTGTCATACGCATTGGCGTATGCTCAATACTTGTCATGTACCAACCGACAAGCCGATGACGCTTGCGGAGAATGCCCGTCGTGCAAGAAATATGCAAAGAGAATACATCCCGATTTACACTTCGTTTTCCCCGTGGTAAGCAACAAATCCAACAGCAAACCCGTAAGCGACGACTATCTGAAAGTATGGCGAAGTTTTTTGTCGGAAAATATATTCCATAGTTTCAACAAATGGACGGACACGATGGGGGCGGAAAACAAACAAGCAGGAATTTTTGCCCAAGAAAGTGCCTCTATCATCCGAAAGTTAAATTTCAAAACTTTTGAATCTAAATATAAGGTGATGATAATTTGGTTGCCCGAAAAAATGAATATCACGGCTTCCAACAAATTGCTAAAAATGATAGAAGAACCACCGACTAATACTAACTTCCTGTTAGTGAGCGAGAAACCTAACGAGATAATCTCAACAATTCTATCACGCACCCAGCCCATAAGAATCCCAAAGGCAGATGCCGACTCATTGGAAAATTATTTTTCAACACACACAAATATCGATAATCAACAAATTAAAGAGGCGATAACCATATCCGAAAACAACGGCATAAAAATATTAGAACACCTGAATGAAGAACAAGCATCAACCCAGCAAACAATGTTTGATAACTTTCAGCAAATGATGAGGTTAGCATACAAGGTGGACATAAAAAATCTGATAGCTTGGGCGGACAATATGGCAACATTCGGCAGAGAACAAAACAAAGTATTTCTGAATTATGCCCTAAGAATGGTACGCGAAAATTTTATTCTAAACGTAACGCAACAAGATGCAAAAAACATAGTATTTCTTACTCGGCAAGAAAAACAATTCTCCGAGAAATTCTCAATATTCATACATAAAAACAATATAGAAAAAATAACAAACGAATTAAATTTAGCAACTCAACACATAGAACGAAACGGTTATAATAAATTGATATTCTTAGACTTAGCTCTAAAAATATCCAAAGCACTAAAAGTGCCAAATACATAAAAACACACAAATGAAAAACAATATAATAGAAGCAACCAGAGGTTGTGTTAATGGTTGTGCTTGCACAGGGTCAAACTGCAAGCCATTTAGTTGGAACAAACTAAATGTACACGACTATTTGAAAGACCTTCCGCAGAGCCTAAACACTACCGATTTGGTAGAAGTGAGATTTAAAAACACTCGCAAAGAAATTTTCAGAAACATATACAAAATAAAACTTAAAATAGGCGACATGGTTGCCGTGGAAGCATCGCCCGGACATGATTTAGGAATAGTATCATTGACGGGAGAGCTTGTAAAAGAGCAACTTAAGAAATATAGATTTAAACCCAATGCCGAATTTAAAAAGATATACCGAATAGCCAAAGACAATGATATTGAAAAGTGGGAAGAGGCGATAGAACGCGAAAAAGAAGTAATGCTGAAATCTCGCAAAATAGCGAGCGACCTTGGGCTTAAAATGAAAATTGGCGACGTTGAGTTTCAAGGCGATGGCACAAAAGCGATATTCTATTACATTGCCGACGGCAGGGTCGATTTTCGGAAATTGATACGCGTGCTTGCCGACACCTTTAAAATAAGGGTGGAAATGAAGCAGATAGGAGCTAGGCAGGAAGCAGGCAGAATAGGCGGTGTAGGGTCTTGTGGCAGAGAGCTTTGCTGTTCCGGCTGGATGAGCGATTTTGTGTCGGTAACCACCGATGCCGTGCGTGAGCA
>PDWI01003065.1_pt1 | contig 24141 bp, 15 predicted proteins | sample 1430891 | NCBI WGS metagenome assembly PDWI01 (sample SAMN01162508, study PRJNA174530) | Oral metagenome, whole genome shotgun sequencing project. | biome: Marine environment; feature: Marine mammal; material: Swab sample of the gingival sulcus; isolation source: swab sample of gingival sulcus... | reverse complement strand
CTGTCCAAAAGTTTTAACAACCGGAATCCCTCTAACATATTCTACTGCTTCACTACTCATTTCTTCAAGACTATCAAAATACTTTTTTTGCAGTCTTTTCCCTTCTTTACTCATCATAAAAGACATTGAAATTATTCCTAGAACAATAGGAATTAGGGAAATAAGCCCCATTTTCCAATCAACAATCAACATCAATATTAAAATTATCAATGGGGCAAGTATTGTTCCTGCTATATCAGGCATTTGATGGGCTAGGAAGGTATGAGTCCCGCTAGCATTGTCATCAATTATTTTTCTCATTTTACCGCTTTGGTTCTTATCGAAAAAGCCCAGCGGCATATTGATAATTTTTTGCATAGCTTTTTTTCTCATATTAACTTCTACATGAAAAGCTGCTAAATGAGAAGCCATTAGGGCGAAAAAATAGCATAGCATTGCTAAGAAGGCAGAGCCTAAGGTTAACCAAGCATAAAGAGAAACATCTCCAAAAGCTAGATTTTGACTAGAAAATAGTTTTTTGGCAATTATCCAAATAAAAACAAAGGGCAATAAGCTTAGTATTGCTGAGAGTGCCGAAAGGATAAGAGCAGTAGGAAATAAATATTTCTTTTCTCCCATAAAGGGAGTTATCCTCTTCAAAATTGAAGGATTCTTCTCTTTTTTTTTCATTTAAAACTCCTTTAAAGTTAATTTAATCTAACAAGTTAAGCTAAAAAAAAATCACAGGAATAAAGATCAAAAGCCCCAAAAGTTCTTTAAAAGCAAACAATGTTCATCATTTTATGCGAATAAAAAAGGTCAAGATATTTTTAAGTAAAATTTAACAAGTTTAAAACCGGGAATCAAAGAATAAAAATTATGAAATTTATACTGTTATTCAGAAAATGATTAAATGTGTTTTTTTACGTAAATATTCAGGATCTGAGTCTATTCTCAAATAATTTTCTTTGTAAATATAGAGCCGATATTCTGAAATATGAATTCTTGCAAAAAATTAAAACGTAAAATATTTTTTTATATGCATTAGTTTTATTGACTTTTTTTCTTTTATAAAGTCTTTTGTTTTGAAAATATTGAAATCGGGAATAAACAAAATTTTCCGATTATGCAAAAAAACGTATTTTTAGGTTTATTATTTTTAATAACATATTTTAAAAAAGGAGTTAAAATGGCTGATGTAATTGATTACAAAATTTTCGGAAATGATATGCAACTGGCAGAAATAGAGCTTGATCCCGGTGAAGGAGTAAGGGCGGAAGTCGGAGCAATGACTTATATGGAAGAAGGCATTGAAATGAATACTAATTTGGGAGGCGGACTTTTCGGCGGTTTAAAACGGGTATTAACCGGAGAAAGTTTTTTCATCACTTCTTTCATTAATAAAGGTTATCAAAAAAGAAGCGTTGCTTTTGCCGCTCCGTATCCCGGTAAAATAATTCCATTGGATTTGAGCAAATATGAGGGAGAATTTTATTGCCAAAAAGATTCGTTTCTTTGCGCCGCAAAAGGTATTGATATAAATGTGGCTTTTACCAAGAAAATAGGAGCCGGTATTTTCGGCGGAGAAGGATTTATTTTGCAGCGCCTTAACGGAAACGGTCTTGCTTTTGTTCATGCCGGAGGAGCCGTTATCGAGAAACATTTGCAACCGGGCGAGACTTTAAGAGTCGATACAGGTTGTTTGGTTGCTTTTTCAAATTCTGTTTCTTACGATATAAGTTTTGTCGGAGGATTTAAAAACGCTTTATTCGGCGGAGAAGGACTTTTTCTGGCAACTGTTCAAGGTCCCGGAATAGTTTACTTGCAAAGTTTGCCTTTCTCCAGAATTGCAGACAGAATTATTTCGGCAGGATCTTTCGGAAGAAGCAAGGGTGAAACAAAAGGAATTTCCGGGTTAGGCGGAAGTTTATTGGAATCCATTATTTCAGGAGATTAAGCCGTAAATTTATTTCGGAGAACGTAAACTTAATGACGAGAGATCAATTTGCCGAGATATTGAAAAAAAAAATTTTGATCTCGGTAAGCGATTCTGAGACGGGAACAAACAAATTTTATCGAGAAATCGTATTGCCGGATCATCGTGAAAAGGTTAAACGAAAGAAAAAATACCTTAAAAAAGGATGCGATATTTTAATTTCCGATCCCCTGAAATTTCCAAAACGGGGATTAACGGGATCGGAATTTATATTTGAAAAAATACATAGAGACGAAATATCGGCAACTCGAAGAGCTGGGAATGAGGATACTTTGATTTTAGGATCCTTATCTTTACCGGAAGAATTTATGCAGCCTTTGGGAAGCATGAGTTTTGACCGGGTATTTGAGATATTTCGCAGGCAAACGGAATTTTTTCTTGATTGCAAAGTAAACGGTATTGCCGCAGAAGGATTCGGGGACATTAAAATATTGAAAACGGCAGCGCAAGCCGTTCGTTCCGTTTCGGAAAGCGTCATTTTAAAAGTTCAAATGACGATCGGCGAAAAAATGAAATCCGTTTCCGGAACTCCGGTTTCAGCTTTCGGGATTCTTTTTGATGATTTGGATGTCGATGTTCTGGGATTGAGCTTTTTTTCTCCCTGCGATATTTGTCTGGCAATAAGCGAATTGACAAAATTTACCGATAAATTTATATCCGTAAAACCTCTTAATTCCGGTTCAGGGATTCACGTCGAAGATATTATCAAAGCCGGCGCCGGCATTATTGATTTTGATTGCGGAGTTTGTCCCGATGTTATTGAAAACACAATTAAATATGTCTCAGATTTGAAACCCGCAAAAAGAAAAAAAAGTTCCGGTCAATATTTAACGTCAAGGACTTATATAATGGGAATTGATCCTTTTTTGATTATCGGAGAACGAATAAATCCGTCATCTCGTCCAGCTTTGCAAAAACAAATTCTCAATAAAAATTTTTCCGGTTTAATTGCGGAAGCGGAAGGTCAAAAAAGTGAAGGAGCATCGGCGTTGGATATTAATCTCGGAAATGAAAATATTTTGGATTATTCTCATTTTAAAGAACTTTTTTTCAGACTGGATAAAATATCATCTTTGCCTTTGGTTCCTGATATTCAAAATCGCAAATATCTTGCAGATACAATAAAAGAATATCCGGGAAGAACTTTGATCAATTCGGCAAAAGTTACGTCTTCCGACCTTTCTTGCGCAATAAGAATAATGAAAGAAAACGGCGGAGCGGCGGTTCTTTTGGCTATGGACGACAAAATTCCGGAAACATCGGAAAAACGGGTAAATCTTATTCTGGACGGAATACGAGAGTTTGAAAGCAAAGGAATAAGCAGAGATCGTATCTTTGCCGATCCGCTTGTTTTGCCTTTAAAGACAAATTATGATTCCGCCGTTACGGAACAAACTGTCGCAAAATTAACGAGATGCGGCATAAAAACCGTCTGCGGATTGAGTAATATCAGTTTCGGCATGACGGGACGTTCTTTCATAAACGGAGATTTCTTGACCAAACTCGTGAATTGCGGTTTAACTGCGGCAATTATGAATCCGGGAGATAAATTTGTCATGAATTGTCTGAATAAAGCATTAAAACAGAAAAATAAAAAAGAGGAAGCGTGAAAAATTTTATAGTTATGCTGATATGCGTTTTGTCGGTTTCGTGCCGTAATACGGATGTTTCCGAAAAAATATTTATTGAAACAAACGGGATTAAAATATTGCTTCCGGAAGATTGGAGCGTTTCTAACACAGGCTTGCCGGATGCCTTTGCCATGAGTTCCGATTATACCGGAACAAGAAATCAAAAAAGTGAAATAAAATTGAAATATTATAAAGTTAAAGAACGCTCTGAATCCGATAATCCGAAAAAAGATTTTATTGATAATCTGACTGATTTATATCCCGATATGATTAACTGTCGAAATGAAAAAGATGCGCTTGCTTTTTCGAGCGCGGCAGAAGGAGAACCGAGAGAATACGAGTTGATTGTTTCCGCTTTTGATGATTATGTTGCGGTTATAACTTTCAGTTGTCATCCCAACGATTATGCAAAAGAAAAAAATATCTTCCGAAAAGTCCGCAAGTTTACCGAGTTTTAATTTGATGTGATAGAATTACCGGACTTTTTAAAAAAAGATGTAACGCAAATACACGACAGCAAAAACGAGACTTTTGCTGCAAAAGATTAATGCCGACAAGAAAACGGTTTAAAAATAAACGGGAGTTTTAAAATGTCTTTAAGTTGGAATGAAATAAAAGACAGAGCTTTAAAGTTTTCGCGGGAATGGGAAAACGAAACCCGGGAAAGAGCGGAAAAAGACAGTTTCTGGAATGATTTTTTTTATGTATTCGGGATCTCTCGCCGAAGAACGGCAACTTTTGAAAAACCGGTTAAAAAACTCGGAGGAAATCAAGGATTTATAGATTTATTTTGGAAAGGAACTTTAATTGTTGAACATAAATCAAAAGGAAAAAATCTTGAAAAAGCTTACAGACAGGCAATCGATTATTTCCCGGGACTCAAAGAACATGAATTGCCTAAATATATTTTAGTATCAGACTTCCAACGTTTTAAACTTTATGATTTGGACGAAAAATCGGAACATGAATTTCATATATCGGAATTTTATAAAAATGTAAAACTTTTCGGTTTTATTGCCGGTTATCAAAAAAGAACTTTTAAAGAAGAAGACCCCGTAAATATTCATGCCGCCGAATTGATGGGAGAGTTTCACGACATTTTGAAAGAGTTCGGTTATGCGGGGCATTCGCTCGAAGTCTATTTGGTAAGATTATTGTTTATTTTGTTTGCCGACGATACCGGAATTTTTGAAAAAGATATTTTCCGGGATTTTATAGAACAAAAAACTTCCGAAGACGGGAGAGATTTAGGAGCATGGACGGCGCAAATATTCCAAACCCTTAATCGTCCTCGCAAAAAACGGCTTAAAAATTTGAATGAACATTTAAATCAATTTCCTTATGTAAACGGCGGTTTGTTTGAAGAAGCTTTACCGATTGCTTCATTCAATTCCGAAATGAGAAATATTTTGTTGCAGGCTTCCTCTTTGGATTGGGGAAAAATTTCGCCGGCTGTCTTCGGGTCTTTGTTTCAATCCGTCATGAATCCGGAAGAAAGACGAAATACAGGAGCTCATTATACATCAGAAAAGAATATTCTTAAACTTATTAAACCTTTATTTCTGGATGAACTTGAAAATGAATTTGAAAAGGTGAAGGCAAATACCAAAAAACTGCAACAATTTCACAAGAAATTATCTAAACTTAAATTCCTTGACCCCGCCTGCGGAAGCGGAAATTTTTTGATTATTGCCTATAGGGAATTAAGACTGCTTGAAATTAAAATTTTACGAGAACTGTATAAAAAAGGAGAAATCGTAACAGATATTTCACACATTGTCTGGATTGATGTGGATCAATTTTTCGGTATCGAATACGACGAATTTGCTTCAAAAATAGCCGAAGCGGCAATGTGGCTGATAGACCATCAAATGAATATGAGAATATCTGAAGAATTCGGGCAATATTTTGTTCGTTTGCCTCTAAAGAAATCTGCAAAAATCATAAACGCAAATTCACTGCAAATTAATTGGGAAGATGTTGTCCCGAAACAAGAACTTACTTATATTCTCGGAAATCCGCCATTTATTGGTTCTAAACTTTTGGATAAATTCCAAAGAGAAGATATGGCAAAATTATTCCATAATGTAAAAAATGGAAAAACTCTTGATTATGTTTCTGCTTGGTATCTGAAAGCTGCTCAATACATCCAAAATACCAAAATAAAAACGGCTTTTGTCTCTACAAATTCCATAACACAAGGCGAACAAGTTAGCGTATTATGGGGCGAATTGATGAATAATTATCAAATTAAGATACATTTTGCGCATACTGCTTTTAAATGGAGCAATGAGGCTAAAGGGAAAGCTGCCGTTTATTGTGTTATTATCGGTTTTGCCAATTATGCTATTGCTAATAAAAAGCTTTATACTTATGAGGATATAAAAGGCGACCCGGATGAATTGAAAGTTAAAAATATTAATCCTTATTTAGCAAATGCTAAAGATGTGATTATCGACAGAAAAAATAAGCCAATTTGTGAGGTGCCGAAAATGGCATTTGGGAATATGCCTTTAGACGGCGGAAATTTTTTATTTGCACCTGATGAAAAAGAAAATTTTATAAAAAGCGAGCCCAAAGCTGAAAAGTATTTTTTACCTTTAATAAGTGCAAAAGAATTTTTAAACAATAAAAAACGTTGGTGTTTATGGCTTGAAAATATAAGCCCCCAAGAGTTACACTCAATGCCAAAAGTGATGGAACGTGTACAGGCAGTTAAAGATTTTAGATTAAATAGCGTTGCTCCTTCTACTCAGAAACACGCATTAACTCCAACTTTATTTAGAGATAGAAAAAGACCAAAAACTTTTATTGTAATTCCAAGAGTATCATCCGAAAACAGAAAATATATACCGATGGGATTTTTTACAAAAGAGTATATTGCTGGTGATACTTGTTTAGTGCTTCTGGACGCTGCTCTTTATCATTTTGGAGTATTAATGTCTGAAATGCATATGACTTGGGTAAAATACACTTGCGGCAGGCTTGAAAGTCGTTTCAGATATTCAAAAGATGTTGTTTACAATAACTATCCTTGGGCTAAGGCGGTAAGCGAAAAAAATAAAAAGAAAGCAGAAGCTAAAGCTCAAAAAGTATTGGATGTACGGGCGGAGTTTCCGGAAAGCAGTTTGGCAGATTTATACCACCCTCTTACCATGCCTCCAAAATTGGTAAAAGCTCATAAAGAGCTTGATAAAGCGGTTGATTTATGTTATCGCCCTCAGGCTTTTGCATCGGAATCGGCAAGGATAGAATATTTGTTTGATTTATATAACGAATACACCGCTCCTTTATTTAAAAAAGAAAAGAAGAGACGAAAGAAAAAAGCTTAAAATCTTCGGCAAAAAGATTGAACCTAAAATTTACCGATAAGGTTTTTTGCGGTAAAAACAAAAAGCCGATAATCAGGAACATAATTATAAAATAACCATTCTCAAGATAAGCTTTGCCTTCATTATATGTTAAAACCGTTGACATCGTACACTGAGTAAAGACTTTTGACCGAAATTTATGATAAGAGTGAGAAATTATGTTTGCTAAACTGATAAATAAATTGTTTGGAGACAGGTATTCCAGAGCCTTGAAACAAGTACAGCCCGTTGTGGATGAGATAGCCTCCGTTTACCGAACTTTGGAAAAACTTTCCGATGAGCAAATCAGAGAAAGAGTACGTGAAATAAAGAAAGATTTGCAACAACAATTTGTCGAATACGAGAAAGAAATAGAAGAAACAAATAAGAAATTCAGTCTGGAAGTAGATGAAAAGAAAAGAGACGAAATCGGCATAAAACTCGATAAACTTCGTCAAAAATATAAAGAAGAATCGCAAAAAGCTCTTGATGCTTATCTTCCCGAAGTATTTGCCTTGGTTAAAGATACATGTCGTCGCCTTCAAGGATGCGAATACACGGTGAGAGGCAATGCGGAAACTTGGTTTATGATCCCTTTCGATGTGCAGTTGATAGGCGGAATTGCCTTGCACCGGGGAAATATTGCCGAAATGGCTACCGGAGAAGGAAAAACTCTTGTTGCCGTCGCTCCTTTATTTTTGAATGCTTTGCTCGGGCGAGGCGTTCACCTGGTTACCGTTAATGATTATTTGGCTCAGCGCGACTCGGAATGGATGTCTCCGATTTTTGAATTTCACGGAATGGAAGTCGGAGTAATTATCGAAGGCATGACTCCCGTTCAAAGAAAAGAAGAGTACGCAAAAGATGTTACTTACGGTACCAACAGTCAATTCGGCTTTGATTATCTGCGCGATAATATGGCAACCGATATTGAACATGTTGTCCAGCGTCCTCATTATTTTGCCATAGTGGATGAAGTGGACAGCGTGCTTATAGACGAAGCGAGAACTCCGTTAATTATTTCCGGTCCCGTTGCCGAAAGCAAAAATTATTATAAAGAATTATTGCCGCATATCCATAAACTCGTGAATGCTCAAACCGCTTACGTTAACCGGCTTGTCTCGGAAATAAAATCCGCAACGGCAACGGATTCTTACAATCCGGAGGAAATAGGAGAAAAACTATTGCTTGCCAAGCGAGGAACTCCCAAAAATAAACAATTGATAAAACTTTTAAAAGATCCTGCTTTAAAAAAATTGATGAATGATACGGAAGGTTATTTTCTGCGAGACAAAAAAATGCACGAACTTGACGAATCGCTTTTCTTTGTGATTGAAGAACAAAACAATTCTTCTGAACTTACGGAAAAAGGACGTGATTTAATCGGGCGTTACGATTCAAACCTTTTCATTATGGAGCAGTTGGACGATCAGCTCGCTGCCGCAGACAACAATGACGAAATGTCTTTGCAGGATAAAATGCAGTTAAAAAATCAAATTACGGAAGATTTTTTTGAAAAAAACGAAAAGCTTCATAATATCAGTCAATTATTGAAAGCCTATGCTCTTTTCGACAAAGATGTTGATTATGTTGTTCAAGACAATAAAGTTATGATTGTTGATGAATTTACGGGACGCTTAATGCCCGGTCGCCGTTTTTCGGACGGACTTCATCAGGCATTGGAAGCAAAAGAAAACGTCAGAATCGAAAGAGCTTCTCAAACTCTTGCCACAATAACATTGCAAAATTATTTCAGAATGTACGATAAACTGGCAGGGATGACCGGTACCGCAATTACGGAAGAAGGGGAATTTATAGAAATTTATAATCTGCCCGTTCAGGTTATTCCGACAAACGTTCCGATTACTCGTCAGGATCACGAAGATGTTATTTTGATGACCAAAAATGCCAAATATAAAATGATTATAGAAGAAATCGAATATTGGCACAACAAAAATAAACCGGTTCTTGTCGGTACGGTTACGGTGGAAGTATCCGAAATATTAAGCCGCATGTTGAGCAGAAAGAAAATTAAGCACAACGTATTGAATGCCAAAAAACACGAAAGCGAAGCCGAAATCGTCAAATTTGCCGGTCAACCCGGCTCGGTAACCATAGCAACCAATATGGCGGGACGCGGAACAGACATTAAATTGGGCGAAGGCGTAATTACTCGGGAAAAATCATCTTACCAAAAAGACTCAACTAAAGTAACGGAAGAAAATCCTTACGGTTTGCCTCTGGACGGACTTCACGTAATCGGTACGGAAAGACACGAAAGTCGTCGCATAGACCGACAATTGCGCGGAAGAGCCGGTCGTCAGGGCGATCCGGGAACATCTCGCTTTTATCTTTCCTTGGAAGATGATCTTATGAGACTTTTCGGGTCTGACAGAATAGCTCCCATGATTCAAAAACTCGGATTTAAGGAAGATGACGTAATTACTCATCCTTGGATGACAAGTTCGGTTGAAAGAGCGCAAAAACGGGTGGAAACCCATAACTTTGAAATTCGTAAACAACTTATAAAATATGACGAAGTAATGAATAACCAACGGGAGATGATTTATTCGTATCGCCGTAACGTTTTGAAAGGTTATGATTTGCGCGAAGAAATAATAGAGATGATTTGCGAAGCGTCTGCCGTAATAGTCGAATCGTATATTGCAAACGATGTTTATGAAGAAAATTGGCAGATCGATAAAATAATAAATCATATTCAAACCAATATGAGCGTTTTAATTCGGGAAGAAGACATTATCACCGATAATATGACGCAAAACGATCTTATAAAAAATGTGGAAAACTTTCTTCTCAAAGCTTACGAACGTCGAGAAAACGAATTGGGTCTTGAGGTGCAGAGAGATATTGAACGTCGCGTTCTTCTTGCCGTGGTTGACGATCAATGGAGAGACCATCTCCGGGAAATGGACTTGCTGAAAGAAGGAATCGGATTGCGGGCTTACGGACAAAAAGATCCGCTTATGGAATATAAAAAGGAAAGTTTTAAATTATTCCAAGCTCTTACTTCCAGAATTTACGAACAGGTGGCAAAAAGAGTTTTCACTACTTTCATTATTCCTCAAGGAATGTCCAGAGAGGAAGTTGAAATGATGTTAAACAGAGCTCAGCTGAACCATTCGGAAGTTTCTGCTTTCGGAAGAGAAACCCAAAATAAACCGCCGGAACAATATGAACCTGAGCAAAAAATTACTCCGAGAAGAGCAGGCGAAAAAATAGGACCTAATCAACCGTGTCCCTGCGGAAGCGGAAAAAAATTCAAAAAATGTTGCGGAAAACCGGGAGTCGTAAATGAGCAGTTTTCATGATTTAAAAAAGAAAAAAATATCGGTAAAACCTGATGCTAAGGAAAATGTTTTTTCGGCGTCTATAGATTTTACCGGCAGAATGAAACTTTTGAATTTGGAAAGAAAAGTTTTTCTTACTCCTTATAACAGAAAAATGGACAGAATGGAGAGAAAAATATTCGAGCAGGAGGCTTTCAGTTATCTTTTGAACTTTGTCCAAAACGATTCTATCGATGAAATAATGTTTGAAAGAATAATCGGACTTTGTCTGAGCTTGGAAATGTTTTTGCATGAAAAAATAGATTTAAAAAAGATGACTCAGATAGTGGAAGTTATCAGTTCTGATTTGATTAACGACAACATTGCCAAAGATCTTGCCGATATTATTGTCGGACGTTTTGAAGTTGTCAAATCTCAATCTTTGATAAATTGAAGGTAATTATGGCTAAAGGATTAATCATTGTCGAGTCTCCGGCGAAGGCTAAGACAATTTCAAAATTTTTGAACAATCAATATATAGTTCGTTCCTCGATGGGGCATGTCAGGGATTTACCGAAAAAAACTCTCGGCATAGACATAGAAAATAATTTTAAACCGAAATACGTTACGGACAGAACAAAGTCCAAAATAATAAAAGAACTTAGAGAGGCTGCTAAAAAATCCGATCAAATTTTCCTTGCCTCGGATCGCGACAGGGAAGGAGAAGCTATTGCTTGGCATCTTAAAGAACTTCTTAAAAAAGAAAGTAAAGATAAACCTGTTTATCGCATAGTTTTTAACGAAATCACCAAATCAGCCATTAAGAATGCCATAGAACATCCGGGAAAAATTGATGAATATAAAGTAAATGCCCAGCAAGCAAGACGTTTTCTGGACAGAATAGTCGGATATTCGGTCAGCCCCGTTCTTTGGAAAGTAATTGCCAAAAGCCTGAGCGCCGGAAGAGTCCAGTCTGTTGCTTTGCGAATTCTTTGTGAACGGGAAGCCGAAATAAGAGCTTTCAAAGCGGAAGAATACTGGTCGGTTGAAGCAAGACTGCAACCTGAAAATAAATACGATTTCAAATCTTCTCTGGCAAAATGGCAGGGAAAAGCCGTTAAAATATCTAATGAAGAAGAAGTAAAAAAGATTACGGATTATATCAAAAAACAAAAATTTGAAATCGGTTCCATTGAACGAAAATCTCGTAAAATTCAGCCTTACGCTCCGTATATTACCAGTACTTTGCAACAGGATGCCGCCCGACTTATCAATTTTACGGCAAATCGCACCATGCAAACCGCTCAACAATTATACGAAGGCATAGCCGTCGGTTCGGAAACCGCAGGTTTGATAACTTATATGCGTACCGATTCAACCAGAATTGCCGATGAAGCCAATCAAAGAGTCAAAAAAATGATTTCGGAAAGATTCGGAGGGGAATACGTTAATAAATTTACCAGAGAATATAAAACGAAAAATACGGCTCAGGATGCTCATGAAGCTATTCGTCCTACCGATGTATTCAGAACTCCCGAAGATTTAAGTCAATATTTAACTCCTGACCAATTAAAACTTTATACTCTTATTTGGCAAAGATTTACCGCTGCTCAAATGATTCCCGCCGAAGTAAACAGCATAATTATCAATATTGAAGCGGGAGACGCTCAATTTAAAAGTCAGGGTAACGAATTAACAAATCAAGGTTTTATAAAAGCGTATCCTTATTACAGTTTTCAAGAGGGCGAAAATATTCCTGAAGGACTTGCCGAAAAAGAAATTCTCTCTTTACTTAATTTAGATGAGTTGCAACATTTTACCAAACCTCCTGCAAGATATTCGGAAGCCTCTTTGATTAAAGAGCTGGAAAGTAAAGGAATCGGTCGTCCCTCAACTTATGCTTCCATTACCAATACTATTTTGGTCAGAAAATACGCAGAAAAAATAGAAAAGCGTTTTCATCCCACAGATCTCGGAGAAGTTGTTAACAAATTTCTTATCGCTAATTTCGATTCGTTTTTTAATGTTGAATTTACGGCAGAAATGGAGAGCGGTTTGGATGAAATCGAGACCGGCGATATACAATGGGAAAACGTTTTGCGAAAATACAACAACGCCATCGGAGATTTAATCGGTCAAGTTGACGTTAAAAAGAGCAAAAGCATTTTAGTGGAACCGACAGATGAAGATTGCGATAAATGCGGCTCCAAAATGGTCATCAAATGGGGACGAAAAGGACAATTCCTTGCCTGTCCGAATTATCCGAAATGCTCCAACGTAAAAAGTTTTACCAGAGGAGAAAAGGGTGAAATAATTGTCGTAAAAGAAGAAACAATAGATGAAAATTGCCCCGAATGCGGAAATCCTCTGAATATCAAAAACGGTCGCTACGGAAAATTTATAGCTTGTTCAAATTATCCTAAGTGCAAATACACGCGTACTATGACCATGGGCATAAAATGTCCCGAATGCGAAAAAGGCGAATTTGTGGAATTAAAAAGCAAAAAAGGTAAAATTTACTACGGCTGTTCATCCTATCCGGATTGCAAAAATGTATCTTTTTATAAACCTTATGATTTTGCCTGCCCAGAATGCGGAAATTATTACACGGAAGAACATTTTGATAAATCAAAGAAAAAATATTTGGTTTGTCCCGAGTGTAAAAAGGAATTTTGCTGATGCACGTAACAGACAGTTTTGTCAGCAGCTTACAAAGCATAGCATCTCATAAATTCAGATCATTTTTAACCTTATTGGGGATTATGATCGGCGTTGCCTCCGTAGTTTCCATTTTCTCTTTGGTCACCGGGATGAAAAACCTTATTTCATCAAGCATGGAACAACTGGGGTTTGACAATTCTCTTGTTCTGATGCCTTCAAGCGACGGACAGCAAAATTATTTCTTCGGAAGCATAAGAAAAGCAAAACGAAAGTCGCGTCCTATTTCCCTGCATGATTATTATGCCCTGAAAAAGGGAACCGATCACAAATATATTTACGGCATGGTTCAAGACTGGAAAATAATGAATCGCAATGAAAAAAGAAAATGGGTTTTGCTTTCCGCAACGGATTTGGATTATTTCAAATCAAAAACTTATCCTCTTGAAAGAGGGCGTTTTTTTCTTCCGTTTGAAAACAGAAATTCTTCTAAAGTATGTGTAATAGGTTCGTATTTTGTCGAAGAAAATTTTAAAAACGAAGATCCTTTGGGCAAATTCATTACCGTTGCCGGCATGAGATTAAAGGTAATAGGAATTCTTGCTCCGGATGTACTCAGCAAAAACGGCATGATGATGAATCAGTGGGAAAGGCGCTGGCAATTGAAAAACTGTGTTTTTATCCCTCTCAATACAGGAATAAATTATCTCAGCCCGGATAAATCTTTGCAATCGGTTCTTATTCAGGCGAATGATTCAAAGAGTTTCGGGAATTTAAAAGATAGAGTAACTCAAATTATGTTGGGACAACATTACATGGCTCACGATTTTACTTTTCAGGATATCGGAAGCGAGATGTTGAAAATGACCGAAAAAGTAAACGATATGATGAAGAAAATGAACATTACTCTTACCTCAATCGCCGCCGTAACTTTGCTGGTCGGCGGAATAGGTCTTTTCAGCACTCTGCTTATCTCCATTAACGAAAAAATGACGGAAATAGGCGTGAGGAAAAGTTTGGGAGCTACCGATTGGGATATTTTTACTTATTTTATAATTGAAGCCGTAACTTTGTCTTTGGCGGCTGCTTCCGCAGGTATCTCATTTCCGGTTCTTATTTTTTATCTGGTCTCGAAATTCAGTCCTCTTGAGCTTCCTGTCGTTTGGAAAGGTATTTTCATGGGGATCGGGTTTTCTTTAACCATAGGATTTCTGTCCGGATTGTATCCTGCATTTAAAGCCTCCAAAATAGATCCGGTTCGCGCCATTTTCTATTTTGAATAACATATATAAAAACATTAAACTTAACCGATAAGAGATTAAGGAAAAAACTATGAACAGATTCAGAAAAAATTTAGATGATTTTGCGCTTCCGCAAATAAATGTTCCCCGCCGAAAATTAATGATGTGTCTCAACGAAAGTAATCTTGATCCTTTTGAAACTTTGAAAAGCGAATTTTTGGAAAAGATGAAAAATGTTCGCATAAACCGCTATTTCTCTCATGTAACCGATGATATTTTGCAAAAATTAAGTTCTTACGTCGGATACGGAATCAATGAAAAACAAATCGTTTTCGGAAACGGGGCAGACGACATGCTGTATTTTCTGTTTACGGCGGCAAGAGAAAATAACGATTCATTTTTGGTCTCTTTCGGACCGTCTTATTTCGATTATAAAACTTATGCGAGAGCAGTCGGGTTGAAGTCTGATTTTGTTAGTTTAAATGATGATTTCAGTTTTGACGAAGATAAATTTATTGCGAAACTGAAAAATCCTGATTGTGTTTTGGGCATTTTATGCAACCCGAATAATCCGACCGGAAATCTTTTGCCGGAAGATAAGATGATAAAGATTATTACGGCAACCGACAAACCTGTTTTGATAGACGAAACCTATTTTGAATATTCTAAAAAAACTTTTGCCGACAGACTTAATAAATATCCGAATATAATTATTTTGAGATCCTTTTCCAAAGCTTACAGTTCTGCCGGTTTAAGGTTCGGTTATCTCATCGGTTCGGAAGAAAATATTATAAATATAAAAAAAGTTATTCCTCACTTTAACTCAAGTATTTTGATTCAAGCTTTTGTTTCCGTTTTATTGGAAAATAAAGAAATTATTTTGTCTCACACTGAAAAAATAATTTCGGAAAGGGAAAGAGTGTTAAAGTCTCTGAAAGAGATGCCGAATATGACTGTTCATCCGTCCCAAACCAATTTTTTGATTTTTTCGATCGGAGAACGTTCTCAAGAATTGTTCGCTTATCTTGAAGAAAACGAAATAGCGGTTCGCAATGTCGGAAACCATCCTGTTTTGAAAAATCATTTGAGAGTTACCGTCAGCACGGCTGATGAAAACAATATCTTTCTGGGAAAAGTAAGACAATTTCTCGAAAAATAATTTATGAGAAATTTTTTCTCATTTTTGCTGATTTTTTCTTTAGCCGGGTTATGGGCGAGTTACGATTATTTCTCGCCCGTAATTCGGGAAAAAACAATTAATTCGGAGATTACCGATTTTCCTTATTTTATCGGCGAAGATTTTATTATTGCCAATTCAGACACGGTTTATGCCGGAAAAATTGTTTTGGAAAGAAATATTGATTATATAATCGATTACAATAATAAATCACTGAATTTATACGATCCCGACAAATATGCATCGCTTCGCATTATTTATAAAATATATCCCGAAAATCTTTTATCTGAATTCAGCTTTTACGATCCCAAAGAATATGTTCCCGGAAAAAAATACAAGAAAAAAACAATTATAAATAAGTTCTCAGATAACTCGACAAACTTAAATATCAGCGGAAGCAAAACAATTTCTTTTGAAATAGGAAGAGGCGAACAATTAAATATCGATCAATCTCTTTTTCTCAGAGTTGACGGAGAAATATCGGAAGGCGTATTTGCGGAAGCTCAATTATCGGATGATCAAACACCGATTACGCCGGAAGGCGATTCCAGAGAGTTATCCAGTTTAGACCAAATCTATATAAAAATATACGGTAAAAAATCAGAGCTTGCTCTCGGCGATCTTGATTTTAAAATAGAGGAATCCCGTTTCCTTAACTATAATCCTAAATTTGAGGGGATCAGGTTTTCCGTAAGAAATAAAGGCAGATACAGAGGAGCTGTCGGAGTAACAAAAAGTAAACCTGCTCATATAGAATTTAACGGAACGGAATCCAAACAGGGACCTTATTTTATCAATTTTAACGGAAGCGATCAATTTATAACCGTTGTTTCCGGTTCTGAATCGATTTATTTAAACGGAGAATTGCTGCAAAGAGGAGAAGATTATACCATAGATTACGATGAGGGTACCGTTAATTTTAAGCAAACTCATTTTATTTCCGAAACCTCTTTTATTGTTGCGGATTACCAATATTCTTCGGAAGAGTATCAACGCAATCTTTATATGGCAGATACCGAAACCCGGTTTACTGACCAAATTTCTTTTAAAAATAAATTTATTTATCAAAAAGATGCCAAAAATAATCCTTTGTCTTATTCTCTTGCGGAAGAAGACAAAATTATTCTGAGCGAAGCGGGTGATTCCGAAGCTTTTGCCGAGGCGATACAGCAGGTTGAAGACGGAGAGGGAGAATATGCCCAAATTATCGAAGGAGAAAATATTTATTACGAATATGTCGGATTAGATTCTTCCGGCAATTATAATGTGAATTTTCTTTTTGTCGGGGAAGGAAAAGGAGATTATGTTCAAATATCATCTTCTCGATGGGAGTATGTCGGAAAAAATCTCGGAGATTGGTTGCCCATGAAAAAAATTCCGAAAGCGGAATCAAAAATGAATTACAACGCATCGCTTAAATACGAAAACGATTATTTTGTCATTTACTCGGAAGCTTTAATCTCCGAATACGATAAAAACTTAAATTCAAATTTGGATGATGACGATAATCTCGGGGGAGCTGTTCACGAAGAAATAAAAATTAAACCGGATTATGATCTTTTGAATCCCGAAGCGGTTTATTATTATCGCTATATTTTTAAAAACACCTCTTTTTTTTCTGATCCGGAAGATCCTCAATTTATTTATACTAATAACGGAACAACGCTTAAAGATTCATTAGATACGCAAGAACACGGAGTCAAAATATCTTTTGATATTTACGGAGGTTATAAACCTGAATTTTCTTATTTCAATCGTAAAATAAAATCTTGGTCAATTTACGACAGGTTTCAATACAGACATTATTCTGAGCAATATAAAATTTTCCCTAATATGAAACACAATCTTATTTTCACGGAAGAAGAAATGGAAAACAATGCTCTTAAAACTCGCTCGCAACATTGGCATGACTTCTTATTCTTTTACGAAATTGCCGATTTTAAACCCGGAATAAACATTAATTACAGAAATTTGGAAGAAAAATTTGATTCTGCAAAAATAGGACGCAGTACTTTAAATTCAGAATATTTCATTAAATACGATAAAAATAAATCTCTTTTCTCGGAAGTTTCTTTTAAAGAAGAAAATCTTTACGGAAATTCAAATTTATCGGATAAAGAAAAATTTATTCAGACTTATGCTGCGGAAAATCTTTTGGGTAAAAACGGACATTTGGTCGGGTTGAGATTTTATCACCGAAGAAGCAGAGATTATGAAAATCATAATACTTCCAAATCGGAAATGGCTGAAATTACTTCTTTAAACAGATTCTTGAACGACGGCTTGAATTTAAATACCGAATACTCATTGATAAACGAAGAATTTTATCCTAAAGTAAGCGAATTAATTTATGTCGGAGAAGGGGAAGGTATTTACGACAGCACCGGAACAGCTGTTGAAAACGGGGATTTTGATAAAGTTTTTACGCTTGCGGGAACTCCGGAACTTTCCGTAAAAGTTGATTTTGAATTAAACGCAAATATCTTTTTTAAACGCTTCGTCAAAAAAAATTATGTGCCGATTATCAGAGATTTACAATGGGAATCAGCTGTCAGACTTTCTCAGCAATCTACTTCGCCGGAACGATTTAAACTGTATATTTTTCACCCTGATTATTTCATGAAAGATTCTCTTGCCGTGTATTCTTTTTATAATTTTGAGAATACTTTGTGGTGGAGTTTTTCAGAGAATAAATATATATTAAAAAGTTATCTCTCAACAAGTAAAAGTCAAGACAGACGTTATTATGAAAATGATATAAACAAATCAATTGAGTATGGAATAATGTTGCGTTTAAACAAATTAAAAAGACATCGTTTGGAATTTGCTTTTGACGGAAGCATAGAAAGCGACGGCTATTACGAATCGGAAATACAAAACGGAAAATATTCTGCCGAATTAAGAACTATGATTAACAGAATGCTGACTTTTACGACGGAAATATTTTACGGCAGAGAGACAGGCGACAAACGAAACAAAAATTTTGATTACGAAATAAATTATTACGGGATAAATGAAAACATAACTTATTATATCGGACGTAAATACAGATTCTCGACTGAATTAAGAATAAAAAAGAACGACAGGAGCGGTTCCGATTTTTTGACAGGATTGAAAGAGAAAAGAAACGGGATGAGCAAGCGTTGGAAATTGAATCTTAATTATAAAGTAAACAGTTTTACCAATGCCGACTTGCAGTACACAGGAGAAAAATACCCCGGATCAACAACCGAAAATACGCTTTACTTCAAAGTAACTGCTTCATTTTAAAATAAAAATTATTCTTTGTAAAGATAATCTTGCAAATCTGTCTTTTTACCTGAAATTAACTCAATTGCTTCTTGATCAAATTTTATGATTTCCGGTTTTAATCCGTAAATATAAGACGTGTTTCTTAATACAATTTTATCGTATCCCGAGCGTAAATTATATGCTTTTCCTAAAGCTTCATAACTCAAATAAGGATGGCTGTTTATGTCGCAAACATTTTCATAAACCTGAGCCAGAAATAAATCGGTGAGAGCTTTTTTTATCTTGTATGAAGATTCGTTTCCCAAGATTTGACAAGTGGAAACGTAAGGTTCTGTTTCTCTCAGCCAAAAAAGATGTTTGCCTTCTTTTTCACGAGCCGAAATCTCGGGTAAAACATCAAATATAACATCTGCTTTTTTATTTTTGATTGCTCCGGAAGCGGCATATCTGTTGCTGAAAATTATTATTTCCGAATTCAAATTATATTTTTTATCGGTAAAATTAAGAATATTTACCAGATTATGATAATCTATAACCGCAATTTTTTTATTTTTCAAATCGTTTATGCTTCGGATACTGTCGATTGAAGCAAAAGCAACTCCGGTGTTATTGATGCAAGTCAGAATTTTTGCTTTATTTTTCGGTTTATCCAAAATACTTTCCGTCGGCAGAACAGCAATATCAACTTCATTGCGACTGAATGCTTTACGCAATTTTTTCTCTGAATCGTAATATTTGATATTCGTTTCTCGAAAATCTTTTTCCGTGTTTCTTTTCAGGATTACCGGAAAAGTTTCGATATAATTTCTGACGATTCCGGCTTGCAATTCGGGCAGTTTGGAAGAATCCCGGCAACATCCCGTAACTGCAACTATTATAATTAAAATAAAAATATTACGCATGGAAAAGTTTATCCTTTTCGGCAATTATTTCGGAAATGGTGTAAAGAGAACCTGTTATCAAAATAACATCATCCGGTTTTGCTTCAGCGTAAGCTTTCTTAAATGCTTCGATTACGTCAAAAGAAACGCTGTAAGGGGTTTTTGTCGTTTTTACTGCTTCAAGCTGATCTTCAATTTCGGCTGCTCGATTGGATTTATTCTTTGAAATATAGACTTTCTTTGCGACTGAACAAAGAGTTTTTATCATATCAGTCAAATTTTTATCTCTTAAAATAGCCAAAACCGCATAAACTTTTTTTCCGAAAACGGCATTGATGTTTTTTACGGTAACGTTAATTCCTTCTTCATTATGGGCTCCGTCTATAATTACGGTCGGATTTTTTGCCAAAATTTGCATACGTCCTTGCCAATTTACCTTTTGCAATGCGGAACGTATCTTTTCCGGGTCAATTTTTCTGTTTCTTGCTTTGAAATATAAAGCGCAGGCGGTGAGGGCGTTTGAAGCGTTTCTTGCCTGATGTTCTCCGATAAGATTTACGGTCAGGTCATTTAATTCCAAATTAAATTCCGGAAAAGAATAATCAAAATGAGTTCCCGTTTGATCGCATCTGATATTGTTTACGGAGAATTTATCGGCAAATTCATAAATCGGAACGGACAATTTTCGAGCTTCTTTGCGAATAACTTTAACAGCCTCATCAGGCAATTGTCCCAAAACCAGAGGTTTTCCCTCTTTTAAAATTCCGGATTTTTCAAATGCTATTTTTTCAAGAGTATCTCCCAAGCTTTTGGGATGGTCTATTCCTATGCTTGTTATAACCGTAATATCAGATTCAAAAGGTCTGGTTCCGTCAAGTCTTCCTCCCAAACCTACCTCAAACAAAGCCGTATCAACCTGCTCGTCCAGGAAATGGCGAAAAGCCATGGAGGTCGTAATTTCAAAAAAGGAAGCTTCATATTTTTCAAATACGTTTTCCCATTTTTTATATAATTCTATTAAGGTATCAAGTTCTATGTTTTTTCCGTTTACTCTGATTCTTTCTCGGTAATCAACCAAGTGAGGAGAAGTATTCATTCCGGTTGTAAATCCGTGTTCCGATAAAATTGCTTCGCTGATTGCGACGGTTGATCCTTTGCCGTTTGTTCCTCCGACATGAATTCCTTTTAGTTTAAGATTGGGATTTTCCATCTCGTTAAGAATATTATAAACCCTTTCTAAACCGAGTTTAACGTTACCGGAATGTCTCTTATAAATATAATCCAAAAATTCTGTATAATTCATTTTTCCTCTGAATTTAACGATTCTCATTTCTCAGGATAAAAAAAAACCTCCAAACCGGAGCCGGAGGTTATAAAAAATTATTCCTGAATATCAGGCAAGATATGATTCGGGTGATCTTTACTGTTGGGACATTTTACGGTAATTATAAATTTGCCGTTATCAATGAGTCCTTCCATAAAATATTTGTCTCCGACACCGTTTTCCGGGCATTCGAAAGTTTTTTTCAAATAACCGGCTCTGATCAAATCCTGAGCATCTCCGACAAATTCTTCGTTGCGATCATCCATGTATGCTTTTATCGCTTTATAAATAAGTTTCATGTTCTTAAGACATTGTTCTTCATTCTCTTTTTCGTTAATATTAAAGAATTGAGGAAGCGACAGAACAAAAATCATGGCAATGACGGCAATAAATGTAATCAGTTTATAAATGCTGAAACCTGCATCTCTTCTCATGTTTTCTCCTGAATTTTTTTTTCGACAAACTTTTAGATTAATTGTTCGTCAAGTTTTTTTTTAATTATCATGTTTAACCGTATTTTATTTTAAAGTTTTATCATCTTCATCCGAATTATATTGTTCATTGTTCGGACTTTAAAATGCCTTTTGCAAAACATCCGGTAAAATTATACGGATAAAATCAATTAATTCCTGACCTGAAAGGTATCTCATTTCTAAGGTTTAAGACGGTAAATCATTCTCGGGAAAGGTATTACTTCTCTGATATGTCTGATTCCCGTCATCCATGAAACCAGTCTTTCCAATCCTACTCCGAATCCGCTGTGAGGAACCGATCCGTATTTTCTGACATCAAGATACCATTGATAATCTTCAATGGGCATGTTTTCTTTCTCCATTCTCTCCAAAAGAGCCCGGTAATTATCTTCGCGTTCTGAACCGCCTATAATTTCTCCGAATTCTTCAGGAGCAATAAGGTCAGATCCTAAAACAAGGTCGGGATTTTCCGGGTCTCGTTTCATATAAAAAGCTTTAATGTCTTTAGGCCATTTTTCAATGAAAACAGGAACATCTGAGCCTTCGGTAAGCAAGGCTTCGTCGGCAGCTCCCAAATCATCGTCATAAGATATCTCCGAACCTTTTTCGCGCAAATAATCTATAACTTCTCTATGAGTCATTACTTTGAAAGGAGCATCCGCTTTTTGAAGTTTTTCAATATCTCTTTCCAAAACGGATAATTCTTTTTTACATTTTTCCAATACTGTTTTGATTACAAATCGAATCATGCCTTCCTGAATAGCCATATTTTCTTTATGCTCGACGTAAGCCGCTTCTGCATCCATCATCCAAAATTCGGTAAGATGTTTACGGGTTTTGGATTTTTCGGCTCTGAAAACCGGACCGAAGTCATAAACGCGTCCCAAACTGGTAATTCCCGGTTCAAGATAAAGCTGACCGGATTGAGAAAGAAAAGCGCTTCCCAAATCAAAATAAGGCACTTCGAAAAGAGTTGTTGTTCCTTCGCATGCGTTGGGGGTAAGAATAGGAGAGTCGAATCTGATGAAATTTTGACTGTTCAAATATTCGCAAATTGCAAAATAGACGGTGTGTCTTACTCTGAGAGCCGCCCATTGTTTTTTTGATCTTATCCAAAGATGACGATTGGAGAGAAGAAAATCCGCGCCGTGTTCTTTCTTGGAAACAGGATATTCCGGAGCGATATTTACCGGCTCTACGGAAGTCAGTTGAATTTCAAATTCTCCTTCCCTCTTATCATGTTTTTTGGGAATACCTGTAATTTTAACGGAAGACTCTATAGTCAAACTTTTTACTTTTTCAAACTCTTCTTCGCCCATATCAGGCTTAAAAGCAACGGTTTGCACATCTCCGGTTCCGTCTCGAAAAATAACAAATCTTAATTTGCTGCTTGATTTGCGATAGTTTCTCACCCAACCTTTCAGTTGGACTTCTTCATTTAAATAATCTTTTATGTCTTGAACAAATATATGCTTCATAATGTCTCCGTATTGCGTATTGCATTAAAATATTTATAAGTTAAAGCAGGAATACCCGATCAAAATTATTGCGACAGTTGTCAAGCATATATGTAAAATGTTAATTTATTCTTAATTATAAAAATCGGAACTCACTGTTTTTAAAGAGTCTTTTCCTTTTGGAAGAAAAAATATTTGACATAATTAGCCTTGGCTAACAGTTTAACGGGCGAGGTATATCATGCAAGTAAAAAAAGAAAAAGTAACGCAAGCTATAACCGATAATGCTTATTTGGAATTTTTGGAAAAAGGCTATCAGGGAACGTCAATGAGGTCAATAGCAAAGCGTTCGGGAATAAGTTTGGCAAACATATATAATTATTTCTCAAGCAAAGACGATTTGTTTTGTGAAATATTAAGACCTCTTACCGACAATATACTCGGTTACATCGAATATATCAGACCTGAAAATTATCTTGAAGATCATTTGGAAAGTTTGGAAGAACATATGGTTATTGCTGAGAAGATGGCTGAATATATAGATCGAGAGAGAGAAAAACTGAATCTCTTGTTGTTCAAAGCAGCAGGCTCTTCATTGGAAAGATTCAGAGATAAAGTTATTGATCTTTATACTGAGATAAGTTTGAGTTACAGTAAGATTATTTCTTTGAAAGAAACGGGGAAAGAATTTATTGTTTCTGAATTTGTTGCTCACAACATTGCCGGGACATGGGCTAATTTTATTGTTGAATCTCTTATGCATAACTTATCAAAAGAAGATATTGCCAAGAGCGGAAAAGAAATGATGCTTTTTATGTATAACGGTTGGACTGCTCTTATGAGAGAAAAGGATTAATTTAAAGATATAAAAAATATTTTTCCGAAAATCCGGATACGAACAATTTTAAAATAAAAACAGACTTAATCTTTCAATCTTTTAAATCGTTTTATTATTCGTTAATAACATGTTTTTTGTTTCCTTAATTATTGGTTTTTCATGATGTTAATGTTTTTTATTGCAGATAAATTTCAAAAAAAACTTAATATGTTTGACATATCTAATTCAAAAATTTTTATGACGCAAAGTTAGTTTAAAATAACAAAAAGGAGTTAAAATGAAAAGAATACTTGTCCTTTTGGGAATCCTTGCAACACTTTTTATTGTTGCTTGCGGAAGCAGTTCATCCACAGGCGTTGTCGTTGATAACGAAAACGGAAATTTCGATGTTGACGCAACAAATGACAGCCTCTGGGTTTACTACAGTTTTGCCGAAAAGAAAGTTGTAAATGAAGCTGACGGTAATTGGGATATTGCTTTTAACCGTTACAGAATTAAAACCAACAGCGGAACCAGCGGAAACGGCATGGGCGGAGCCTTGAATTTGGGCGAAGTCGATTGCGCAAGCGTAACCGAAGCTCCGGCAAACGGATATGT
>PDWI01003064.1_pt1 | contig 24141 bp, 16 predicted proteins | sample 1430891 | NCBI WGS metagenome assembly PDWI01 (sample SAMN01162508, study PRJNA174530) | Oral metagenome, whole genome shotgun sequencing project. | biome: Marine environment; feature: Marine mammal; material: Swab sample of the gingival sulcus; isolation source: swab sample of gingival sulcus... | reverse complement strand
GACGGTGATCGAATTGAAGGTCGGCCCGGTCAGATCGGCCAACATCCGCTGCAACAGAGACTGTTCCACCACCGCATCGGTGAAAATATAGACCAGCATCGTCGCCATGTCCGGCGCGATCATCCCCGATCCCTTGGCGAAGCCGGCGATACGCACCGGCTTGCCGTCGATCTCCACCTCGGCCATAGCGCCTTTCGGGAAGGTGTCGGTGGTCATGATCGCGCGTGCGGCAAGCTGGATCTTGTCCGGTGCCAGCCCGGCCACCAGATCGCCGATCTTCGCGGTGATCCGCTCATGGAGCAAACGCTCGCCGATCACCCCGGTCGAGGCGGTATAGACCCTGTTTTCGGCCACACCGGTGGCTTCGGCCACGGCCGCACAGATGGCCTTCACCGAACCGTCGCCATGACGCCCGGTGAAAGCGTTGGAATTGCCCGAATTGACGATGATCGCCGCGCCGCCTGTGGTGTCTTGCGCGAGCTTCTGCTGGCAATCGCGCACATTGGCAGAGCGGGTGGCGGAGCGGGTGAAGACCCCGGCGATGGTGGTGCCCGGGTCGCAGAGCGCGAGCATCACGTCCGGCCGGCCGCTGTAGCGCACCCCGGCCTCGGCGGCGGCAAAGCGCACGCCGCCGATTTCAGGCAGATCGGGGAAGCGTGCCGGGGCGAGCGGCGACACTTTCGGCCCGCGCAGCTCGACGATCTCCGCCTCGATCTTTGCCACCTCCGCCCGAAGCCCCGCAAGCCGGGCCTCGAGCGCCTGCAATCTCTCCCGCTTTGCCATCCGCGCCTCCGTCAGTCGAGAAGCGACATGTCGCCGATCACCTCGGGGTCGAATGCCTTGATGTCGGCCCGCTCGATATCGGCGGCGCCGAGCAGGGTCTTGAGCGCCTGCTCCACCGCGTCGGTTTCCAGCGATTCGACGATCTCGTCGCGCACCTCGTCCAGCGTCGGCGCCCCCTTCATCCGCTCGTCATTGAGCTTCACCACATGCCAGCCGAACTGGGTCTGGACCGGCGCCGAGATCGCGCCGACCTCCATGCCGCTCACCGCCTCTTCAAAGGGCGCGACCATCATGCCCGGGCCGAACCAGCCAAGCTCGCCGCCGCCGGGGCCGGAGGGGCCGGTGGATTTTTCCTTCGCCAGCTCGGCGAAATCGGCGCCGCCTTCGAGCTCTTTCACCAGCGCCTCGGCCTCTTCCTCGGTCTCGACGAGAATATGCGAGGCGTTCCATTCCTGGGTCGGCTCCGCATCGGCATAGCTCTTCTCATAGGCCGCGGCGATGGCCTCCTCGGTCACCGCCTCCTCGACCATCTTCACCAGATGATCGGCGGCATAGATCGACCGCCGCTCGTTTTCGAGCTGGATCTGCGCCCGCCGGGTCATCTCGCCCATCGCCTGCCCGAGAACCGTCTGCTGGATCAGCTGCTCCACCAGCGCCTCGAACAGCACCTCGTTCGGCAGCGACTGGAACTGCTCGGGCATCGCGAAACGGGCGGCGATCACATGGCCGATGGTGATGTCTTCGCCATTGACCGTGGCCACGACCGTATCGGCATCCACCGGTGCGGGGGTGTCGTCCTGCGCCCTGAGCGGGCCGGCCACCGCGAGGGCAAGAGCGGCGCTGGCAAGCAGCGCGGTCGGTTTGGGCATAAGTTTCATTGGGTTTCCTCGGATCTCGCCGGCACCCGGCGTCGTTGACACTTTCACCCCCCGCCCTTACATCGCAAGGGTCTCCGTGGGCGTTACCTGCCCTGAATATGGGGCTATAGAGGTGCCGGCAAGGATCTTGGCACAGACGTGAACGAATAAGCATCGGGCGAATAACACATGCTGGGTATCGGAACACTGGCCAAGAAAGTCTTTGGCTCACCGAACGACCGCAAGATCAAGGCAACCCGTCCCATCATCGAAAAGATCAACGCGCTCGAAGAAGACTTCGCGGCGTTGTCCGATGAGGGGCTGATCGAGAAAACTGAAGAATTCCGCAAGCGCGTCGCAGAGGGCGAAAGCCTCGACGATCTGCTGCCGGAGGCCTTTGCCAACTGCCGCGAGGCCGCGAAGCGGGCGCTCGGCCTGCGCGCCTTCGACGTGCAGCTTCAGGGCGCCATCTTCCTGCACCGCGGCGAGATTGCCGAGATGAAGACCGGCGAGGGCAAGACCCTCGTCGCCACCTTCGCCGCCTATCTCAACGCCCTCTCCGGCGACGGGGTGCATATCGTCACCGTCAACGACTACCTCGCCCGGCGCGACAGCGAGTGGATGGGCAAGGTCTATACCGCGCTGGGCATGACCACCGGCGTGATCTATCCGCAGCAGCCCGACGGCGAGAAACAGGCCGCCTATCAGGCCGACATCACCTATGCCACCAACAACGAGCTGGGCTTCGACTATCTTCGTGACAACATGAAGAGCGAACTCAGCCAGATGTATCAGCGCAAGCACAATTACGCGATCGTTGACGAGGTCGACTCGATCCTGATCGACGAGGCCCGCACCCCGCTGATCATCTCCGGCCCGAGCCAGGACCGTTCCGACCTTTACGTCGCCGTCGACAAGCTGATCCCCGAGATCCGCGAAGAGCACTACACGCTTGACGAAAAATCGCGCAACGTGACCTTCACCGACGAGGGCAACGAGTTTCTCGAAGAGCGCCTTGCCGCCACCGGGCTTCTGCCCGAAGGCCAGACGCTCTACGACCCCGAGAGCACCACGCTGGTTCACCATGTCAACCAGGGGCTGCGGGCGCACAAGCTGTTCACCCGCGACAAGGATTACATCGTCCGCAACGGCGAAGTGGTGCTGATCGACGAGTTTACCGGCCGGATGATGGCCGGGCGCCGCCTTTCCGAAGGGCTGCACCAGGCGATCGAGGCCAAGGAGGGCTGCAACATCCAGCCCGAAAACGTCACCCTCGCCTCGGTGACCTTCCAGAACTATTTCCGCCTTTACGACAAGCTCGCCGGCATGACCGGCACCGCGCTCACCGAGGCGGAGGAATTCGACGACATCTACAAGCTCGGCGTGGTGGAAGTGCCCACCAACCTGCCGGTCACCCGGGTCGACGAGCATGATGCCGTCTACCGCACCGCGGATGAGAAATACGCCGCCATCGTCGCCGAGATCCGGAAATCCCACGAGAAGGGCCAGCCGGTTCTGGTCGGCACCACCTCGATCGAGAAGTCGGAATATCTCTCCGATCTGCTCACGAAAGAGGGCATCAAGCACAATGTGCTCAACGCCCGCCAGCACGAGCAGGAAGCCCAGATCGTCGCCGATGCCGGCAAGCTCGGCGCGGTGACCATCGCCACCAACATGGCCGGCCGCGGCACCGACATCAAACTCGGCGGCAATGTCGACTTCAAGGTGATGGAAGCCCTCGCCGCCGATCCGCAGGCCGACCCGGAAGAGGTCCGCGCCAAGATCGAGGCCGAGCACCGCGAGTGGGAACAGAAGGTCAAGGACGCGGGCGGCCTGTTCGTGCTCGCCACCGAACGCCACGAAAGCCGCCGTATCGACAACCAGCTCCGCGGCCGTTCCGGCCGTCAGGGTGACCCGGGCCGTTCGGCCTTCTTCCTCTCGCTCGACGACGATCTGATGCGGATCTTCGGTTCCGAACGGCTCGAAAAGGTGCTGTCCGGCCTCGGCATGCAGGAAGGCGAGGCCATCGTTCACCCCTGGGTCAACAAGTCGCTCGAACGCGCCCAGGCCAAGGTCGAGGGGCGCAACTTCGACATCCGCAAGCAGCTGTTGAAATTCGACGACGTGATGAATGATCAGCGCAAGGTGATCTTCTCGCAGCGCCGCGAATACATGGAAGACGAGGATCTGTCGGATGTGACGCAGGACATGCGCCATACCGTGATCGACGAGCTTGTCGAACAGCATATGCCGCCGAAATCCTATGCCGAACAATGGGATACCGAGGGGCTCTATGCGGCGGTCATCGAAAAGCTCAACCTCGACGTGCCGGTCATCGACTGGGCGAAGGAAGAAGGTGTCGACGACGACACCATCCGCGAACGCCTCTACGAGGCCACCGACAGGCAGATGGAAGAGAAGGCCGAGGCCTTCGGCGCCGAGACCATGCGTTCGATCGAAAAGCAGGTGCTGCTTCAGACCATCGACGCCAAATGGCGCGAACATCTGCTGACGCTCGAACATCTCCGCTCGGTTGTCGGGTTCCGCGGCTATGCCCAGCGCGACCCGCTCAACGAATACAAGACCGAAAGCTTCCAGCTGTTCGAAAACATGATCGACAGCCTGCGCGCCGAGGTCACCCAGAAGCTCGGCCAGGTCCGTCCGATGACCCCGGAAGAGCAGGAACAGATGATGCAGCAGATGCTCGCCCAGCAACAGGCCATGGCCGACGCCCAGCGCGCGGCGGCCGAAAAGGTGCTGGGCAAGGGCGCCGAGCTGCCCAAAGGCGTGGCGCTCGCGGGTTTCGACGAAAACGACCAGAAGACCTGGGGCGACCCCGGCCGCAACGATCCCTGCCCCTGCGGCTCGGGCAAGAAGTTCAAGCACTGCCACGGCGCGTTCTGACCCGGCCCGATTGCAGCCATACCGCGGCCCCTTGGCACATCCCGGGCGGGGCCGCGGCGCAATCTGGGCAAGCTCGTGGCAAAGCCACCGAAAATGCCCTGCATGCAGGCGGTTACGGGCCCTTGCACTCGGAAACAAAACTGGAAATGGCCACCTTCTGTTCATTTCCTCGGCATATTGCTGGGGAAAACTCCGCGGTGACGGATTACATGGGAGATCGCCATGCTTGGAGATCTGAAACAAAAGCTGGTGGAAATTGACCTCAAGCGGGTCTACACCGCCGCAATCGCACTTCTCATTGCCGGTGCCGCAGGGCATTTCATGCAGCGCACCTCCGGTGGTGCGCCGGTATCGCAAGAGGATGGTCCGTCAGTTGCGGCGCTCGACATCCTCTCCACCCCGCCGGAGCCCGCTCCGGCCGAGGTCGCGGAGGCCACCCCGGCGCCGGTGCTTCCCGAGCCCGTCGCGGAGACAGCGCCCGAAGCCGTTGCCGCCGCGGACCCGGTCCCGCCGGATCCCGCACCCGCCGAGATCGCGACAGCCACTCCGGCGCCTGACTCCGAACCAGCCCCCGAACCGGCTCCCGAGCCCGAAGCCGTCGCAGCTGCGGACCCGGCCGAGCCCGATCCCACGCCCGAAATCGGCGAAACCCTTGCCGAAGCCCGGATGGCCGAGCTGATCGAAGACCCGGTGCCCGCCATCCTGCCCTCCCACAGGCCGAAGCGCAGACCGGACATCGCGCCCGTGTTCACCGGTGAAAAGCCTGGTGAACAGACCGCTGAAAAGACTGGCGAAAGCATGGCCGGAACCGATCTCCTGACGACCTCCGGCGAAAAACCGATCCCGGCGGTGGCCACCGAAGCCGCTGTGCCCGGCACCACGATCTATCCCGCACCCAAACCCGACGTCGCGCTCGAAGAGGTCACCCGTGCCGCGGCCGATCCGTTGCTCACCATCACCGAGCCCGCTCCCGAACGGTCGAAGGAGGCGGTATTCGCCGCCGCCAACAACCCGACCGACCTGCCGTCTGCCACCACGCCTGCCGAACCCGCGCCAACGGCCTGCACCATCGACATGCAAGCCACGGCCCAACCCGCCGCGATGATCGCCATCAGCCTCACCGCCCCGTGCAACGCCGGTGAAACGGTCGGTTTCGAACATGCCGGGCTCAAGTTCAGCGAAAAGCTCGGACCCGATGGCACATTGTTCGTCGAAATGCCCGCCATGACCGCCACCGCCCACGTCTCGGCCCGGATCTCCGGCGGCGAGGGCAAAGAGATCGACATCACCCTGCCCGATTTCGGCGCCATCGACCGCATCGCGGTCACCTGGAAAGGCGCCACCGGCCTTCAGCTTCATGCGATGGAAGGCGGTGCCAGCTACGGCGATGCCGGCCACAAATGGGCCGACACCCCGGGCAGTGCCGGTGAGGCCACCGCCGGTAAAGGCGGCTTCATCTCCCTCCTTGGCAACACCGCCTCGGGCTATGCCGCCGATATCTACACCTATCCGGCGAGCCTGACCCAGCAGGGGATGGAACCCGAAGTGTCTATCGAGGCCGAAGTGATGGAAAACACCTGTGGCACGAAGATCGAAGGCTTCATCCTGCGCACCAATCCCGACCGTCCGCCGAACACCGAACCGCTCGCCATGGCGGTGCCGGGCTGCGATGCGGTCGGCGAATATCTGGTGTTGAAAAACCTGCCGGTAGAGCTGAAACTCGCGCATAGATAACGCGCAAGGCTCAGAGGCATCCGATGAACGACCTGCGTGCGGCGATCTTCGCCGCACTTTTTGCGAGTATCCCCTGGGCGCCGCCAGCCAGCGCGGACGACATCGCCCTGACCTCGCAGGACGGCGCCATCGAGATCGCCGGCACCCTGCTCGGCTACGACGGAACCTTCTACCGCGTTGCCACCGAGTTCGGGGTGCTGACGCTGGACGGCTCCGGTGTGACATGCACCGGTCCCGCCTGCCCGAGCCCCGGCCAAACCCCCGCGCGGGTTACCCTGTCCGGGGCGGAGGTGATCGGCGAGAGGCTTGTGCCCGCCTTGATCGAGGGTTTTGCCGAGGCGGTGGGCTATGGTTTCGAAGCGGCCAAAACCGATAGCGGTGAACGGGTCTTCCGCCTGTCCGGCCAGCCGCACGGCGGGCTTGTGGCCGAGATCACCCTGCGTGCCTCCAACACCGAGGAAGGGTTCCTCGATCTGATCTCCGACCGGGCCGATATGGTGCTTGCGCTGCGCGAAGTGTCCGATGCCGAGCGCATGATCGCGCTCGACGCCGGCCTTGGCGATCTTGGCGGCCCGCACCAGATTCGCGTTCTCGCCCGCGATGCGCTGGTGCCCGTCATCCACCCTGAGAACCCTGTGCGGCAGATGAGTTATGCGGCGCTTTCAGCGGTGTTTTCCGGCGAAACAGAGACATGGGAAACCCTCGGTGGCCCCGCCGCGCCAATCACCCTGCACCTGACCGACCCCGCGCTGGGCATCGGTCAGCTGTTCGTCGAACGGATGCTCGACCGCAAGGAGGCAGCGCTCGCCAGCAAGGTGACCTTCCACCCTTCGGTCGAAGCTCTTGACCGCGCGGTGGCAAGCGATCCCTTCGGGATCGGTATCAGCCTGTGGTCCCGCGCAGACCCCGCAGCACTGCTGATTCTCACCGGCGATTGCGCCAGCGGTCTTTCCGCCCGGCCCGAAACGATCAAAACCGGCGATGACCCGCTGACCCTGCCGATGTATCTCTACCTGCCCGGCCGCCGGTTGCCCGAACCCATGCGCGATTTCCTGCGCTGGCTTCACACGCCCGAAGCTCAGGCGGTGGTCGCCCGCACCGGGCTGATCGACAAGACCTTCACCAGAACCCCGCTTTCGGATCAGGGCGAACGCCTTGTGAAGGCGATCCGCAACGCGGGCCCCGAGGTCTCGCTCAAGGAATTGCAGCGCATGGTGGCGTTGCTCTCCGGCAAGCAGCGGCTCTCGCTCAGTTTCCGGTTCCACGGTGGCTCGACCGAGCTCGATCCGGCCTCGCGCGCCAATATCGCCACCCTGGCAACGGCGCTCGAAACCGGGCTGTTCGACGGCCACCGGTTGAGTTTCGTCGGTTTCAGCGATGGCGCCGGCGGCGCGGCTCCCAACCTGCATTTGTCGAAACGTCGTGCGGCCGCGGTCAAAGCCGCTGTGCTGGCCGAAGCGCGGGGGTTTGACGCCTCGAAGGTCGGGATCGAGGTCGATGGGTTCGGCGAGGCCTGGCCGATGGCTTGCGACGACACCGATTGGGGGCGGCGGGCGAATCGGCGGGTCGAGCTTTGGGTAGATTGAATAGGCCGTGCGAAAACGGTCCGTGGGTTTGTGCCTGTTGATCTGTTTCTGCGCCATTCAGATCAACCCGGCATCGCGGAAACTGAATTCCCGACCGCGGCCGATCACAAGGTGATCGTGCAACGCGATCTCCAGCGCCTCGATGGCAGCGCGGATGCGTTCGGTCATGGCGATATCGCTCTCCGACGGGGTCGGGTCGCCCGACGGATGATTGTGGACCAGTATGAGCGCGGAAGCATTGAGCTCCAGTGCCCGTTTCGCCACTTCCCGCGGGTAGACTGGCACATGGTTTACCGTGCCGCGCGCCTGTTCTTCATCGGCGATCAGGGTGTTTTGCCGGTCCAGGAAAAGCACCCGGAAATGCTCGAGTTCGCGATGCGCCATTGTGGTGCGGCAATAGTCGAGCAGCGCGTCCCAGGACGAGATCACCGAACGGTGCAGAACCCGGGCGCGGGCGAGCCGCTGTGCCGCGGCCTCGACGATCTTGAGTTCCGTCACCACCGCGTCGCCAACACCATTCTGTTCCAGCAGGCGAGGCACCGGCGCCGAAAGCACGCCGTTGAAATCGCCGAACCGATCGAGCAAGGCGTGGGCCAGGGGCTTGACGTCCTGCCGGGGCAGAGCGCGGAACAGGACGAGTTCGAGCAATTCGTAGTCAGGCAGAGCGCCCGCGCCGGCCTTGCGAAAGCGGGCCCGCAAGCGGTGGCGATGATCGGCAATGTAGGAGGGCAGGGGGGTCGTGCTGCCCGGCGCGACAGGCGCTGCACCCTCCCCGGCAAACAGGGGCAGGGGCCTTTCGGAGAAATGCGACTCGTGGCGGCTCATGTGGTCAGGGTGCCGCGATCGGATGAAGCATAGGTTAACACGGGCGTGTTTTTCGCCGATTGCACCCACGGCGCTGTGCCCATCGCATTTTAGCGAAAAAGCCTGTTGACACCCGGGAGGCCGGAACAGACTCCCGGACGCCATACCGGCTGACACGCTTGGAAAACGAACCGAAAAGCCACGTCACCGTCACGCTCAGACCGGGCACATGCCAGCCTGATTCGGGAAACAATGCCATCTCCGGCTGTTGAACCGCTTTGGTAACCGTAAACAATCATCCTGTAACACAAACGAAAAACCGATGCCTTGGTTAACGGCCGATACGGCCTTCGTGATTGACAACTGCCCTGACTAGGTCCAGCATTTTTTCGCGGCTGAAATAATTCGTCGAAGACGGAAAATCGACCAGGGAGGCAATATGTATCTCGGACTCGATCTCGGCACGTCCGGCCTGCGTGCCATTCTTGTGGATGCGGAGGGCAAGGTGCTTGCCGTATCCGATCAGGCCTATCCCGTATCGCATCCCCATTCGGGCTGGAGCGAACAGGACCCGGCCGATTGGATCACGGCCACCGCCAATGCGCTCGACGCGTTGAAGGCGAGCCATCCGGCCGAACTCGCGGCGCTGAAAGCGATCGGTCTCTCCGGCCAGATGCACGGCGCGACCCTGCTCGACAGCGCCGACAAGGTTCTGCGCCCGGCGGTGCTCTGGAACGACACCCGCTCGGCCGTCGAAGCGGCGGCGATGGACGCAGACCCGGCCTTCCGCGCGATCAGCGGCAACATCGTCTTCCCCGGCTTCACCGCGCCGAAACTGGCCTGGGTTAAGGCCCATGAACCCGACGTGTTCGACAAGGTTGCCATGGTGCTCCTGCCGAAGGACTACCTGCGTCTCTGGCTCACCGGAGACCATGTGTCCGACATGTCCGACAGCGCCGGCACCTCCTGGATGGATGTCGGTCAACGCGCCTGGTCGGCGGAGTTGCTGGAAAAATCCGGCATGCGTGAAGACCAGATGCCGCGTCTCGTCGAAGGCTCGGAAGTGTCCGGCACGCTGCGCCCCGAACTTGCTCGTCGCTGGGGCATCACCGGCACGGTCAAACTCGTGGGCGGCGGCGGCGACAATTCCGCCTCGGCCTGCGGGGTGGGGTGTTTCGATGAGGGCGACGGCTTCGTTTCCCTCGGCACTTCGGGGGTGCTGCTTTCGGCCAAATCGGGGTTTGCGCCAAGCCCGGAAACGGCGGTGCACACCTTCTGCCACTCGGTGCCCGGCACATGGTATCAGATGGGGGTGATCCTTTCGGCGACCGACAGCCTCAACTGGCTCGCAGCCCAGACAGGCTCTGAACCGGCCAAACTCAGCGCGCTGCTGCCGGAGGCCATCGACGGCCCCGGGCACATCCGCTTCCTGCCCTATCTGTCGGGCGAACGCACCCCGCATAACGATGCCGCCATCCGTGGCGCCTTTGCCGGGATCGGCATCGGCGACGGCCACCGGGAATTGACACAAGCGGTGATCGAGGGCGTGGCCTTCGCGCTGAAAGACAATCACCACGCCCTCAAGGCGACCGGCACGGCGCTGAAGAGCCTGCTCGGCATCGGCGGCGGCTCCAGATCCGGCTATTGGGTCGAACTGATCGCAACGCTACTGGGCGTGCCGGTCGATCTGCCCGAAGCGGGCGATTTCGGCGCCGCGCTTGGTGCTGCCCGCCTCGCCATCGTCGGCGATACCGGCGCCGACCCCGCCGAGGTGATGACCCGCCCCGCCATTGCCCGCACCATCGAACCGCGCAAGGATCTCGCAGGCGCCTATGATGACGCCTATGCCCAGTTCCGCGCGCTTTACCCAGCCCTCAAGGAGGCCCTATGAGCACCGGATTCTTCTCCACCGACAAGATCCCCTATGAGGGGCCCGACAGCACCAACCCGCTGGCCTTCCGCTACTACAACCCCGACGAAATCGTCATGGGCAAGCGCCTCGAAGACCAGCTGCGCTTCGCGGTTGCCTATTGGCACAGCCTTGCCTGGGAAGGGCTCGACCCCTTCGGCGGGCCGACCTTCCAGCGGCCCTGGCATCCGCAAGACAATATCGAAAGCGCCAAAGTAAAGGCCGACATCGCCTTTGAGCTTTTCACCACGCTGGGCGTGCCATTCTACTGCTTCCACGATGCCGATGTGCGCCCGGAGCTTGGCAGTTTTGCCGCCAACAAGGCCGCCTATGACGAGATCGTCGATCTCTTTGCCCAAAAGCAGGACGAGACCGGCGTCAGGCTCCTCTGGGGCACCGCCAACCTCTTCAGCCATCGCCGCTTCATGGCCGGCGCCAGCACCAACCCCGATCCGGAGGTCTTTGCCTATACCGCCGCGACGCTCAAATCCTGCATGGATGCGACCATGCGGCTCGGCGGCCAGAATTATGTGCTCTGGGGCGGGCGCGAAGGCTATGAGACCCTGCTCAACACCGACCTTGCCCGCGAAGACCGGCAGATGGGCCGGATGCTCAACATGGTGGTCGATTACAAGCACAAGATCGGCTTCAAGGGCCAGATCTTGATCGAGCCGAAGCCGCAGGAGCCCTCGAAACATCAATATGATTTCGACGTCGCCACCTGCTACGGCTTCCTGAAGCGGCACGGGTTGGAAAAGGAAGTCAAGCTCAACATCGAACAGGGCCATTCGATCCTTGCGGGCCACAGCTGGGAACACGAGATCGCGCTGGCCCAGTCGCTCGGCATCTTTGGTTCGATCGACGCCAACCGCAACGATTACCAGTCCGGCTGGGACACCGACCAGTTCCCCAACAACGTGCCCGAACTGGCGCTGGCCTATTACTACATCCTCAAGGACGGTGGGTTCGCCGGCGGCGGTGGCACCAATTTCGACTCCAAACTCCGCCGCCAGTCGCTCGACCCCGACGATCTGCTCCTCGCCCATATCGGCGGCATGGACAGCTGCGCCCGTGGCCTCAAGGCCGCTGCCGCGATGCTGGAAGACGGCACCCTCGCCGATTTCGTCGAACAGCGCTATTCCGGCTGGAACAGTGACTATTGGCAGGGCGTGCTGGCCGGTCAGGGTTCGCTTGAGGAGCTGGCCGCGAAGGTCGTGGACGAGGGTATCGAGCCCGAGCCGCGGTCGGGCAAACAGGAGTATCTCGAAAACGTGGTCAACCGGTTTGTCTGAGCGATGATTGCCCGGGGCATCGCGACGATCGGTGGGCGGGCGGTCGACACCGCCCGTCTCACCGCGCAGAACATGGAACTGGCGCTCCTGAGCTATGGGGCGCTTACCCAAAGCTGGCGGATTGGCAACCGCAACATCGTGCTCGGCCATGAGGATGCCGCCGCCTATGAGGCCGACACCTATTACCTCGGCGCCATTGCCGGCCGGGTCGCCAACCGGATCCGCAATGCGCGCTTCATGCTCGAAGGCCGGGAGATCAGGCTTGCCGCCAACCACGGGCCCCATTGCCTTCATGGCGGACCCCTCGGGCTCAACAAGAAACACTGGCAGCTCGAGGCCGACACGTCCGCCAACGCCGTCCGCCTCGCCTGCACCAGCCCCGACGGCGAAAACGGCTTTCCCGGTGCGGCGGATTTCGAGGTGATCGTCACGCTCACCGACAACCGCCTCACCTATGACATGCGCGCCACGGTCGACCGGCCGACGCCGATCAACCTCGCGCAACACAATTATTACAACCTCACCGGCGGCGAGATCGGCGACCATGTGCTGAGCGTTCCGGCCGAAGACTACCTCGTCACGCAGGGCGACCGCCTGATCCAGACCGGGCGGCGCGCGCCGGTCGCGGGCACCCGCAATGATTTCCGCAGCCCCCGCCGCCTCGACGATGCCGACCCCGGCCACGACGGTATCGACGCCTGCCTCGTGCTGCAAAGCGGCACCCCCGCCGCGGTGCTTTCCGCCCCCGGCGCACCGGTGCTCAGCTTCCACACCGGCCAACCGGGCCTGCAAGTCTACAATGCCAATACCCTCGGCGCCCCCTTTGCGCCTTTCACCGCGATCTGCCTCGAACCCGAGGGCTTTCCGGACGCGGTGAACCACGATAGCTTCCCCGGCATCATCGTGACACCCGACACCCCCTACAGGCAGGTGTTGACCATCGAGGTAGGCTGATGCGCGCCCTTCTTCCGCTTCTTCTCGCAACCGCGGCGCAGGCGGGCGATCTGCCCGCGCCCGTCACCGATGCCGATTATATGGCGACCACGCCCGAAAGCGTCGCCCTTGGCCAGCTTCTGTTCTACGACCCGCTGCTTTCGGGCTCGCGAACGGTCGCCTGTTCCACCTGCCACCACCCGACGCTCGGCACCTCCGACGGGCTGTCGCTCGGTATCGGCGACGGCGGTCTCGGGCTCGGGCCGGAGCGTCGGCTGGTCGAAGACAACCTCCCCGAACAGCGCATTCCCCGCAATGCGCCCGCGCTGTTCAACCTCGGGGCCCATGAATTTACCACGATGTTCCACGCCGGCAGGCTCGAAGCCGACCCCACCAAGCCCGGCGGCATCCGCACGCCTCTGGGGCAGGAGATGGTCGAAGGCTTCTCCGGCGTGCTCTCGGCGCAGGCGATGTTTCCGGTGCTGAGCCAGGACGAAATGGCCGGGCATTACGGCGAGAGCGACATATCCAAGGCCGTGCGCACCGGACAGCTTACCGGCCCCGGTGGGGCGTGGGATCTGATCGCCAAACGGGTCGAAGCGGTGCCGGAATACCGCGCGATGTTCGACGAGGTGATCGGCCCGCGGGCCATCGCCTTCACCGATATTTCCAATGTGATCGCCGATTTCATCGCCTTCGAATGGCGCTCCGATACCAGCCCGTTTGACGCACATCTCGCTGGAACAGAGCCACTTTCCGGGCCGGCCGCCGAGGGTATGGCGCTGTTCTACGGCAAGGCCGGGTGCGACACGTGCCATTCCGGAAAATTCCTCACCGACCAGTCGTTCCACGCCATCGCCATGCCGCAGATCGGCCCCGGAAAGGTGGAACGGTTCGAGAGCGACACAAGCGACATCGGCCGTTTCCGGGTGACCGGCGACCCGGCCGACGCCTACCGGTTCCGCACGCCCTCCTTGCGCAATATCGCCCTGACCGGCCCCTATGGCCATGACGGCGCCTATGCCTCGCTCGAAGCCGTGGTGCGCCATCACCTCGACCCGGTGGCGTCGCTCGAAACCTATGACATCGGGCAAGCGGTGCTGCCGGAGCTTCCGGGCGCCGAGGCGAGTGACAGCGTTATCCTGTCGAGCCCGGAGGAGATTGCGGCCATCGCCGCGGCCAATGAACTGGCTCCGGTGGCGCTGAGTGACGCCGAGGTGAGCGCGCTTCTGGCCTTCCTCGAAAGCCTCACCGACCCGCTGGCCCGCGACGGAAGGCTCGGGGTGCCCGAACGGGTTCCGAGCGGATTGCCCGTGGATTAGAGCCGGATTAGAGCCTGTTCAGGCTGATACCCCCGGCCCCCCGCGTCACCTGTATGGTGCCATCCGCCTCGACCGGCAGCCAGTCGCTGACCGTCCCGTCGGGCCATGTCACCCGAAGCTCGGCCCGGTCTGCGGCGCCAAGCCCGAAATGCTCCGGCCCCGCGACCCCGGAGGCATGCGCCCCGCCCACGGTAACCTCGCGCACCACCATGCGTTCGCCGATCCGCAAATCCAGCCAGGCCCCCACGGCCCGGCTGTTGACCCCCTGCTGACGCAGCGAAACCGCCAGCCAATGGCCCTGCGACAGGGTCGCATTGCCATAGACCTCCATCGGCGCCCGGCGGTTGACCACCGCCAGATCGAGCAACCCGTCGAGGTTCAGATCCGCCAGAACCGCGCCGCGCGACCGCGCCATCGAGGCCACGCCGGCCTCGACGCTCGCCTCGGAAAACCGCCCCGCCGGCCCCTGCATCAGCAGGTTGTTGGGGTCTTCCATCGCGTTCGACGGCATCTGCTCGACATTGCCCTTGGCGATGAACACATCGTCGAGCCCGTCGAGATCCACATCGCCGAAGACGATGCTCCAGCCGGTCGAGGGCCGGCCGTCGTCGCCCACATGCGGACGATGCGCGGTGGAGCCGGTGTCGTAGGGCACATCGTGCCAGACCGGCCCGCCGGCCTCGCGCAGCTGCAACCGCTGGTCGCCCATGGTCGAGAGAAACACATCCGGAAGCCCGTCGCCGTTCACGTCGCGCGAGGCGATCCCCATGCCCCAGAGCGACTGCCGCTTCCAGCCCTCCTCGCCGGTATAGAGCCGGGGCGCCTCTTCCATGGCCCAAAGCTCCTCCTGCCCGGCGCGCACATAATACTGACGGTCGTTGGACAGCCGCAGATCGGCGCGGCCGGTGCGGTCCCAGTCGGTGAACAGCGCAGACAGGGCGCAATAGCCGGGGTTAAGCAGAATCGGCGTGGAATAGTGACTGTTTTCGGGTCGGTAGAGCGTATTGACATCGCAGGCTTCGAATGGACCCTCGGGGTTTTCGCGGTCGACATAATTGCCGAAGAACAGCGTCGGCAGCTGCGCGCCCGCCTCCCATGTGGCGGTGAAGGAGGTGGTCCAGCGCGGTGCACTTTCGAACCCGTTGTCGAACGGCGCGAAGCTGCAATCGGGCCCGCCCTTGAGCAACAGGTTTTCGCCCACCCGCATCACCGCGAGATCGAGCCAGCCATCGCTGTCGATGTCGAGCGGATAGGCGCCGGTGACGCCGGTGAGCGCCAGCGCGTCGGGCGTGGCGTCGCGGAAGGCCAGCGCGGCGCCGGGCGTGCCGGTTTCGTTCAGCAGCAGGGTCGCCCGGTTGGCCCCGCCCGCGGCAAAGAGCTCCGGCAGCCGGTCGCCGTTGCAGTCGAAAGCCGCGACCCCGCCGCCGACGAAATGCTCCCATCCGCCGTCATAGACATGGTCCGGCAACTCCACCGGCATGAAGTCCGGCCCGGCCATCGCCGCCACCGGAATCAGACACAAACCCACCGCATTACGCATCATTCAACGCCCGCACAGCAATCTCGGTGACACCTTCCATCGCATGGGCCGCCGCCCCCTTGGCCCACATCATGTCGTCCCATTTATGGATACGCACCTCGGGCGGCGGGGCGTCGACCTGAAGCACCTGCGTCTTCATCATCGCGATCACCTCGTCGGAATAGAGAAAGTCATGGCTCATGCGTTCGCCCGAGACGATGATGAGCGCCGGATCGAAGACATTGACCAGATTGGCAAGCCCCATGGCAAACACCCGCGCCGCGCCCTGAAGGATCTCCCGGGCTGCTGCGTTGCCGGCCCGCGCGGCGGCGAAAAGCGCGTCGCGCTTTTCTTGCGGCGTGTCGCCCGCAAGCCCCGGCAGCCGCGCCTCCGCTTCGCGCAAAAGCGCGTAATCGGCCACATAGGCCTCGAGACAGCCGCGCTGGCCGCAGCGGCAGAGCACGCCGTCGATATCCACTTTGGTATGGCCGAACTCGGCGCCGCAGCCGCGCGTGCCGCGATAGACCTGTCCGTCGATCACGATGCCCATGCCGACGCCATGTTCCACCGTGACCACGAGAAAATCGCTCACCCCGCGCCCCTCGCCAAACAATTGCTCGGCCTTGGCGACCGAATTGGCATCGTTGTCGAGAAACACCGGCATCGGCAGGACCGCTTCCAGCATGTCGCGCAACGCCACGTTACGTTCGGTCAGCGAGGGCGACCAATGCACCAGCCCGGTCGGCACGTCGACAACCCCCGAAATCCCGACCCCGAGTCCGGAAAGCCCCTCGAGCGTATGGCCCGCCTCCGTCACCGCCGCGCGCAACGCCCCGACGATCCGCCGGAACAGAACCTCCGGCGGCATCTGCGCGCGGTCGAGCGGGGTGATATGTTCGGCAAAGGTGGTGCCTTCGAAATCCACCAGAATGGTGCTGATCGTGCCGGAGGAGACCTTGATCCCCGCCACGATATGCGCCGGCCCCCGCACCCGGAGCGCCACCCGGGGCCGTCCGCGTCCGTTGACCGTGGGAGCGCTGTCGGGGGCGACCTCTTCCACCAGCCCGGCGCGAATCAATTCGGCGGTGATCGCCGTCACCGTCGCCGGGCTCACCCCGGTTACCTGGGCGATGTCGGTGCGCGCGATCTGGCCCGCGGCCCGGATCACCGAAACCACCTCATGCCGGCTCGCCTTCCGTGGATCGTGGCCCGAAACGGGCTTGCCTTGTCTCGCCACGGCTGTCATCCTCCACTCATTCTCTCTATACAAACCGGACCCGCGTGCGCAAATTTTTTTGGTGCCCGAATTAATTGTGCCGCATCAAATTCCTGTGCTAGATTCCCGTTATCACCTCCGAATCCTCAAGGCGAGGCTTCGGCACGCGTGTTTTTTGGGAGGACATCATGAAAAAACCTAATCTGGTCGCCACGGCGATCCTGACCGCGACCATGGCCACCTCGGCGATGGCGCAGACTGTCGGCGTCAGCTGGTCCAACTTCCAGGAAGAGCGCTGGAAGACCGATGAAGCGGCGATCGTCGGCGCGCTCGACGCTGCCGGTGTGGCCTATGTGTCGGCCGACGCGCAAAGCTCCTCCGCCAAGCAGCTCGCCGATGTCGAAAGCCTGATCGCCCAGGGTGTCGACGCGCTGATCGTGCTGGCGCAGGACACCCAGGCGGTCATCCCCGCGGTGCAGGCCGCGGCCGACGAAGGCATTCCGGTGATTGCCTATGATCGTCTGATCGAAGACCCGCGCGCGCTCTACCTCACCTTCGACAACGTTGAGGTCGGCCGGATGCAGGCCCGCGCCGTGTTCGCCGCCCAGCCGAAGGGCAATTACGTGATGATCAAGGGCTCGCCCACCGACCCCAACGCAGACTTCCTGCGCGGCGGTCAGCAGGAGATCCTCGCCGAGGCCATCGAGGCCGGTGACATCACCATCGTCGGCGAAGCCTATACCGACGCCTGGCTGCCGGCGAACGCCCAGCGCAACATGGAGCAGATCCTGACCGCCAACGACAACAAGGTCGACGCGGTTGTGGCCTCCAACGACGGCACCGCCGGTGGTGCGGTCGCGGCGCTGACGGCGCAGGGCATGGAAGGCATTCCGGTTTCGGGTCAGGACGGCGACCATGCGGCTCTGAACCGCGTCGCCAAGGGCACCCAGACGGTTTCGGTCTGGAAAGACGCGCGTGAGCTCGGCAAGGCCGCCGGTGAACTCGCTGTCGCCATGATCGGTGGCACCGCCATGGCCGATCTGCCCGGCGCCGCCGAATGGACCTCGCCCTCCGGCACCACCATGACCTCGATCTTCCTCGCGCCGGTCCCGGTGACGGCCGAGAACCTGTCGGTCGTGGTCGATGCCGGCTGGATCACCAAGGAAGCGCTCTGCCAGGGCGTTGAAAACGGCCCGGCCCCCTGCAACTGATCCGGCACATCGCCGTTCGAGCCAAGATGCCCACCCCCTCGCGGGGTGGGTCCACATTTCTGCTCCGGGATTCCTGTAATGACACAACAGAACTCAGCGCATGACGCAGGCGTTGATGTCAACGAGCCGACGCGCAGCCGGCGCGGGCTGCTCGCCACGCTGGAGGTCGACACCCGTCTTCTGGGGATGATCGGCGCCTTCCTGCTGATCGTGCTCATCTTCAATGTGCTGACCGACGGGCGCTTCCTGACCCCGCGCAACATTTTCAACCTGACGATCCAGACCGTCTCCGTTGCCATCATGGCGACCGGCATGGTCTTCGTGATCGTGACCCGCCATATCGACCTTTCGGTCGGGGCGCTGCTCGCCACGGTCTCCGCGGTCATGGCGATGACCCAGACCACATGGCTGCCCGAGCTCTTCGGCCTCGGCCTCGGCTCGCCGCTGTTGGCGCCGCTGGCGATCCTCACCGGCCTCGTCGTGGGCGTGCTGATCGGCGCGTTTCACGGCTGGATGATCGGCTATCTCACCATCCCCGCCTTCATCGTCACCCTCGGCGGCCTGTTCGTCTGGCGCAACGTCGCGTGGCACCTCACCAGCGGCCAGACCATCGGTCCGCTCGACGGCAATTTCGTCAAGCTCGGCGGCATCGACGGCACCATGGGCGTGACCGGCTCGTGGATCTTCGGCATCATCGCGGCTGTCGCCACGCTTTATCTTCTGGTCTCCGCCCGCCGCAAGAAGCTCGGCCACGGGTTCCAGGTAAAACCGGTCTGGGCCGAAGCGGTGATCGCGGCGATTGCGGTCGGGGCGATTCTCGGCTTCGTGTGGATCCTCAATTCCTACGACATCCCCGCCCGCCGTCTCGCCCGGATGTTCGCCGCCCGCGGTGAGGAGATGCCCGAAGGCTTCACCGCCGCTTATGGCGTGCCCTATTCGGTGCTGCTGTTGATCATCGTGGCGACGGTGATGACCATCATCGCCCAGCGCACGCGGCTCGGCCGTTACATCTTCGCCACCGGCGGCAACCCCGAAGCCGCCGCGCTCTCGGGGATCAACACCCGCCTGCTCACGGTGAAGATCTTCGCCATCGTCGGCTTCCTCTGCGGCCTCGCGGCCGTGGTCGCCTCGGCGCGGCTGAACTTCCACTCCAACGACGTCGGCACCCTCGACGAGTTGCGCGTCATCGCCGCCGCGGTGATCGGCGGCACCGCGCTCTCGGGCGGTCTCGGCACGATCTATGGCGCCATCCTCGGTGCGCTGATCATGCAGAGCCTGCAATCGGGTATGGCGATGGTCGGGGTCGAAGCGCCCTACCAGAACATCGTCGTCGGCATCGTTCTGGTGCTCGCGGTCTATATCGACATCCTCTATCGCAAGCGGACGGGAGACTGACATGGTTGACAGATCCGGCACACCCCTGTGCGAACTGCGCGACATGCAGAAAGCCTTCGGCGGCATCCACGCCGTCGACCATGTCACCATCGACCTCTATCCCGGCGAAGTCGTCGGCGTTCTGGGCCATAACGGCGCCGGCAAGTCGGTGCTGATGAAGATGCTCTCGGGCGCCTATCCGCGCGACGGCGGGCAGATCTTCGTTAACGGCAAGGAAGCGGTGATCAACAACCCGCGCGACGCCCGCCACTACAACATCGAGACCATCTACCAGACCCTTGCGCTGGCCGACAATCTCGATGCGGCGTCGAACCTGTTCCTCGGCCGCGAGCTGACCAATGCTTTCGGGCTGGTCGATGATGCGGCGATGGAGGCCGAGACCCGCAAGATCATGTCGCGGCTGAACCCCAACTTCCGGCGCTACTCGACGCCGGTCGCGGGGCTTTCGGGCGGCCAGCGCCAGTCGGTGGCGATCGCGCGGGCGGTCTATTTCAACGCGAAGATCCTGATCATGGACGAACCCACCGCGGCACTGGGCGTGGAAGAAACGGCGATGGTTGCCGAGCTGATCAACGAGCTCAAGAAGCAGGGCATCGGCATCTTCCTGATCGACCACGACATCCATCAGGTCAAGAACCTCTGCGACCGCGCCTCCGTGATGAAGAACGGACGCCTCGTGGGCACGGTGGAGGTCGACAAGGTGAGCGAGGACGACATTCTCGGCATGATCATCCTCGGCAAGAACCCCGGGGCCGCGGCGGCCTGAGGGCGCGCGGAAACCAGCAGAAACAGGGGCGGGCCTCGGCCCGCCTCTCTCTTGTCAGCACCGAAAAACACAAATCCGAGAGAATCCGTTTGAAAAATGCCACTCGGCTTCTACTGTTGGCCCAGCCCTGTGGCCCCGGCCGACAGGCGCCCAAAAACCAGGAACGACCACTCTAGGGAGAACCCATCATATGCAAAGACGTAAATTTCTTACCGGTGCCGCAATCGGTACCGCCGGAGCCGCGCTCGCCGCGCCGGCCGTTGCCCAGGGCAGCAAGACCATGACCATCGTGTCGACCTGGGGGCGGGATTTCCCCGGTCTCGGCGTCTCGGCCCAGCGTCTTGCAAAGCGCATCACCGAGCTTTCGGAAGGCGCGATCCAGACCGAGTATTTCGCCGCCGGTGAGCGCGTCGGCGCGCTCGACGTGTTCGACGAAGTCGCCTCGGGCAATTCCGATGCCTATATCGGCGCCGATTACTACTGGACCGGCAAGCACCCCGCACTGGCCTTTTTCACCGCCGTGCCCTTCGGCATGACCTTTGCCGAGATCAATTCCTGGATCCTCTACGGCGGCGGCATGGCGCTGTGGGACAAGGTGCAGGACCAGTTCGGCCTGAAGGGCCTTCCCGCGGGCAACACCGGCACCCAGGCTGGTGGCTGGTTCAACAAGGAAATCGAATCGGTCGACGATTTCAAGGGCCTGAAGATGCGCATGCCGGGTCTTGGCGGCCAGGTGCTCTCCAAGCTCGGTGCCTCGACCGTGTCGCTGCCCGGCGGCCAGATCTACGAAAACCTCGTCTCCGGCACCATCGACGCCACCGAATGGGTCGGCCCCTATAACGATTACTTCATGAAGTTCTACGAGGCCGCCAAATTCTACTACACCGGCGGTATGCACGAGCCGGGCGCCCAGCTCTCGCTGACCATGAACAAGTCGTGGTGGTCGAAGCTTTCCGACACCGAACGTGCCCTCATCACCGCCGCGGCGCTCGAAGAGAATGCCAATTCCTATTTCGAGAACATGGCGCTGAACGGCGAATATCTCACCAAGCTCACCGAAGAGCATGGCGTCGAGGTGCGGTCGTTCAACGAAGACGTCTGGGACGGCATGGCGGAAGCGGCCGAAGAAGTGTTTGAAGAAACCGCCGCCTATGACGCGCTGGCGGCGGAAGTGAACAACGCGGTTCAGGACAAGATCCGCGAGATCGGCCGCGGCATTGCGATGTTCGAAGGCCAGTTCGTCAACGAGCGCAACCGGATCCTCGACCTCTGAGGCCTCCGGCCTGACGAGACAGGCGGGCGGGGCCACGGCCCCGCCTGCACCGGCGCGAGGGGAAAACCCGCGCCCAAAAAGACCAACCGCGTGAAACGCGACCAACAGGGGGAACACATGGCCAGCCTGACTGAGCACGAAGAGCTTCCGCGTCACGGAAAGCCCGCACCCGTCGCCCGCACCTTCGGATGGGCCATGCTGACATTGCTTGCGGCCTTCCTTGCCAACAATGTGCTTGTGGTTGCCTTCGGCATGCCTGGCCTGCGCGGCATCGGCACCGAGGGCGGCGGCCTCGGCTGGGTCTCGGCGCTGCTCTATGTGGCCGCCCTTGGCGGTGCTTTCTGGATCATGGCGCTGCACCCCAACCGCTCGCTGCGCTGGGACGCGCATCTGGTGCACAGTTTCAACGTCTATCTGATCCGCGCGCTGTTCTGGTCGATCTTCCTTGTGGGCCTGTTCGACGCCACCATCGCCTTCCTGCGTGCCGAGGAACTGGCGGTGCCGCTGTTCGGCGAGACCATCGGCAAGGGCCTCACCCGGTCAAACTTCGTCGGCCCGCTGGTCCACATGCCGCTGATCGCGCTCAGCTTCGTGATCGCCGCCTTCACCCGCACCCTCGGCTTTCCCTGGCTGGCGCTGCTGATCGTCGCCGCCGAACTGCTGATCGTGATCTCGCGTTTCGTGTTCTCCTACGAACAGGCGTTGATGGGCGATCTGGTGCGTTACTGGTACGCGGCGCTGTTTCTGTTCGCCTCCGCCTATACGCTCTATGAAGAGGGTCATGTGCGGGTCGACATCTTCTATGCCGGCCTCGGGCGCAGCACCCGGGGCTATCTCAACGCGCAAGGCACGATCCTGCTCGGCATGCTGACCGCCTGGGTGATCCTGATCATCGCCTTCAACGGCCCGCAGTCGATCGTCAACGCCCCGATCACAAGCTTCGAAATCAGCCAGGCCGGTCGCTTCGGCATGTATGTGAAATACCAGATGGCGGCCTTCATCGGGCTGTTTGGCGCGACCATGCTGATCCAGTTCGTGAGCTATTATTTCGACGCCGTGGCGGACTGGTATTCCGAACCGGGCCACCGCGCCCCCGGCCATTCCTCCGGCCATTGAGGTGACATGATGGAACTGTTCTTTCTGCTTCTGCTGATCGTCATCATGGCGGGCGCGCTCGGCTCCGGCTATCCGGTGGCCTTCGCCCTGCCGGGCTCGGCAATCATCACCATCGCGCTTGCGGCCGGGGCCGGCTGGCTCTTCGCGGGCTCGACCGACGCCTATTTCCACTCCGGCGGGCCGCAGCAATGGCTCTCGGCGGGGGTAACCAACCTGCGCGGGGTCTATTGGGAGGTCGAGCGGGATACGCTGATCGCCATCCCACTATTCATCTTCATGGGCATCATGCTTCAGCGCTCGAAGATCGCCGAAGACCTGCTGGTGACCATGGCGCAGCTGTTCGGTCCCGTCCCCGGTGGGCTCGGCATCTCGGTGGTCTTCGTCGGCGCGCTGCTCGCCGCCACCACCGGCATCGTCGGTGCCACCGTCGTGGCGATGGGCCTGATCTCGCTGCCCGCGATGCTGCGCAACAACTACTCCACCTCGCTTGCCACCGGCACCATCGCCGCTTCGGGCACGCTGGGACAGATCATCCCGCCGTCGATCGTGCTGATCATCCTCGCCGACCAGCTCGCCTCCGCCGCCGACCAGGCCTCGACCCTGCGCAAGCTGCTCTACAAGGATGCGACCGGCGAAATCTCGATGCCCTCGCTGTTTGACGTCGCCGGCACCTCCGCCGGTGAAATGTTCCTCGGCGCCTTCATCCCCGGCCTCGTGCTGGTCGGGCTCTACATGGCCTATATCCTGATCTTCGCCATCATCCGCCCGAAAGCGGCGCCGACCGTGCATCATCAGGGCGAATACAACCTCGCCTTCTGGGGCAAGGTCTTCATCACCCTCGTGCCGCCGCTGGCGCTGATCTTCCTCGTGCTCGGCTCGATCATCGCCGGTATCGCCACGGTCAACCAGGCGGGCGCCATCGGCGCCGCCGGGGCGCTGATCATGGCCGGCTATCGCCTGCCCGAGAAGAAATCCGCCACCCTGTTCGCCCCGGCCTTCCTTGCGCTCGCGGCGCTCGCCATGCTCGCCTTCGCGCTCTCCTTCTACGAGATGAACGTGAAGGCGATGGACACGCCCGCCGACCGCACCGGCATCACCCTCGGTACCGTCGGCACGGTGATGCTGCTGGTCTCGCTGTTCTGGTCGGGCATCCGGGTGCTGAACATCAAGCACACCCTGCAAGGGGTGATGCTCGAGACCGCCAAGACCACCTCGCTGGTGTTCATCATCCTGCTCGGCGCGGCGATGCTCACCGCGGCCTTCCGCGCCTTTGGCGGTGAGGAGTTGGTGCGCGATTTCCTAGTGTCGCTGCCGGGCGGGTTCTGGACCCAGTTCCTGATCGTGATGCTGGTGATCTTCATGCTCGGCTTCTTCCTCGATTTCATCGAGATCGCGGTGGTGGTGGTGCCGATCGTCGCGCCAATCCTGCTGGCCGACCCGAGCGCCAATATCACCGCCGTCTGGCTCGGGGTGATGATCGGCCTCAACATGCAGACCAGCTTCCTCACCCCGCCCTTCGGC